>FWWM01000163.1_pt1 | contig 72373 bp, 33 predicted proteins | sample 2228351 | NCBI WGS metagenome assembly FWWM01 (sample SAMEA103939774, study PRJEB20133) | metagenome | reverse complement strand
GTCGACGAGGGTGGCGGTGCCGAGGGTGCGTCCGGTGGTGGTATCGGTGAAGGTAACGGTCCCGGCGGGGGTGCCGCCGCCCGGGGACACGGCGGAGACGACGGCCTGCAGCCGGACGGCCTGCAAGGCCACCGCGCGGGTGGGGCTGACGAGGAGAGAAGTCTGTGTCGACGCCGCGTTGACCACCTGGGTGAATGTACCGCTGCTTTGGGCGTAAAGCGGGGTGCCGTCGTAGCGGGCGGTGATGACATTGCTGCCTGTCGGCAGGTCGAACGGGCCAGCGGTGAACGTGGCGACGCCGGCCGAGTTGAGGGTAACCGTGCCCAGGACAGTGCTGCCGACCAAGAAAGTGACGGTTCCGGTAGGTGTGGGGCCGCCACTGACGTTGGGCGTGACGGTGGCGGTAAAGGTCACCGGCTGGCCAAAGACGGAGGGGTTAGGACTGCCGCTGACGCTGGTCGTTGTACCTGAGGTGACGGTGTGGCTGGCCGAGCCGCTGGTGTTGTTGAAGTTGGCGTCGCCGCCGTAGGTCACGCTAACCGTACCAGAGCCGAAGGGGAGGGTATTGGCCGGTGCGGTGAAGCTGGCCTGGCTGACGCCGCTGACAATGGTGATGGTGGCACTGCCGATCGGGTTGCCGTTATAGAAGAAGTCAACGGTACCGGTGGGGTTGCCCGCACCCGGGGACAGCGGGGTAATCGTCGCCGTAAAGGTGACATCCTGGTCGATGCCGGATGGATTGAACGAGGCCACGACGGTGGCGTTAGTATTGGCCTTGTTGACGTCTTGGCTGACGGTGTCGCTGCTGGGGTTGTAGTTGTCAGAACCGAGGTAGTTGGCGGTAATGGTGAGTCCGTTTCCGGCGGGGAGCTGGCCGACGGTGGTAGTGTAAGAGGCGACGCCGCTGGTGTTAAGGGTGCCGCTGCCCAAGAGGGTGGAGCCGAGGTAGAACTCGACAGTTCCGGTGGGCGTACCGCCGCCAGGCGCGGTCGCGGCGACCGTCGCCGTGAAGGTGACCGCCTGGCCGTAAACGGAGGGACTAGCCGAGGTGGTCACGGTCGTGGTGGTGTCGGCCTTGTTGACGACCTGAGTCAGCGTGTTGGAGCTAGCATCATATTGCCCACTGCCGCTGTACTCGGCGGTGATCGTCCAGCTTCCCACGGGGAGTTGACCGAGGGTCGTGGTGTAGGTGGCGACGCCGCCAACCAAGGTGACAGGACCGAGGACTGTGCTGCCCAACCGGAAGGTGACGGTGCCGGTGGGGGTGCCGCCGCCGGGCGTGGTCGCGGCGACCGTCGCCGTGAAGGTGACCGCCTCGCCGTAGACGGAGGGATTGGACGACGAGGTGAGCGTGACACTGGTTTGGGCGCGGTCCACCCGCTGGGTCAGGGTGTCCGTGCTGCCGTTGTAGTTGGTGTCACCGAGGTATTCGGCGGTGATGGTCAGGCCGGAGCTGACGGGCAACTGCCCAAGGGTCGTCGTGTAGGTGGCGATGCCAGAGTGATTCAGGGTACCGGTGCCCAGAACCAGCGAGCCGCGGCGGAAGAGCACTGATCCAGTCGGCACGGCGCCGCCACTGATGCCGGTGACCGTCGCCGTGAAGGTGACCGGCTGGCCGTAAACGGACGGGTTGGCACTCGAGGTAATCGTGATGCTGCTGTTCGCTTTGGTGATGTTCAGGTTGAACGGGTCGGAGGTACTGCTGTTGTAGTAGTCGGGGTTGTCGTCGCCGTTGTACACGGCGGTGAAGGTCTGGTTGCCGGCCAGCGGCGGCGTGGAGAGGGTACCCGTATTAAGCGTCGCCACGCCGTTGACCAGTGGCACGGTCGCCAGCAGTGTGCTCCCCTGGTAGAAGCTGACCGTCCCTTCCGGCGGATGGGATGTGTTGGAGATCCGCGGGTCGACGGCGCTGCTGACGGTCGCCGTGAGGGTAAACGGCTCAGTGTACGCCGGCGGCGTGGTCGGGCCGGTCAGAGTCGTGATGGTCGGAGCGGTCCCGACCGTGCAGTTGAGGGTGGTCGACGCCGGATTGAAGACCTGCGTACTGCCGACGTATCCATCATACGATGCCTGGAAAGTATGGGTTCCCGGCACGAGGGGACCCCACTGCGTTGGATCGAAGGTGGCTTTACCATCCGAATCGATTGCCACAGATTGGGTATGAGTGTTATTATTTGGATCGGTGTAGGTGAAGACAACGTTACCGCTGGGCGTGGGGGCCAGCGGTTCCGGCGTCAAGGTGGCGACGACCTGGAACGGCTGGCCATAGACCGGCGAGCTGACGGTCGTGGACAGGCTGAGAGTGACGTTGGCCAGTTCGCGGGTCAGGATGACCCGGTTGTTGAAGTAGTTGGCGACGAACTTGACGCCGCCGATGTACACGATCGTGGCGGTGGAGTCCGCTCCCGTAAGGGTGGAGGAGGTGGTCGGTCCGGCGAACCGTCCGCTGCGCACGCCGGAAGTCTGGATGATCGTGAACTGGTCGCCCACGCTGATCGTGGTGGCGGCGGTGCCGTCGAGAATGGCGTCGCCGAGGTCGATGTTGTCGCTCAGGCTGAGCCGGTCATGACTGCTCGTCGAGTCGAGGTTTACGTATAAAGTTGTGGCGCTGTTGAAGGTAGTGGCGGCGGCGTTGAGGGTGCCGATGGTGCCTCCGGCGGTGGTGTTGCCGGGCCGGACGACGCCGCCGGCGCTGGTCAGGGTGAGGGTGCCGACGGTGCCGGTGCCCTGGAGGGTGCCGCCGTCCAGTTGGACGGGACCGACCGTGCCGTTGACTTCGAGGGTTCCTTTGTGGACGACGGTGCGGCTTTGGTTGTTGGCCGGCGTGCCGCTGGGGAAGATGAGGGTGCCGTCGCCGGACTTGTGCAGCTCGGCGCTGCCGGCCTGCACGCCGCCGGCGAGGGTCAGGGTGGTGCTTGGACTGACGTCCACGCTGGCGTTGACGGGCAGGAAGAGCGGGCCGGACCAGGTGTTGCTGCCGGCGACGTTACGCAGGGCGCCCTGGTTACTGATGCCGCTGCCCTGCAAGGTCAAATGCTTGCCGGTTACCGTGAAGTCGCCGCCGGAACCGTCTAGCTCGAGGGCGGCGCCGTCCCAGACGCGGACATTGACGCCGCCGCGGGCGACAAAGGTGGCCAGGGCGGTCACGCCGTTGCGGCCGAAGGCGGTCAGCGGCAGGTTGGTCTGGGCGACGTCGCCGCTGAAGGTGATGGTGTAGACGTAAGCGTAGCCCGCGTCGCCGCTCTGCAGGCCGCGCGGGCCATTAGCCGTGTACGTGTCGATCTCCCGACGGGTGACGGAGACACTGCCGCTCAGGCCGCTTAAGGTGATCAAGCCGTTGATCGCGGTCTGGATGGCCGTAGCGCTCGGGGCGCTTTGGGGATTCCAGAACACCGTCTCCTGCTGGCCGTTGAAGGACAGGACGATTTCGCCCACGCGGCTATCGCTGACGGCCATCAGTTGCTGGACGGTGTTGAGCGTGGTGCGGCTGCCCAGGGCGGCGCTGTTGGTGATCCGCACCGTGCCGTTGTAGATTTCCGTGGCGCCGGAGTAGGTGTTGGTGCCGCTGAGGGTGAGGCGGCCCGGCCCGATCTTCTCGAGACCAATGCGAACGTCGGGGCTTGTCAGTTCGCTGATGTTGCCGCTGATGGTCAGGGTGTCTTGCGGGCGATCCACGGCGATGGAGACGACGCCGGGGGGTGCGGCGGGGGGTGCGAAGCCGGGGAGGGGCTCGAAAGTGATATTGCCGCTCCAGGTGTTGTCGCCGCTGAGGTTGCGGATGGTCCCAGTGCCGAAAATGCCGGTGCCGCTGACCCGCAGATTGGCGGCGACATTAATCGGCGAGCCGGTGTCGTCGGCCAGTTGGATCTGCGTGCCGTTGAGGACGGTGACCGTGTTGCTGGCGCTGAGGGCACCCGACGAGCCGATCCGCAAGGCCCCCTGGTAGACGTTGACCAGCCCGCCGAGCGAGTTGTTGCCCGTCAGAGCGAGGGTACCGAGCAGCTCCTTGTTCAGCTCGTAGGAGTTGCCGCCGGTGGTGACGGTGCCGCTGATGGTCAGGGACGAGCCGCTGTTGACGCCGATGGTGGCGTCGGTGGCCAGGGTGAGGGGACCGCTATAGGTATTGTCGCCGGCGATGTTCCGCAGGGCGCCGGTGTAGTGGTCGTCGAAGAACTGTCCTTTGCCGTAGATGGTGATCGGTTCCGGCCCGAGGTTGGAGCGGAAGTGCAGTGCGGCGCCGTTTTCGACGACCGTGCCATTGGCGGTCTGGCCGAGGGCCTGGGCATTATCGACCACCAGGGCGCCCTGGAGGACGCGGGTTTCGCCGCCGTAGATGTTGGCGCCGGCGAAGACGATGTCGCCGAAGCCGATCTTGCGGACCAGGGGATTGCCGCCCGGGGTCAGGTCGCTGATGACGCCGTTGAAGGTCACCGAGGCGTTGGTCCGCGGATTGGGGAGGTTGGGGATGCCGTAGGCGCCGATGGTGACCTTGTTAGCGGAATCGCCGTTGAGGATGACCGGTCCGGCCCAGACGGACTGGCCGCTGAGGCCGACCACGGCGGCGGCCAGGGGGGTGTTGGCGGTCATCGCCGTGTCGAGGAACAACTGGTAGACGCTGCGGCCGTAAGTACCGGCCAGCAGGGTGTTGGTCGTCAGGTTTAGCTCCAGGTCGCGGACCTGGACGTTGGGCATGCCGACGCCGAAGCGTTGCCAGAAGTTGCCGCTATTCGGGCCGCCCTTGAGGACGAACACGCCGCTGTCCGTGCCCACATAGACGTTACCGTTGCGGGGATCGACAACCACCTTCCACACCGGCACATCCGGCAGGCCTTTGGCGGTGCCGATCTCTTCCCAGTCCTGTCCGGCGTTGGTGCTGTACCAGACCTGGCTGCTGCCGAAGTAGTTGCGGACGGCATAGATGGTGTCGCGGTTGGTTGGATCGACGGCGATATCGACGATGCCGCCGCCGGCGACGTCGCCGGTGCGGTTGACCCAGGTCAGGCCGCCGTCCTTGGTCAGGTAAATGTCATCGCCGGTAGAGACGTAGATGGTATCGGGGTCGTAGCTGTTGGAGCCTTTGTCCGCCACATGGACGAAATCGGGGTCGAGTTGATAGACCCCCTGGGTCTGGGCGATGCCGATGGCGACGACCCGGCCGCCGCGCAAGGTCGTCCACGACTGACCGTAGTTGAGTGACACTTGCAGGGAGCTGCCGCCGACGAGGAGGCGGTTGGGGCTGACCGCATCGAGCACCAGCGGCGTGGTGATGCTGCCGGTGCTGCTGAGAATCGTTGTCCAGTTGACGCCACCGTCGGTCGAGCGGACCACTTCGTCCGGCGTTCCAGCGACTCCCTTGAGGACGGCGTAGACATTGTTCGGGTTGGTGGGGTCGAGTGCCACCCGTCCGGCGCTGCGGCCGGCCACCCGCGGCCACTGGATCTGGTCGTTGAACCGAAGCACGCCGTTGGACAGGGCCCCCGCGTAGGCTCGATTGGGGTTGGTCGGGTGGCTGGCCACGCCGAGGACCTGGGCGCCCGCGATATTGCCGTTGATGTTGACCCAGTTGTTCCCCTCGAGTCGCCACACACCGGCGTCGGTGCTGACGATGATCCGGCCTGCGGGATCGCGGGTGATATGGTGCGTCCCCGGATGGGGGCCGACGCCGTTGAGGACGGAGATGTTCTGCCAGGTGCTGCCGCCGTCGGTGGTCCGCCACAGGGTCTGGTTCCCCTGGGCATCGACGCCCTGGCCGCCGATATAGACGGTATTCGGATCGACTACCAGAATGGCGTTGGAGAAGGCCCCCAGAGTGAAGAGATAGTTGGGGAGGTTGGAGGTCACGTTCGTCCAGTTGCGGCCGCCGTTGGTAGTCCGGTAAATGGCTTTCAACGCGCCGGTCGGCGTGGCGACCGCGGCGTAGAGGGTGATCTGGTTGAACCGACCGCTGCCGGAGATGCTATTGAGATTGCTGTCGACCGCCGCGGCGATCTTAATCGTACCATTGACCGGATTGCCGCCGACCACCGAACTGCCGGACTGACGCCGGAAGTTGCCACGTTCGAAGCCCGTATCCGGTCTCTGATCGGGATCGGTCGGACCGCTCGGCTGGGGCGGGGAGGACGATGTATTGTAGTCGTTGAACGGCGAGCCGCCGGGATCGCCGACGTACCAAACCGGATTGTTGGACATCGGCGTCTGCGTCCAGAATACGGCGTTGTTGACGTCCCCCTGCGGCTTGCCCAAGGCGGCATAGAGGATCGGACCGAAGCTGCCCCCGCCGTTGAGGCGGTCGGCGTACACCAGGGCAATGTCCGACCAGACCGTGTTGGTCTGCGGGAAGAACATCCGGTAGTCGTCATCCGGACCGGGGGTATTCGGGATCTTTTCGGAACCCGTCTTGCCGGCGGTGAAGTAGGCCCCATCGGTCGGCGGCACGGACTGATTGGTTTCTTTAGTTGCTCGCCAATTGGAAACGACACCGGTCAGGTTGAACCAGGTGCCATTCATCAGTCGCCAGACGCCGGCATTACCTTCAGTACCGTTGACTACGCCCGGCGGCCCGCCCTGCCGAATCGTGTTCACCGAAATAAAAGGGCCGGGGCCGCTTGTGGGCCAATTGGTGGTCAGTTGCTCGACATTGCGCTGCGAGAGAGTTCCCTGGAAAAGTATGTTGTAACGATTGTTTATACCACTGCCGGACGGCGGCGTCACCACAACATAGCCGCCAACGCCGCCAATGTTGTCTAGGGCGTTCAACTCCTCAGCGATTTTGGCCGCCGTAATCTGCCGGTAGGTGCGGCCGAAAGGATCGCTGGGATCGACGATGTTGCGGTTGTCGTAAATAATCGAATTGGTCGTCAGGGTTACGATGTTGCCGTTCGAATCCGGGCCGGTGAAGCTAAGGGTGAACGATGTCCCATTAGATAGGGAGGGACGGATTTGTTGCAGCTCATCCGCGCCGCTCCCACCATCTGCCACGGCAACGTACATCAAAGGATCATCCACCGATTCTTGACGATGATCGATGATCATCTTGGTGATGCCCTTGCCGTAGAAGAGGGTGTCGGTGCCGGCATAGACCTCCCAGGTGACGCCGCCGTCGGTGGAGCGGTAGATGCCGGTGCCGTAGAAGGAGTCGGGGGAGTTGTTGGCTTCGCCGGTGCCGATGTAGACGACGTCAGGGTTGCGGGGATCGAGGGTGATGTAACCGATGAACATCGCAAACCGCGGGTCGCGGCCCTCCTGGACGGTAGTGACCGTAACGGTGGCGCCGCCGCTCGCAGCAGCAGTGAGTTGCGGCACATCATAGCCGGCCAGGGTGCCGCCGAAGGTGATGCGGAAGACCACGTTGCCCCCCTGGGTCGTCTTGGTGACGGTCACGCTGGCGTCCTGGTCGGCCAGGCTGGGGAGGGCGTTGAGGGCGGCCTGCACTTCCGCGGCGGTGGAGTTGTGGCTGAGCGAGCCGGTGGTGCTGCCACCGAAAGTGAGGGTGAACGTGCCACTCGACGAACCGCCGACAGTCACGGTCTGGATCTCGGGGATGGCGTCGAAGATCTGCCGCCAGGTGCGACCGCCGTCGATGGTCTTCCAGGCGCCGCCGCCAGCGGTGGCCATGTAGATGATGTTGGAGTCCCGCGGGTCGACGACGGTGGCGGTGACCCGGCCCATGACGCTTTGATTGCCCGGGTTGGGGCCGTTGGTCACAGGGGCCGGGCCGATCTGATGCCACTGCAGGGGGATATTCGGCAGGGCGCCGCTGCCGGAACCGTTGATGAGCAGGGGTTCGCCGGCCACGGTGAAGCTGCCGGCCAGTTGCAGGCAGGCCCCTTCCTCGATGATGGTGCCGCCGGCCCCCTTGCGGTTTTCAACAATATTGATGCTACCCGGGCCGAAGACGGTGGCTGTCATTAAGGGCTGGTCGAAGCCGCTGAGGCTGCCTTCGAAGCTGACGCGATAGACGCCGGGGTCGAGCGGCTGGACGCTGACCATGCCGCCGATGCCGCCGATCGACGGCAGGGCGTTGAGGGCGTTGGCGATGGCCGCCGCATCGGTCGGGCCGTCGTTAGCAAAGATGATCGGACCTGTGGTGTAGCCCTTGAACGTAAACGCCGTGATCAAGGGAAAGTCATTGAGGAGGGTGATGGTTTGCAGCTCGCTGTGGCCGGGGGTGCCGAGGGCGTCGCCGCTGCCGATGGTCAGGACGCCTGCGGTGATGTGGGTCGTACCGCCGTAGCTGCCGTTGCCGAAGAGGCTGAGGGCTCCGCCGCCGCGGAGGGTCAGGCCGGCGGCCGTGCCGGGGACCTCGCCGATGTCGCCGGTGATGGTCAGGCGGGAGTCGTCCTGGACCTCGAAGACGACATCATCGCTGGCCAAGGTCACCGGACCCCGCCACATGTGGTCGGCTGCGCCGACGGGGACGGCTCCGAGCGGTGCGGCGGGCTCATCCCGGCCGGACAGAACAGCAACCGTGCCGCGGTTGAAGGTGCTGTTGCCCGGGCCATGAAGGACGAGGTTTTTGCCCCAGATGCCCAAGCCGCTCAGCACACCGCCGTTCTGGTCGGTCAGGGAGTTGGCCAGTTCCAGGGCGGCGCCGTTTTGCACGGTGACGGTGCCGCCGCCGGGGGCGCCTAGGGCCGTGTCGTTTTGCACCAGCAGCACGCCGTTGGCCACGGTGACATCGCCGGTGTAGTTGCCGTAGGCTTGGATCACCAGGCGTTGGGAGCCGAGCTTGGTCAGACTGCCGACGGTATTGCCGTTGTCCCACAGATAACCGGTCAGGCGGAGCTGGCTTTGTTGGTTGGCCGGAGGCGGCAATTGCTCGACGCCGATGCCGGCGTTGCCGTCGAGACGGATGATGCCGCTGAGGGTGTTAACCCCTTCCAGGTTCAGTATGGCCCCGTTTTGATTGAGTTTGTCGTAAGGATGGTTGATTCCAAAGCCACTGACCACGAAGTTCTGACTGACGGTGAACGAGCTGCCGACGGGGTCGGGGCGGATGTGCAGGGCACCGCCATTAGCGATGAACACATTTTGCCGCTGCGTGATGGGCACGCCGCCGCGGGTGCCGAGGGCGGTGTTGTCCCCGATAGTGACCCATCCGGCGTCGATGTATGTGTCGCCGGAGTAGGTATTGTTGCCAGTGAGGATGAGGTGGCCATCCCGGAGTTTACGCAGGGAACTGCCGCTGATGACGCCGCTGACGGTCAGGCTGTGGTCGAAGGTGAAGTAATCCGGTCCGGCGGTGGGGTGGCCCGGCCGGTTGTCCGGCTCGACGCCGATGGAGCCGCCAACGGTGCTGATATTGCCGGCCCAGGTGTTGATGCCGCTGATGCTACGGAGGGCCCCGGTATTATTGAGGCCGTTGCCGCTGATGAGCAAACCGTTGGTCACTCGCAGGCCATAAATGGGGCTGATGACGACGGAGGCGCCGCCGCTGCCGCTGCCGGTCATCAGCGGCTGAGGATTGGCTCCCAAAGGCCCGTTGAACATGACGCGGAAGATGCTGCCGACCTGGGTGACGGTAACACTGCCGCCGCCAGCGGTGATGGTCGATAAGGCATTGAGGGCATTTTGGATATCGCTGGCGGTGGCATTATAAGGTAGATGCGCGGTAGTCTCACCTTTGAAGGTCAGGGTGAATGTACCGGAATTGCCAAATACGGCGATCTCCTGCCCCTGGCCGATGCCGGGGACAGAAGTTCCCAGTACCGAGTCGAAGCCGAGGTTGCGGTTGTTGTTCCGCAGGGGCGTGCCGTCGATGCCGCGGTCGACTTCCAGCTCGAGGGCGGCGCCGTCCGCGACACTGACGCCGCCGATGCCCAAAGCCTTGGAGTCCCGGATATTCAGGGCGCCCTGGATCACCGTCGTGCCGCTGGTGTAGGTATTGGCGTTGTTGAGGATGAGCCGGCCAGAGCCGACCTTGACCAGTGGCGCCGAGCGGTTGGGGTTGGCCAGCACGCCGGAGAGGGTGAGGTTGGTGTTGGCCGCCGCGCCGATATTGATGGATCCGGACGCCGGGGCGGGGCTTCCCAGGGTGATGTCGCCGCTCCAGATGTTGTTGCCGGCGAGGTTGTGGAGGGCCCCCATGTTGTTGAAGCCGGGGCCGTTGAGGGTCAGGAGTTGGTTGAACACCTGGAAGCCGACATACGGATTGCTGACGGGGTCGTAGGGGAGATCGCGGTTTTGGAGGACGCCGTTGGGATCGCCGGGCGTGAGGCTGGTGAACTCCAGTTGCAGGGTACCGGCTTTGCCGGTGACCGGGTTGTTGGTGACAATCACGCCCGCCTGCGGCGTATTGTGTTGCGGCGTGCCGAAGGTGGCGCCGGCTCCGAGAGAGAGGGGGTCGCGGATGGTGAGGATGCCGTCGTTGATGATGGTTTGTCCGCGGTAGGTATTGCCGCCGCTGCGGGCGAGGATGACGCGTCCGGGGCCTTCCTTGGTCAGGTTGCGGGCCGCGCCGGTGTCGCTGATCAGGCCGGTGATGGTCAGGGAGGTGCCAGCGGCGCCGCCGATGGTGGAGTTGCTGTCCAGAGTGATGGGGCCGGCCCAGGTGTTGTTGCCGCTGGCGTTGTAGAGGACGCCGCTGCCGTCCAGGCCGCTGCCATTGAGCCGCAGGCGGGAGGTGACCGGCTGGCTCAGCGAGCGGAGCTGTAGCTGGGCGCCGGTGTTGACGGTGGTTTCTCCGGCAGTCGGCACGCCCGAGACGGTGTTGCCCAGTCCCAAGGCATTGTGGTGGGTGATGGCGAGCACGCCGCCGTTGTTGGCGAGGGCAAAGGCGCCGGTGTAGGGGCTGTTGTCGCCGCCAAGGACCAGCGTGCCGGCCCCAGCTTTGGTCAGTGTCTGCTGGGCGGCGAGGGTCGGGTTGGAATAGCCGCTGCTGAGTTGGCCGGAAATGATCAGTTCCGAGCCGCTGTTGACGGTGATTGTCTGTTGTAGGGTCGAGGTGGGGGGTGTCAGGCGCAGGTTCAGGGTAATCGAGAGCGTCCCCAGGTTGGTGCCGACATTGATCGGCCCGCTCAGGGCGAGGGTGGGGGAGGCCACGGTGCCGCCGAGCGAGTAGCCGGAGGCAGAGATGGTGAGCGAGTTGAACAGCGGGGTGCCGCTGAGGTCATAGATCGGTGTGCGGTTGGTCGGGGGGGCCAAGATGCTGAAGACCAGGTCGTCGCCAGGCAGGGGGGCACGGCCCAGGTCCCAGTTGGCGGGGTTGCTCCAGTTGGAGTTGGTTCCCGCGCCGATCCAGGTGATCGTGGCCGGCGTCACCCGTTCTTCCAGCGGCTCGAGCATCAGACGGCGGGCCCGGGCTATCTCCCGCCGTGTCCGCCGCTCCCACAACCGTGCTACCCAACGACTCCACAATTTCGCATTCATGGCGCATCTTCCCGGATGACTGTAATAAATCCTGATCCGCTCGGGACGAATTCGTTTCCGTTTCCGGATTGGGTCGTCTACCTTAGGTTACTAACCCCAAATGCGGCGAGCGGTTTCGGCAATCCCCTGCCGCGGCTGTGCAGAGAACCAATCATGAAAATTTTATGAGAGTGCTTCTGCAAATATATCCCACATCATCATTGATGAAGCTTGACCGCTGTCTAGTCAAGTCGACGACAGGATTGTGACAGTTTCTCATTGTTTTCTCATGTATCATAATTGGAATTAGATAAATATTGTTAACAGACTTTGATATTGGCTTCATTCATATAATCATTAATTCATCTCTTGCAAATGTCGATCACACGTTGCGGCCGAGTCCGAAGCCCCAGCTTTCGGTCACGCTCGAACCCAGATAGTTCCCGTCCCCCACATACACCGCCCGCACCACATGCACCCCCACCGGCAAACCGCCCGGCAACACCAACTGGGCTACACCGGTGCTGTCCAACACCCCGCTGCCCCGCAGCACGCCGTTGATGTAAAACTGCACGACACCACTCGGCACACCCCCACCCGGCGGTACCGCGGTCACCCGGGCACGGATCACCAGCCGCTGACCCGCCGCCGTCGTCGACCGGCTCAAGGCCACCCGCGTCGCCGCCGGCGCCACCTCCACCGTCCCGCTCCCGGTGCTCCCCAACACGTTCCCATCACCCAAATACTCCGCCACGATTCTATAAACACCAACACCCCAGCTACTCACCCGTAAGCGGGCGACCCCGGATCCATCCAACGTCGCCGTGCCCAACACCACCGCTTCGCTGCCGGAAATGTCCGTAAAGATCACCTGACCGGTCGGGATCCCCACCGACGGGGCGACCGGACGCACCGTCGCCACCAGGTCAAACGCCCCGCCGAAACGGGCCGGCGACGGCGAACTGCTCACACTCACCGTGCTGGCCACCGCGTCCACCTGATGGGTGACGATGCCACTGAGCACACCACCGACAAACTCAATGTCTCCCAGATATTCGGCCTGCAAATCATGCGTGCCCACATTCAGACTGGTCACCGTGATGCTGGCCTGGGCCAGGCCGGCACTGACGGTGCTGAGGCTGCCGCGACCCACCTCGACGCCGTGGGAGTAGAAGACAACGGTACCGGTGGGGGTGATGGGGGCGCCGCTGCCGGTGTCGGTGACGGTGGCGGTGAGGGTCAGGGGTTGGCCGTAGACCGTCGGCGATGACGGCGTAACCGCCAAATTGACGCTGCTGGTGCGGCTGGCGGGCGGTCGGACGTCCTGGGTCAGCGGCGAGCTGACCGAGCGGGCATAGACGCTGCTGCCGCTGTAGCGGGCCACGATGGTGTGCAGGCCGACCGGGAGGGTGTCGGTGGTGAAGGTAGCGCGGCTGAGGCCGTCGCGAACACGACCCAACACGCCGTAACCGACAACCGTGCCGTTGGCATAAAACGCCACCGTTCCGGTGGGGGTGCGGCTGCCGTCCACATCCCGCACCGTAGCGGTGAAGGTGACCGGCGTGCCCACATTCGACGGGTTCAGACTGCTACGCAAAACCACCGTACTGCTGCGGGTACCGTTGGCGATGACAGTGACGGAGGCCAGTGTCGAGGCGGAGGGGTTATGGTCGGAGGATCCGGAGTAAGTAGCGCGGATGGAGTGGGTGCCGAGGGGCCTGCCCAGATGGCTCCAGAGGGTGGCGACGCCGTTGACGAGGGTGGCGGTGCCGAGGGTGCGTCCGGTGGTGGTATCGGTGAAGGTAACGGGCCCGGCGGGGGTGCCGCCGCCCGGGGACACGGCGGAGACGACGGCCTGCAGCCGGACGGCCTGCAAGGCCACCACGCGGGTGGGGCTAACCGTCAGCACGGTTCGCGTGTTCGCCGCATTGACAACTTGGGTCACGGTAGCACTGCTGGGGTCATAGGTGCCATCCCCCAGGTAATCGGCGGTGACGGTGTGAGTTCCGGCGGGCAGCTGGCCGACGGTGGTGGTGTAGGTGGCCACGCCGCTGGCATTGAGGGTGGCGGTGCCCAGGACGGTGCTGCCGAGGCGGAAGACGACCGTGCCACTGGGGGTCGCACCGCCGAGGATTCCCGGCGTCACCGTCGCCGTGAAGGTGACCAGCTGTCCGAAGACGGAGGGGTTGGGCGCCGCCGCGAGCGTCGTGCTGCTGGAGACGCTGTTGACGGTGTGGGTGTGGGAGCCGGTGCTTGGGGCGAAGGTGCCGCTGCCTTCGTAGGTGGCGGTCAGGGTAAGGGTGCCGCCGGGGAGCTGGAAGGGGGTGGTGGTTAAGGTCGCCACTCCAGAGGCACTAAGCGAGGATATGCCCAAGATAGTACTACCTAGTCGGAAGGTAACGATGCCGGTGGGTGTGCCGCCGCTGGAAGCGGAGACCGTCGCCGTGAGGGTGACGGACTGGCCGTAATTGGAGGGATTGGGCGAGGAGCTCAGTACCGTCGTGGTAGTGGCTTTGGAGATAGTCTGGATGAGGAAGTTGCTGCTGCCGGTGTAGTTGGGCGGGGCGCCATCGCCGTTGTACACGGCGACGATGGTGTGGGAGCCGACGGAGAGGTTGGTCACAGTGAAGGTGGCGGTGGCGGTGACAAACCCGCTCGGCGTCAGGTTCGCGGTACCTAACAGCGTTGCGCCGTCGTAAAAGCTGACTGTTCCTTCCGGCGACTGGGTGTTGGGCACCGGGGATGAGACGGCGCTAGTAACGGTGGCGGTGAAGGTTACCGGCACGCCGTATTCCGCGCCGCTGGGGTGCGAGCTGGTGAGGGTGGTGGTAGTTGAGGCGGAGGATACGTTGACGTTGATCGGGCCCACACTGACGGGCACGTAAGTCTGCTGGCCGGATTGGTTGAGGCCGTTGTAGCTGGCACTGATGCGATAGAGGCCGACTTCGAGCGGGCCGCCGAAGCCATTGGGCCAAGTGGTCGCCGGATCCCACGTTGCCGATTTGGTGAGCGGATCGATCGGCACGGTGAAGCTGAAGGTTGTACCGTTCGGATCGACGACGGTGAAAACGACGTTGCCACTGACGGCCAGACTCGGATGTTCCGGCGTGAAACTGGCCACAAAGACGCCGGGCCGACCGTAGACCGGGTTGGTCTCCGTGCCGGCCAGGCTCATCGTCGTCGTGGCGAGGTCCGCCTCGAGCACCACCTGGTTGGTGAAGTAATTGACCACGAATTTGCGGCCGCCAATGAAGGCGATCGTCGCCGCACTGGCTCCGGACATGGTCGGGGTGGTTGTGGGACCGGCGAACCGTCCAGACACTGTGCCAGTGGTTTGAATGATGGTGAAGCGATCGCCCAAAGCAACGTTTCCATCGGTAATACCGGCGAGGGTGGCGCCGCCCAGGTTGATGTTGCCGGTCAGATTGAGCTGGTCATTGGTCGGGGTGCCGGAATTGCTCAGGTGCACGAAGAAGATGTTGGAAGAATGGAGGGTCGCACCGCTGCTGGTCAGGGTACCGATTTGCTCGGTGGGGAAGGTCGCACCCGGGCTGACGGTACTGCCGGGGGCGGGGACGTCGGAAACGATGGTGCCGACGGTGCCGGTCCCGCTGATGGTGCCGCCGGAGAGGCGGACGTTGCCGATGGTGCCATTGACCTGCACGGTCCCGTCGAAAATACGGGTGAGCAGTTGCGTATTCGGCGGCGAGCCGGCCGGGAAGATGACCGTCCCCGGGCCGATCTTATTGAAGGTTAGACCGGTCGCGGCGACGCCGCCAGCGAGGGTCAGGGCCGTGCCCGCACTGGCCCACACGGTGGTGTCGGCCAGCATCTGCACCGGCCCGTTCCACGTGTTGCTGCCAGCCACGTTCCGCAAGGCCCCCAGCCCGCCGACGCCGGAACCGCCCGCCAAGGTCAGTGGATGGTTGTCGACCGTAAAGCCGGAGCCGGCACTATCCAGCAGTTCGAGGGACGCCCCTACCGCCACGGTGACGGGGTTGGAAGCATTCCCCAAAGCACGGGGATGCTGAATATTCAATGTCCCTTGGAGCACGTTGTTCAGGCCGCTGTGCGTATTGTCGTTGCGTAGCGAGAGGATGCCCCCGCCGATTTTCCGCAGTCCCATCGAGGTCGTTTCGGTGATATTTCCGTTGATCTCTAAGGTATCGGCGGAATTCAGCACGTTAATGCTGACGTAGTTGGGCGGCGTAGTCGGCGGCGAAAAGCCTGGCAATGAATGGAAAAGGATCGGTCCATTCCAGGCATTGTTGCCATTGAGGTTGAGGATAGCCCCAGTGCCGAAAATACCGGTGCCGGAGACGGCCAAGTGGTTGTTAACGACCACCGGCACGCCGGCGTTGGGGCCGGAAGTTGGGGTATTCAGTTGCAGTTGGGCGCCGTCGAAGATGCGGGCACTCCCTGTGCCAAGAGCTTGCGAATGTTCCAGGCGCAGGGCACCCTGGTAGGCCGTCAGGACGCCGCTAAAGCCGGTGTTGTTGCTGGATAGGATCAGGGTACCGGTCAACTCCTTGTCCAAGTTGAAGTTGCCGGTGATGGTGCCGGTGCCGCTGAGGCCGTCCTTGGTGCCGATGGTGAGTTGGGTTCCGGATTCGACGCCGATGGTAGTGTGGCTATTGAGGACCAAGGTGCCGGTGAAGGTGTTGTTGCCGCTGATGTTGCGGAGGGCGCCGGTGTTGTGGCCATTGAGGCCGCCGGGAGTGCCGTGGCCGAAGAGTTGGACGGTTTCTGCCTGCAGGTCTGTCTTCATTTGCAGTGCGGCGTTGGTGCGAACGAAGGTGGGGGCCGTGCTTTGTCCCAAGGCCTGGGGGTTATTGACGGTTAAGGTGCCGGCAAGGATGTCGGTGAGGCCGCCGTAGGTATTCGCGCCGCTGAGTTTCAGGTCGCCGGTAGCAGACTTGGTCAGAGTAGAGTTGCCGCCATAGGACAGGTCGCTGACAGGGCCGACAATATCGAGCGTCGGGACAATCGAGCCGCGTTGTGGGGGGGTGTCAGCGCCGACGGTGATGGTGGTCGGTCCGGCGAGGCGGACCGGTCCGGTCCAGGCGGACGATCCGCTCAGCACTCGCAGGGCGCCGGAATCGGCCGCTGGCTCATCCAGGTAGAACTGCCATACGCCGCGGCCGTATGTGGCGGCGGTGAGCGTGTTCTGGAACATGTTCAGCTCGATTTCCCGCACCTGGACGCGGGGCAGGCCCGTGCCCAACTGCTGCCAATTGTTGCTCCCCTGCGGTAGCCGCCACACGCCGTCGTCGGTTCCCAGATAAAGCATGCCGTCGCGTGGATCGATGGTCAGACGCCAGAACGGAATGTCTGGCAAATTATAGGTGACATCGTCCCAGTTCCGCCCGGCGTCGGTGCTGCGGTACACGGCGTTGCCGCTGCCGACATTGGCCTGCAACACGACATAGACGGTATCGCGGTTGCGGGGATCCACCAGGATGCTCTGAATGGTCCTGCCAGAACCAACTGGAAGTCCCGCCGTGCGGTTGACCCAGGTGACGCCGCGGTTTTTCGTTACAAATAAGTCATTCGACGTCGCCGCGTAAATCGTCTCCGGAACGTAGGTGTCGGCCAGGACATCATCGACTAACGGGAAATCGGAATCGGGCTGGTACGGTCCCTGGTACTGGGCGATCGCCACATCGATGATGCCGCTGGGGCCGTTCAGGCTGGTCCAGGAATTGCCGCCGTCTAGGGATTCGCGAACGCCGTCGGCGCCAATGACGATCCGCGAGCTGTTCAGGGGGTCGACGGCGAAGCGGGGGGTATCTAGACTCAGCACTAGAAGCAGCACGTCCGGCCAGGTTTGGCCAGCGTCGTTGGATCGCACCAGCTCGAACAATCCAAAGAAAGACTGACTGCGGATGTGGTAAGCGATGTTGGGGTTGGTGGGGTTGAAGAGGACCTGGCCGCTGCTGTCGAGGTCGGTGCGTTGCCAGACCTGCGAGGCGACGTAGCGGTGCAGGCCGTTGTCCTGGGTGCTGGCCAGCAAAAGGTCGGGGTTGGTCGGGTGGGTGGCGACGCTGGTGATCAGGGTGGTGGCTTGCTGGCCGCCGTTGAGGTTACGCCAGTTTCCGGCGGCGGGGTTGGCGGACCATTCGTACCGCCACACGCCGCCATCCGTGACATAGACGAGGCGGCCCTGGCTGTCGAAGCTCATGCCGTGGCCGCCGCTGCGGGGACCGTTGCCCGCGCCGTCGATGGAAATGTCGATCCAGGAGCCGCCGCCGTCAACGCTGAGAAAGACGTGGGTGGTGTTGGTCGTCGTGGCGGTGCCGCCGACGGCGACGATATTCGGGTTGGCCGGGTCCACGGCGATCGCATTATTCCGCCAGCCGAGGTTCTGCAGCATGTTCGGCGGTTGGGTGATGGCGGCGTTCCAGTTGCGGCCGCCATCGGTCGATTTGCGCATTTCCAGTAACGCCCCATTAATCCTGTTCACGATCATCGCGTACAGGGTCGAAGGGTCGGGGAACGGCGGCGTGTAGCCGGCCAGGCGGATGACGCCGTGCGACGTGTTGCCCGTGGGGAAGGGGTTGCTCCCCCCTTGGCTGTAAGCGTGTTCGCCGGAGGCGTTGACCGGGTTGCCGTCGCCGATGAACCAATGGGTAGTGCTTGGAGTTCCCGCCAAATGGGGGTCGAGCAGGCGGTAAACGGCGTTGCTGGTCCGCGAGGAATTGTCGTAGGAGTTGCTCTGAGTGTCGCCGTCGGGTTTCCCATGGGCGGCGAACAGGGCCTGGACCGGGTTGCCGAATGCATCCACGCTGCGGCCCAGGTATAGGTCGGTCCACGCCACGTTGACAAATCGGATGCGGAAGTCGTCATCCGGCCCCGGGGTGTTCGGTGGGGTGGTCGGAAAGCCGGTGTTGGGGGTCGGGGGGGAGCCAGCGCGGGTGGTCGATACAATCGTCGTTAGATTGACCCAGGTTTGCGTGCTGTCGTAGCGCCACACGCCGGCAGGAGGAGTCGGGTTGCCGTTTTCGGCCAGGATCGTGGTGGCCACGTAGATGCGGTTTTCGTCCGCCGGATCGACGACGATGCGGGTCACGGCCTGACCCACCAGCGGATTGGAGCCGTCGGGGTTGGTCAGGAGGGTCCAGGTGCGGCCGGAATCGGTCGATTTGTAAACGCCGGTGCCGTAGAAGGAATCGTTGAAGAAGTTGGGAGCGCCGGTTCCGAAGTAGACGACGCGGGGGTTGCTGGGGGCGACGGCGATAGCCCCACTGAACATAGGGGCGTTGTTGTCGAACAGGGGGAGCCAGGTGAGGCCGCCGTTTTTGGTTTTCCAGGCGCCGCCGCCAGCGGTGGAGACGTAGATGACGTTGGGGTCGGAGGGATCGACAGTCACGCCGGTGATGCGGCCGGTGACGGCGTTATTGCCGGCGGTCTGGCCGTTATTGGCGGGTCCGGGTCCGAGGGAGAACCAGCGGGCGGGGATGGCAGTGGGGGCATCGGCGGCACCGGGGCCGTTGCCATGCAGGATCAGGGACTCGCCAGCGACCGTCAGGCTGCCGCGGATTTGCAGTTGGGCGTTGGGGCGGACGATGGTGCCGCCGTAGCCGTCGCGGATGGTGGCGACGGTGGCGGTGGTGCCGTCGGTCCCGGCGGCGGTCAGTTGTGGCTGGTCGGCCCCGGCCAGCGAGCCGTCGAAGGTGATGGTCAGGACGTTGCCACTGCGGCTGACGCTGACCTGGCCGCCGACACCGCCGATGCTGGGTAGGGCGTTGAGGGCATCGGCCACCTCAGCGGCGGTGGCGGCAAACGGCAACGCCGCGGTGGTATGTCCATCAAATGTCAGTGTGAACGTGCCGCTGCTGCTGCCGCCGAGAGTTACCGTCTGTTGTTCGGACTGGCCAACGCCGCCCAGTGCGCGGTTGTGAGCGATGGTCAGGACGCCTTGCTGGACGATGGTGGTGCCGCGGTAGGTGTTATTACCGGCCAGGACCAGCGCGCCGGTGTTGCCCGTGCCCGGCAGTCCTACCCACAAGGAGGAGCCACTGGCGGCCGGATTGGGGGCATCGTCGATCCGGCCGTAGATACTCAGGCGGCTGTTGTCGGCAATGTCGAAAATGGTGTCGGCGGCCAGGGTGACCGGCCCGCGCCAGGCGTTGTCCTGGCTGAGGACGCCCAACGGCGTACTTGCGCCGCTGACCGTGACCGTGAGGTTGCCCGGAGCGGGGATGGCCGCGGCAGTCATCAGCGGTAGCGACTGTCCCTTGAGGGTGCCGCCGAAAACGATGGTGTAGACGTTGCCGGACTGGGTGACGGTGACGTGGCCGCCGACACCGCCGATGCTCGATAGGGTGTTGAGGGCCGCTTCCATATCCGCGGCGGTGACGCCGTACGGCAGTGGGGTAGTCGTCTGGCCGTTGAAAGTCAGGGTGAACGAGCCGTAGTTGCCGTAGACAGCCACCTGCTGGCCCGGATCGTTCAGGATGAGCCACTCATCCCAGATTTGCAGACCGGCAATAACACCGCCGTTGTTTTGTGGTATCGGCTCATCCAGTTCCAGGCGGGCCCCCGGTTGCACGGTGGTCCTGGTTTGGGTGAAGGTTTGGGTCGAGGGGGTGTTGATGGTGCCGCTACCGGCACGGCCGAGGGCGGTGTCATGCTGAACTCGCAAGGTCCCCGAGCGGACCTCCACATTGCCGCTGTAGGTTCCGTCCCCCTGCAGCCTCAGCAGGCGGCTGCCCATCTTGACCAGGTCGGCACCCACGGCGGGGAGGAGAGGATCGTCGGCCATGCTGCCGGTGATGGTCAGGGTGCTGGCGTTGGGCGGGTTGCTCATGATCGGGTCGTCCACGCCAATCCCGACGCGGGGCGCGGCCGGCGAATAACGCAGGAAGACGTCGCCGCTGATGACGTTGTTGCCGCCCAGGCTCAGCAAGGCCCCCTGGTTGAGCATGGCGAAGGGGTGGTTGATGCCTTCGCCGGAGAGGATCAGCCTGCGGTTGGCCAAGTCGATGGAGCCACTGGTGGGCAACAAATGCAGTGCCGCACCGGCGTACACCGTAACCACATTGGGCTGGGCCGTATCGCCGGCGGAGGAAAGTACAATCCGCGGGCCGAGCGAATCGTTCTGGCCGATGGTGATCCAGCCTTGTTCGATGTTGGTCGGACCTTGGATAGAGGTCTGTTGGGTAGGAAGTTGCAGGTGTCCGGCGCCGACTTTGATGAATGGTTCGTTGGGTGACGACGAGATGGTGTTGGCGCCTGGGATGGTCAGGCCGTAGTCGTAGATCCGGTAGCTGAAGTCGGCGGTGGGGTGGCCGGGGCGGCTGTCCGGGTCCACGCCGATGGCGGCGAAGGGGGTGCCGCTGCCGATGTTGATGGTCCCGATCCATTCGTTGCGGCCGCTGATGCTCCGCAGGGCACCGCTATTGTTGATCCCCCGGCCGTTCAGCTGGAGCTGCTTGTTGACCGACAGGCCGTAGATCGGGTTGACGGCGGCCGTCGCCGCACCGGTGGTGGTGACGGTCATCAGCGGTATCGGGATGGGATTCAGCGGGTCGTTGAAGGTGCCGCCATAGAGGGCGCGGTAGACGTTGCCATTTTGGGTGACAGTGAACGATCCGCCCACGCCGCTGACGGTAGACAGGGAGTTGAGGGCGGCCTGCACCGTCGCGGCGGACGCCCCTACTGGCAAAGCCGGTGTGCTGGCCCCGTTGAACGTCAAGGTAAAGGTGTCGCTGCTACCATTGACTACGATTTCCTGGCCCGGGCCGTTGTAGGTGACCGAGTCGAAGCCGAGGTTGCGCCCTTTGGACCGCTGCGGCGTACCGTCCAGGCCGCTGTCCACCGCCATCTCGAGCGCGGCACCATTGAAGACGGTCACCGAGCCGCCGGTAGATGGGCCCAACGCATTGGAATCTCGGATTTGCAAGGCGCCGGCACGCACCTCCGTTTGGCCGCGGTAGGTGTTGGCGTTGTCGAGGATCAGGCGGCCCGGGAGGGTCTTGATGAGGGTGGGGATATCTGGTCCACTGCGGCCGGGGTCGTCGCTGAGGATGCCGGAGATGGTCAGCTCCGAGTTGGCCGCGACGCCGATATGGACATCGCTGGTGTTGGGCAGCGGGCTGCCGAGGCGGACGTCGCCGTTCCAGATATTCTGGCCGCGGTTATTGTTCAGGGCTCCGAGGTTGTTGAAGCCGGGGCCATTCAGCTCCAGCAGGTCGTTGAAGACTTGGAAGCCGATATACGGGTTGGTGGTGGAGTTGTAGGGCTGGGTGGGGTCGCGGAGGATACCGTTGGGGTCGCCGACGGCGAGGACGGTGGGGTCGAAGTCGATCTGCAGGGTGCCGGCTTCGCCGGTGACGGGGTTGAAATTGACAATGGTGCGGGCTCGGGGTGTGCCGTTCTCCGGGGCGCCGAAGATAGAGCCGCCGCCGAGGGATTGGGGATCGCGGATGGTCAGGATGCCGTCATTGATGATGGTCAGGCCGCGGTAGGTATTACCGCCGGTGCGGCTGAAGATGAGCTGGCCGGCGCCGACTTTGGTCAGATCGCGGCCGGAGCCGGTGTCGGTGACCAGGCCAGGGACGTTGAGGGTGGTTGCGGCGGCCACACCGATGCTGGCGTTGCTGTCGAGGGTGATGGTGCCGGTCCAGGTGGTGTTGCCGGCGGCATTGAATAGGGCGCCGTCGTTGCTGACGCCGGGACCGTTGATGATCAGCGGCTCGGCGATCGCTGCGGTGACGTTACGGACCTGCAACTGGGCATTGGTATTGACGACAGTCGCCGCGGTGGTGGTCCCTAGGGCGTTGACGTGGGTCATGACCAGCCGGCCGTTCTGGATGTCGATCGGTGCGGCGTAGGCGGCGTTGTTGCCGCTGAGGGTGAGGGTGCCCGCCCCGAGCTTGGTCAGCACGGCGGTGCTGCCGCCGCTGATGACGCCACTGATCGTCAGGTCGCTCAGGTTGTTGACCGTGATGCTGACTGCCGTCGTGAAGGTCGGGCTGAGGGTGATGCGGACGTTGGTGGTGTTGGTGCCGATGAAGATGTTGCCGGCCAGTTGGATGGGGTTGCCCCCTAAAGTATAGTTGCTGGCCGAAACGGTGATGGAGCGGACGACCAGCCCGGCGATGTCATTGTTGGTATTGAGCCGCGGCGTGATGGTATTGAACACCAAATCAGGGTTGGCGGCACTGGTCGGAGCGACGCCGCCGGCCCAGTTGGCCGGGTTGCTCCACAAATTGTTGCCCCCCAGGCCCGTCCAGATAAATGTGGCCGGCGTGACCCGTTCCTCCAGGGTTTCCACTTGGAGCGTCTGCCAACCGGGCGAGCGGCGTCCCCGCCGCGACTGACGCAGAACACGGGCCACCCAACGATTCCATTGCTTGGCACTCATGGCTGTCGCTCGAACGGTTGTTAGAACTAATGACTACCCGAGAATGTCAGATGAAATCGTGACCATTTCGCACAGAGGGGCAGCAAATATTTTAACCTCTGCTATCCCCTCTAGGTTTCACCTCATTTTACACGCTTTCGGTATTTTTTATACATCTTTTCTGAATTGTGGCGTCCCCATAATTCCAAATTCAGCTTATACCTTAACCTCTATTAATGTTTAACCATTGCCTCATCCAAAATCCAAAAATTGGGGCTGCCCATATGCGGCGGCTGGCCACAACGCCGTATGCTCTCGCGAACCCCCAGGAATATGTTCAAATATATTCATGCGTGGCCTCAATTCCGTGCCCGGGCTAATCTACCACCCAACAATCCGACTCACCGGTGCATTCCGGCGGGAGATCCTGGTTAGTCGTGGTCGATCGCCCTCTGCTGCTAAGCGAATTAGGCATATCCCGATTCGGTTCGCCGTAAGGTTTGTCCAGATTGGCGAATTTTCCCAGTTGAGATCATTATAACCGTTGGCGGCGGGAGTGCATAGGGAATTTGCCCGGCGGCGGGGGCGTCGGGGGGCGCAGACGGAGTTACCGTCGTAACAGCATTTGCCCGAAGCATTTTCGGACGAGTCGTTACAAATGGACCGGCGGGTGCGGCCGGTCTGTTGGACGGTCCGGCGGCCGGATCGGCGGACCAGGGGCCGTCGGCCCACTCAAGTGAGTCCGTAGCGGCGGACGATGAGACGATAATCGGTTCACATCCGTTGCGACGGCAAACGTTTTGGCGTGTGATTATATAACTATTTGCCGATGCAGTAAAGATGGGTCCGGGTGCGGAGGATCAGGTGGTCGCCGCTGACGGCGGGGCTGGCCATGAAGCCGTCGTCGAAGCGGTTTTCGGCCTCGATTTCGAATTCCCGGCCGGCCCGGAGGACGAAGACCTTGCCGTTTTGGCTACAGTAGTAGATGCGGCCGTTGGCCAGCACGGGGGAGGCGGAAAACTCGCCATCGAGGCGTTCGGCGTAATGGACCTTGCCGGTGCGGGCGTCGAGGCAGGAGGCGATCCCCTGGTCGCTGACCATATAGAGGAGGTCGCCGTCCAGGAGCAAGGAGGAGCGGGTGGGGACACCCTTGAAGGCCCGCCAGGCGATGTGTTGTTCGCCGAGCACGCCGCGTCCCTGCGGGCGGACCGCCAGTAGCCGGCCGCTGCTGCCGCTGGTCAGGTAAAGCAGGCCGTGGCCCATGACCGGGCGGGTCGCCGCGTTCATGCTGCCGTGGCTGACTCGCCACAGCTCCGCGCCGCTGCGGGGATCGTAGGCGATGGTGTACTCGGCGGAGGGGCAAATCAGTTGCGGCCGGCCATCGATCTGCAGCAGCACCGGCGTGGCGTAGGCCTTTTTGAAGTCGCCGTCGTCGTTTTTGTACTGGATGTTGCGGTCAGTCTTCCACACCGTCCGGCCGGAGTGTTTGTCCAGGGCCACGACGTACTGATAGTCGAAGCCGTCGAAGATCAGATAGAGCAGCTCGCCGTAGACGACGGGGGAGGAGCCGGGGCCGCGGTAATGGTCGCAGGGGAGGTCCCGCCGCTCCCACAGCACCTTGCCGGTGGCGGTGTCCAGGCACCAGGTGCCGTGACTGCCGAAATGGACGTAGACCCGTCCCGGCTCGACATAGGGCGTGCAACTGGCGTAGGTGTTGAACGGGTGGCAGTAGGCCGGGTTCTTTTCGACGGCCAGTTTGATGTCGTGGAGGATGCGGCCGCTGTCGCGGTCGACGCAGATGGCAAAGAAGCTGACCTGGGTCACCGGATTGGGAGGGGGGCTCCCCTTTTTGGGCGGCGGGGTCTTGTTCCCCTTGACCTCATCGGCGGTGGTCAACCAGACCTGTTTGCCCAGCACAACCGGCGAGGACCAGCCGCGGCCGTGGATGGGGGTCTTCCAGCGGACGTTCTGATTTTCGCTGAAATGGACAGGCGGGCGGCACTCCCGGGGGGCGTGGCCGTCGGCGGTGGGGCCGCGATAACCGGGCCAATCGGTAGCGGTCGCCGCACCAATGACCACGGCCATCCAACATAAAGCCAGACCGCACATGAACTTCCGCATGGTACGCCTCCTAGGATTACCCGTCCCGCTGCCGACTATCATAGGGAGGGAAGTGGGGCCGGCGATCGGGCAATTCCGCCCCGCCTCTGGAAATGGCGGCCGCTCGTCCCTAAAAATGCAGTGAGACGCTTAAGCGGCGAGACGCCCAACGTATAATGGCACGTTGCGGCTCGACAATGGGACGTCGCGACGGCCCGCGCCTGTAGCTCAGCTGGTAGAGCAGCGGCCTTTTAAGCCGTTGGTCGTGGGTTCGATCCCCACCGGGCGCACTAGATAGTGCAGTGTGCATGTTAATGCAGGGGGAGTGCGGGCACCTCAGGCACACGGAGCCGGCTCCGCACCGGACCGCCATTGCGTCCTCGCCGCCCCATCCTGCGTGACTGTCAGTTGGCATATCGCACGTTCCCGCCGTTGACGGGTCTGCGCCGCAGTAGGGCTTTCTGACAGGTTTTCGATCGCGCACAGACAAAGCCGGATGTTCATTTTCTCCCGGCGACGCTCAAAGCTGAACCGCGACGAGCTTGATGCGACTGGTCACGCCGGATTTGATGGTGACCGCGGACTTGGGGCAGTGGAATTTCTCGGCGACCAGGGCGATCAGCTCGGCGTTGGCCCGGCCATCGACCGGCGGGGATTTCAGTTTCGCCACCCACGTGCCATCCGCCGCCTGGGTCAGCTCCGCAACCGGGGAGCGAGGTTTGACTCGGACGCGTAGGATCACCGTGGCCATGGTGTCGGCATCCACGCTGTAAGTGTTTGCATGCATTCTACTTACGTGCGGCACGTCAGAAAGTATTGTATCGTCATTTGCCGTTAATTATCTATCGCAAGTACAAATGATTTTGCGGCGACCGTTACCCCCGCGGCGGCGTCCGCCAGCCGGCCACCGTGCGGACCAGGCGGACTAGCTCGGCCCGGTCCCCGCCGTCCAGACAGACCGCCCCGGCCAGCAGCCCAAACCCCGCCCATCCGGTGGCCAGCACTGCCAGCACCCCCACCCAGCCCTGCGGGTCCAGCCCGGCGACCAGTTCCGCCCACGCCCCGCCGAATGCGACTGCCAAAATGGCAGTTAGCAGCAAACGCCATGCCAACGCACCTGCGGCCAGGCGGTAAATCGCACACGCGGCGACCAGGTTCACCGCCACTGCCGCGGCGATCCCGGCGGTCGTCCCCCAGGCCACGCCGGCCGGTCCCCCCCACCGGCCCCCCACGCTCCCCGCCAGTAGCGTTGCCGCACAATAAGTCGCCGTGCTCAGCAGCATCAGCCGGTGCTGCCCCGTGGCCGTCAGCAGCCAGGTGACCAGGATGTTGACCCCCAGCAGCGGATAGGTGACGGCAAAGGCCGCCTGCATCCGTCCGTCCGGCTCGTAGCCCAGCCCGACCCAGAGCCGCACAAACGCCGCGTTGGCGGCGACGATCGCCACCGCCCCCGCCGCACCCAGCACCGCCACCACCCGTACTGCCCGTTCCAACTGCCGTCGGAACCGTTCCTCCTCTTGCCGGTGGAACAGGTCTGTCAGCGGCGCCCAGATGCTGTTGCCGAAGGCTGCGACCAGGCCGCCGTAGACGACAAAGAGGCGTTGCCCAACGCTGTAGCGGGCGGTGGCTGCCGCTCCGGCATATTCGTTGACCAGGACGTATTCGACGCGGGCGGCCACGCCGCTGAACACCGCCAGCAGCAGCAGTGCGGCGACGCGGCCCAGCAACGCCGCCGTCTCCGCCCGCCCTGGCCAGCCCGGCCGCGCCCACGGATAGTGCCGCCACGCCCACACGGCCAATACCGCCGCCTGCACCGTCCCGGCTGCCAGCATCGCCGCTGCCTGACCCGGCAGGCCATGCCCGCTGACCGCCAGGCCGACCGCCGTCGCCGCGAACGTCACCGCATGCAGCGACACGGCGACGTTCACCAGATACCCTTTCTGGTCCGCTTCCAGAAACGACCGCACCAGCAATAGCGGGGCCAGCGGCACGCTCCCCAGCACGGCGATCAGGAAGGCGAGGCGTCGCTCCTCAGCCAGCTCCGGGGGCGCCGCCAGCAGCCACGGCAGCAGCGGCACCAGCCCCAGCCCGGCCAACGCACCGGCGGCACTGACCGACGTACCGACCGCCCAGGCCGTCGCCGCCAGCCGCCGCAACCCCGCCCCGTCCCCCGCCGCCAGCAACGGCACCAGCAGAAACGCCACCCCTTGGGCCACCGTCTGCGGCAACAGGGCCAAATACGCCAGCCACACCTCCAGCACCCGCCACAGCCCAAACCGCTCCGCCCCCAGATGGTGCAGCAGTAGCGGCGTGGTCACAAAACCCAGCAACAGCGTCAGGAAACTGTGCACCTGGCTGCTCAAAACGGTCAGGGCAAAGGCCCGCAGACGCCGCGGCGGCGGAGCATCGGAGGCAGCGGCACTCATCCGGACGCCCTCCGCAGCAGCCGCTGGTACACCGCCACCGTCTGTGCGGCGGTGCGGTCCCAGGAAAACTCCTGGCCGCGACGGCGGGACCGCTCCGCTAGCTCCGCCCGCCACGCCGCATCCCCCGCCACTCGCCGCAACAGCCCCGCCAGCTCCGCCGGATCGCTCACATCAAAGGATTCGCCGCCGCTCCCAGCGATCTCCGGCAGGCTCGTCGCCCGCGCCACCAGCACCGGACAGCCCACCGCCATCGCCTCGCACACCTGCAGGCCAAAACCCTCGTATTCGCTCGGATAGACAAACGCCCACGCCCCCGCGTACAGGGCCGGCAGGTCCTCCTCCGGCACATAGCCCAACAGCCGCACACTCCCGCCGCGGCCGCCCAGCGCCTGCAGCCGCTCCCGCATCGTCGCCTGCTGCGACGGCGTCCCCCCCGCCAGCACCAGCTCCGCCGCCGCCAGCTCCGCCGCCACAAACGCCCGCACCAAAAACTCGACATTCTTGCGCCCTTCCCAGCCCCCCACGTACAGCAAATATGGCCGCGTCAGCCCCCACCGCTGCCGCACCTGCTGCACCGCCTCGGCCGGCAACGGCTGGTGAAAGTGCGGGTCCGCCGCTTCGTAAATCACGCTCACTTTTGAAGCCGGCACCCGCAGACGGCGGACGATGTCGCCGCGGGCATGCTCGCTGACGGTGATGATGTGATGCGCCCGGCGACGGGCCGACCAGTTGTCCCACCGCATCCGCCAGGTGCTTAACCGCCACTGCTGCCGCCACGACAGCCGCGGCAGGTAATACACCAGGTCGACCGCGTCGTGCAACGTCAGCACCCGCGGGCAGGGGGTCGTCCACGGCAGGCCATAGTTCACCGGACAGTGGAACAGATCGACGCCGTCCTGCCGCAACCGTCGCGGCAACCAGTAATGGAGCCAGACCAGATACCGCATGGGCGGGGCGACGCACACCTCGTAGCTGTCGGGGGGTAGCCGCCGCAGGTGCTCCGGGTGCACCGGCTGCAGCGAGTAGAGGACCGGACGGACGCCGCAGGTCGGCAACGCCGCCAGCAGGTTGACCGTGTAGCGGTTCCAGCCGCGCAGGTTGGCGTCCCGCAGCAGGTAGGCGTTGAAGCCGACGCGGAGCATGCTCACCACCCCAGCTCGGCGGCCAGCAGCTCGGCCAGACCCCGCCGCAGGTCCGCATGCGGCGTCCAACCCAGCCGCTCCCGCAACCGGCCCACGTCCGCCTGCAAATGCGGCCGCTCCACCGGACGGACCTTCGACGGATCCACCTCCACCGGCAGCCGACGCCCCAGCAGCTCCTCCAGCGTCGCCAGCACCTCGGCCATCGACACCGCCGAACCGGTAGCGATGTTGACCGTCGTCAGTCCCGGCGACGCCCCCTCCACCAGCTCGACGACCGCCTGTGCCGCATCCCCCACCGGCACTAGGTCCCGCTTCGGCCACAGGTTCCCCAGCCGCAATGGCCCGTTCCCCCCGGACCGCAACTGGGCCAGGATCTCCGGCAATATGTGCGGGTTGGTCTCCCGCGGGCCGTAAAGGTTAAAGATGCGGCCGACGACAAAGCCCGCCTCCGGCCGCTGCCGGGCCTCCAGGGCCACCAGTTGCTCCCCGAGCCATTTCGACAAGCCGTAGATGTTGAACGGCTCGACCGGCGAGAGGTCCTCGTGGTGGGGCTGTTCCGCCGGGCGGTAGACGTCGCCGGTGCTGGCGAAAAAAAAGCGGGGCACGCCCGCGACCCGGGCGGCGGTCAGGACGCACTGCGTGCCGTAAACGTTGCAGTGGATCGTCCGCGGCGGGTCGGCGACGCAGGCGGGAATAAAGTGCATCGCCGCCAGGTGGACCACCGCCGCCGGCCGGCACGCCTCCAGGGCCGCACGCACCGCCGCCGCATCGCAAATGTCCAGCTCCAGGACGCGGCAATGCGGCTGCCGGGCCGCCGCAGCCAGGTACTCCCGCCGCCCGCCGCTGAAATTGTCGATCGCCGCTACCGCCACGCCCCGGGCCAGCAGACGCTCCACCACGTGCGACCCCAGAAACCCCGCCGCTCCGGTCACTGCCCACCAGGGACGTTCCACGGCGCTTCGCTCCCCGTTTGTCAGATGTCCGCTGCCCAGTGTCCGCTGTCCAATGTCCGCTGTCCGCTGTCCGCTGCCCGCTGCCCGACGCCCGACGCTTGATGTCCGATACCCGAATCCCGAATCCCGCTGTCCGAATCCCGCTGTCCGAATCCCGCTGTCCGCTGTCCGATGCCGTCAGGCCGTGCATATATTGCGGCAGGCGGTTCACTCGGGGTCAACATACACCCATACGTGCCAGTAGTCGCCGGAGTGGACGAGCCGCCAGGCGTCGCCGGCGGGCCGCACGTGCGGCGAGCGGTGCCCGAACACCCGCACCCGGTATTGCCGGATATACGCCGCCAGTCCTTGCTGGACACGGTCATACGCCTCCAGCCGCTGGGCGATCCGCTCCCGCCACGCCTGCTCCGACCGCGCCTCCGGCCCCCAATGCGGCGGCTCCCACCCGGCCTCCAGTTGCCCCCGGTAATCCTCTCGCTCCCGGCCCAGCAGCACCGCCTGCAGGGCGTGCCGCTCGTCCAGCTCGGCGTTGGTGATCGGACTGAGTACGGCGGTGTAGCCGTCCAGCGGCCGCATCCCCCAGCCGATCGCCGCCAGGTACTGGAAATCCACCTCCCCCGCGGCCGTGCTCCCCGGCGGCACCCCCATCCGCCAGAGTTGCCCCGCCAGCGGCTCCGCCTCGGCCCGGAACGTTGTCACCGCCGCGGCGATCCGCCGGTTCTCCGGCAAACGCACCGCCGCCCGGGCGTACAGCCACGCCCCCGCCGCCACGACCACGACCGCCGCCAGCACCAGCGCCGCCACCGCCCAACGACCCCCGCTTGTGGTCCCGCTCGGCGCCCCGCTTGTGGCTCCGCTTGTGGTCCCGCTCGGCGCCCCGCTTGTGGCCTCAGTTGCGGTCACGGCCGCGGCCCGGCTTGCGCCTCCGCTTGTGGCGACTAGCCCCGCCGGCCCGCCCCACCGCCGCATTGCCGCCGCCAGCAGGTCCGCCGCCGCCAGCACCGTCAGCAGCGACACCAGCGGACCCATCGCGAAATTCCAATGAAAATTCTCGATCTGCAGCCCCGTCACGGCGGTCTGGTTGAGCAACAGCAGCGTGGCGGTGGTCGTGGCCGTCAGCCAAATCCACCGCCGGCCCCGCCGCCACGTCCACAGCCACAGCAGGACCAGCAGTAACAGGGTGTAACGGGGCAGCAGCAGCTCCGCCCCGCGGCCGACCGGCAGGAACTTGTCGGTGCGGTGCAGCCAGTCGGTGCCGCACTCGGCCCGGAACTGCATGGACTCCAGCAGCGCCGGCACGCCGAGCAGTAGTCCTAAACCCAATATATGCAAATAATTGCGGCGGTTGGCCCGATCGAGCAGTGCGGCTAACGCCAGCCCGGCGACCGCCGCCGTCCAGTAGTAGAAATACACGTAAAACAGCACGCCCAACGCCCCGCCCGCGGCCAGCCGCCGGCCAAGCGACCGCCGGGCCACCGCCCGCAGCATCAGGCCGACAAACAGCAGCCACCACGGCCAGCTCAACGCCGGGTTCAGGATCCGGCACTGTGGCAGGGAGGCGTTGTTTGGGGTCACCCCGGGCCGGTCCGCCACATCCGGCGGCTGCAGCAAACTCTTGAGCAACACGTAACCCACCTGCCCGTGCACCACCCCCGGATCGGCCAAAAGCAGGCACGTCGCCGCGGCGGCGATCCCCGGACGGAACGCCTGTCGCAGCACGAAATACCACCCCGCCGCTACCCCCACCCCTCCCAGCAGCCGCCAGCATAGCCCGACCTGCCAGACCCCCAGACCCAGCAGCTTGGCTAGGACAATCCCGGGCGCGATCGACAGCGGCTGATAGTAGGTCGGCCCGCCAGTTAGCGGGTCCTGCAGCCGCCAGGGGGAGTCGCGGTACGCCGCGGCGGCCATCGGGAGGTAAAAGGCGAGTTCGTCGTAATCGGCGACCCAGACCGCCTCGCCGCTCCACCAGTGGGGGAGGGTGTAGAGGGCGACGCCGACGGCCAGCACGGTCGCCGTGGCGAGCGCCTCCGCCCGACACCGGCCCACCGTCTCCCCTAGAGCCATACGACGTAAGTCCTTATCAAATAAAGGTTTAGGTGCGATCCTCCAACATCCGCTCGTAGATCGCCTCGAGGGCATCGACCGTCGGTCGCGGCCCGCAGTGCCGCTCCAATAGCTCCCGCCCAGCGGCCCGCTGCCGGTTCTGCGCGGCGACGTCCTCCAGCAGGGCGACGGTCCGCTCGATTAGTCCGGCGTCGTCGTCGCTGATGCCGGCATGCACGCCGTCCGTGGCGGGCAGCCCCTCCACCCCCTCCGAGGTCGTCACCACCGGCACGCCGTATGCCAGGGCTTCCAAAATCTTGATCTTCATGCCGCTGCCGCGACCGGGGGCGTACAACAGCACACCCGTCCGCTCGAAATACGGCCGCGTGTCCGGCACGTTCTCCTCGATGGTCACGTCCGGCCAGTGCAGATAGTCCCGCAAGGCGGCCCGCGCCCCCCAGCCGACCAGTTGCAGCCGGGCAGCCGGAACCCGCCGCTTGATCTCCGGCCACAGTCGCTCCAATAGCCGCACCGCCGCCGAACGCGTCGGATACCACCCCATGTTGCCGATCACGCTGACCACCGGTTCGCCGCAACGCCGCTCGTCCGGAATGTACGGATACAGGCTGGCGTCGATCCCCACCGGCACCGTGCAGACCCGAGCGTGGGGATTTACCTTGAGAATCTCCGGCACCAGTCGCGGCGAACAGGCCCGGAAATGGCGGAACCGCCGCACCAGCCGCCGCTCCGTCCGCCGCATCAGCCAGCGGTCGAACCGGCCCCGCCAGTCCGGCGGACGCACTTGCTCCAGGTCGAGCCACACCAGATGGTGGACGTTGACCAGCGCCCGCTGCGGACAGGACCAGCCCAGCCAGCCGGACCAGAGTTGTTCCAGGTGCAAAATGTCGTAACCGCGGGCCAGCTCGGCGGCCAGGTCCCGCTGCAGCTCCGGGGCGAACATGTACGCATACGGCCGCCGCAGTGTCTCCCACTTGGCCCGCCAGCCCCCGCGCCGCGGGAACGGATACAGCCGCAGGTCGTACTCCCGCAGTGGGAATAGCCGCCGCGCCTCGGCCATCTCCGCCTCCTTGCTGCAGGCCGCAAACGCCGTCAGCCGGTGGCCCCGCGCCGTCAGCTCCCGCAGCAGCACGTAAAACCACCGGGCCGCCGCGTTCCCAAACGGCACCGGCGCCTCCACCATCGCCACGATCACCCGCAGCGGACGCATGCCTGCCCTTCCCGTTCGGACGCGTTGCGGCCTGCCCGCCGCCCGACGCGGCTACGACCATCGGTCAAACCGGGCGGATCCGGCCGCCGGATGCGACCGGCGGTCGACGCCTCCCCGGCGGTGCGCTCAGGTTCCCTCCAGCACGGCCCGGCGGAAGTCACGGGCCATGTCCGCCCAGCTATACGCCCGGAGTTGCTCGGCCAGCGGCCGGAACCGCCCGGCGGCGTCCTCCAGCCGCGACCGCCACTGCCGCAACCGTTCGACCAGCTCTTCCAGGCTGTCCAATTTTTGGACAATCCACTCGGCCAGTTCCGGCGGGAAGCGTTCGCTGATCCCCATCGCCGCCGAGACGATCACCGGCAGACCACGACAGACCGCCTCGTGCACGGCCAGGCCGTAGGCGTCGTAGCGGGAGGGGGCGACCAGCAGGTCCGCCGCGGCCAGCACCGCCGGCACGTCCGGGCGGAAGCCCAAAAAACGGATCCGCTGGTCCAGTCCCTCGGCTACGGCCCGCCGTTGCCACGCCGCCAGCGTCGGCCCGGTCCCGACCACCGCTAGGTTCGCGTCCCAGACCGGTTCTTGGCACAACTGCCGCCACGCCGCGTACAACAGGTCCAACCCCTTGATCCGGTTGCCCAACTGCCCGACAAACACGGCCCACGGCCGCTCCTCCCACTGCAGCTTCCGCCGCATCTCCGCCCGCTCGGCAGCCGTCACCGGCGGAAACTCCTGCGGGTCGATCCCCAGATAGACCACCCGCACCCGCTCCGGCGGCACGCCGAGATACCGCTGCACGTCCGCCGCCGTCCGCTGGCTGTTGCACACCACCACCCGGGCCGCACCGATCACCCGCCGCTCCCGTCGGCACTCCCGGCGATGCATCAGAAGGACCTTGAGCCGCTGCCACGGCCCCCCCGTCGCCGGTGCGGCGTAGGCGTTGTGCACGCAGTGCACCCAATTGATGTCCGGCCAGTCGCAGTTGGCCCCGTTGACGATGACGCGGTAGCCCTCCCGGCTCAGCCGCTCCGCCCACCGCCGCCCCCGCCAGGCCAGCAGCGGCCAACCCCACAGATGCCGCCCCCACGGCCGCGGCACCCGCTCCACCCGCACCCCCGGCATCGCCGCCAGTTCCGCGTCCACCCGGTGGGCCACCACCTGCACCGGCTCGCTGGCCGCCAAAAATCGGGCCAGCTCCAAATTGGCCCGGTCCATCCCCCCGTGCCGCACCAGGTCCCCGGCGACGATCAGCCAGCCTGCCACCGCTGTCCCCACACACTGGAAAACGTCAGTTCTGTTAAGGAAATACAAGCAACGATCAGCCAGCCTGCCATCACTGTCCCCACGCCGCCACCGCCTGCCGCACCCGCACCAGCACCCCCATCTGCACCAGCAGCAGTACCGATGCGGGGATCGATGACAGCGTCCCCGTGCCGATAAACGCCGTCGACCAGTTCACTAGCACCGCCGCGTACATCACCACCACCCCCACTCCCCATTCCACCCGCAACCACACCGGCGGCGGCCGATGCAACAGCCACACCAGAAAGCCCAGCCATAATCCCAGCCCGACCCACCCCTGGTCCACCAAAATGCGGCTATACTCGTTCTCCAGGCCGATCCCCCGCGGCGCCCGGTCCGCCAAAAAGTACGGGATGCTCGTCCCCACCGACGACCCCATCCCCGCCCCCGCCGGATAGCTCAGCAGCAGCTCCACAAACGACTCGTTGGCACTGGCCCGCACCCGCTCCGAGACCTGCTCCGTCTCCAGTAGTGTCCAGGCCCGCTGCAGCCGCGCGTCGGTCTGGGCGATCGTCACCGTCGCGGCGGCCACCAGCCCCATCCCCAAGCCGATCCACACATGGAACCGGGCGATCCCCCAGGCACACACCCCCAGCAACGCCAGTTGCACCACCGGCTGCCGCGCCGCACACAGCAGAATCCCCACCAACGCCGCCGCCGTGCCGCACCCGGCCAACAGCCGGTCCCCGCCCCGCACGCCCCGGCCCAACAGCCGGTCCAGCAACAACGGCAGGCTCAACAGCATCGTGCCGCCGTAAGCGTGCGCATTTAAGAAAAACGACGGGACGCGGTGATACCCGTCGCCCCCCACGTCCCGCGACCGATAAATAATGTTGGTGACCGCGTTTTCCGGATACACCGCCTCGACGCCGTAACGGTAGATGTACAGCCCCCCGCCCAGGGCGATGAGGTTGAGCACCGCCAGCACGCGGGCCAGCACCGCCAGGTCCGCCGGCCGCAGCCGCGCGGCGATCAGCAGCACCGGCAGGAACCACACCGTCGCCCGAAACGCCACCAGTTGCACCAGCAGGTCGTTGATCGGTAGCACGCACATCAGGGCCGGCCAGGCGATCAATGCCGCTACCCACTGCCCCGCCGGACTACGCAACGCCGCCAGCACCTCCTGCGGATGGCCCAGCCCGGCCCCGACGTACAGCCCCAGCACTGCTAGATCAAACATAAATGTGGTATAAACGCTCAAGTAATTGGCCCGGATGTAGCCGTTGAAATACCCCACGGCCAGCACCCCGGCCAACCCCCAGCCCAATGACCGCTGGGTCAGCAGCCAGACGCCGCAAAACGCCGCTAGCGGAAAGACCCACGGAAACATCCCTCACCCCCGGCAACGCCCCGCTATGGGACCCGCCCGGCCCACTGCCGACCACGTACACATGCAACCGGCCACGGGAAGCAGTCCGCCCACCGCCGGATCCGCACACACGCAAGCGGCCACGGATAGCCGTCACTAGCAGTATCGCGGGCGATAGCCGCCGCCGCAACCAGAATTTCCCCTCGGTGCCGCCTGTCCCGTCCCCGGTCACCGCCGCGGCCCGAGCGCGGATTCCCCCGGTCACCGCCGCGGCCTGCGTGCTCCGGTACGCCGTCCCTCCGCTCATCTTCTCCCTTTGCCTGCGGTCCATTCTGGCGGTACGCCTTGCGACGCGTCGCCGCGTTGCCGATTCCGGCCCGGCGGCGAGGCGGAGCCGGTCAGCCAGCCGGGCCAACCGGAAACGGCGGGCCGGCCGTCTCGCAACGACCTAAAATATCTGCCCGAGGGACGGCCAATGAGCTACTCCTTCCCGATTGCCCGGCGGTTGTGGCGGTGGGCCAAGGCCGCCCGCCGCAACTGGCTATTGCGGCACCAGCACCCGGCGAACTTCTACATCCATCTGGTCGGCATCCCGATGGCTTTGGTAGGGGTTGTGGTGCTGTTTTTCCTCCCCTGGCCGGTCGGTTTGACACTGTTTGTGCTAGGGTACGTCCTGCAATGGATCGGGCACCGCATCGAAGGGAACGACGTCGGCGAGCTGATCCCGCTGAAGCGGTTGCTCGGCCTGCCGGTCACGCCGATCGCCCCGCGGTATGCGGTGTCGGCCGATGCTTCGACCAAACCCGATGTATCGGCAAAACCGATGCCATCGGCCCGATCGGACGCTGGAGGATCGGCTTCATCTAGGGAACAGCCGTAGGAGTGGCCGCATGAGCTATCGTTGGATCCGTTGGTTTGGGGAGCTGAGCCTGCAGGACGTGCCGCTGGTTGGGGGGAAGAACGCCTCGCTCGGGGAGATGTACCGGGAGTTGACGCCGCGGGGCATCCGCATTCCCAACGGGTTTGCGGTCACGGCCGAGGCGTACCGCTACTTTTTGCGGGTGCGGGGACTGGAAGGGACCATCCGCGAGCTGCTGCAGGGTCTGGACACGCATGATCTGGCAGGTCTGGCCGCACGGGGCCGGCGGCTGCGGGAAACCATCCTCAGCCAGCCGCTGCCGGAGGATCTAAGTGCGGAGATCGCCGCGGCGTATGATCAATTGTGCCAAGAGTTTGGCGAGGATTGCGACGTGGCGGTCCGCTCCAGCGCCACCGCCGAGGACCTCCCCACCGCCAGCTTCGCCGGGCAGCAGGAATCGTATCTGAACGTGCGCGGCCGCCGCGGCGTCGTCGAAGCCTGCCAACGCTGCATGGCCTCGCTGTTCACCGACCGGGCCATCTCCTACCGCGTCGACCGCGGCTTTGATCACTTGGCAGTCGCCCTCTCCGTCGGCGTCCAGAAAATGGTCCGCTCCGATTTGGCCTGCGCCGGCGTCCTGTTTACCCTCGACACCGAAAGCGGCTTTCCCGACGTCGTGTTGATCAACAGCGCCTGGGGGCTAGGGGAAAGCGTGGTCAAGGGTCGTGTTGATCCGGACGAGTTTTTGGTGTTCAAGCCGACATTGAAACAAGGCTTCCGGCCGATCCTCAAGCGGGCGGTGGGGGCCAAGCAGGAGCGGATGGTCTACGCCGCCGGCGGCCGCAGCACGCGGGTAATCCCCGTGCCGTCGGAAGACCGACAGCGGCTGACCCTGGCCGACGAGGAAGTGCTGACCCTGGCCCGCTGGGGCTGCATCATCGAGGACCACTATTCGGCCCGCGCCGGCCGCTGGACGCCGATGGACATCGAGTGGGGCAAGGACGGCCCCAGCGGCGAGCTGTTCATCCTGCAGGCTCGCCCGGAGACGGTGCACGCCCTGGCCCGCCCGGCCGTCCGCGAAGTTTACACCCTGGAGCAGCGGGGGCGGGTTCTAGTTCAGGGCCGTGCCGTCGGCGAGAAGATCGGTGCCGGACCGGCCCGGATCATCAAGGACGTCCAGCAGTTGCACGAATTCCGCCCCGGCGAGGTCCTGGTCGCCGACATGACCGACCCCGACTGGGAGCCGACCATGAAAATGGCCGCGGCGATTGTCACCAACCGCGGCGGTCGCACCTGCCATGCCGCCATTGTCAGCCGCGAAATCGGCGTCCCCTGCGTGGTGGGCACCGGCCAGGCCACCGCCGTCCTTGCGACTGGCCAGCCTGTCACTGTCAGTTGTGCGGAAGGGGAAACCGGTTATGTGTATGACGGCTTGCTCCCCTTCCACAAAACCGCCATCGACCTGGGCCAACTGCCCCAGCCCCGCACGCAGGTGATGGTCAACATCGGCAACCCGGACCAGGCGTTGGTCTATGCCGCCTTGCCCGTATCCGGCGTCGGCCTGGCCCGCATCGAGTTCATCATCTCCAGCGCCATCCAGGTCCACCCCCTGGCCCTGACCCGCTTCGAGCAGCTCCCCGACGGTCCGGACCGCCGCCGCATCGCCGAACTGACCCGCGATTACCCCGACAAGCCCCGTTACTTTGTGGACAAGCTGGCCGAAGGGGTCGGGCGGATCGCCGCGGCGTTCTATCCCCGCGAGGTCATCGTCCGCCTGTCCGATTTCAAAAGCAACGAGTACGCCGGCCTGCTCGGCGGCGCCCCCTTCGAGCCGCAGGAAGAAAACCCCATGCTCGGCTTCCGCGGTGCCTCCCGCTACTACGATCCCCGCTACCGCGAAGGCTTCCTCCTCGAATGCCAGGCCATGCGTCAGGTCCGCGAAGAAATGGGCCTGAACAACGTCACCCTAATGGTCCCCTTCTGCCGCACCCCCGAGGAGGGCCGCCGGGTGCTGCAAGTGATGGCTGAAGCGGGCCTCCGCCGCGGCGACAACGGCCTGAAAGTCTATGTGATGTGCGAAATCCCCTCCAACGTCATCCTCGCCGAACAGTTCTGCGACGTCTTCGACGGCTTTTCCATCGGCTCCAACGACCTGACCCAGCTCACCCTCGGCCTGGACCGCGACTCGGAGATCGTCGCCCACCTGTTCGACGAGCGCAACCCGGCGGTGCTGTGGATGATCGCCGAGGTCATCCGCCGCGCCCACGCTTGCGGCCGCAAAGTCGGCATCTGCGGCCAGGCCCCCAGCGACTACCCCGCATTCGCCCGCTTCCTCGTCTCCTGCGGCATCGATAGCATCTCCCTCAACCCCGACACCGTCCTCAAAACCCTGATGGAAATTGCCGACGCAGAAAAATACAACCCACCTCACGATAACTAAGATAAAGCTAACATAATCAGAAATATGGGTATCGATATTATCGTTAAAATTGTGGTAATGATTCCAATAATATAGGCCGCTTGCGTTATACCTTCCCCAGACCGATCCATGATGCCATGACGCATCTCATTCAGATCTTGACTGGCCATATACCACACAAATGGGCCAATCAAACCGCAACATAGGAAACCCAATAGTGACAAAGTCAAAAGTAGACCGCCACGATGTGGCTTTTTGTAAGGTGAGTCGTCCGGTTGACTCCGCGATGACATCACCGGCGGAGTAGGCTGGGCCGGTGTTGACGGCTGCGCTATGCCCAGCAGCGGATAGACGCTCGAGAGGGGGACCCAGTTGGGCATGCCGGCCTGCCAGACCAGGTCGGTCGGTTGTAACTCGTTGGATAGTACCAGGTTACGGAGCATCTCCAGCGACACAGGGCCGTGCCGCTCGCCCCCTGTGGCGTAGTACCATTGCATAGTCGCCTGTCCCCCATGATTGGCAAACGACAATCAGATTGAATTATACCTGATGGCCAGGCGAATTGCAAGCTAGGAGGTGAAAAAGCGCACGACGGCGACCGTGCGGGGTGGAACTTGAGCGAACGCGAGTTGTGGGGGGACACGCCGAGCGGAACCACTCACGATTGCGGCGGTCCCGCCGGGCGGACCCGGGACTCCTGTAGCAGGCGGAGGACTTCCGCGTCGTCTACCGGCTCGAAGTCCTCGTAAAACTGTCCAACCGCCGTAAAGTCTTCCGGTGCCAGCAGATAGATCAGCCGGTCGCAGTGGCGGGCCAGTTGCTCCAGCCGCTCCGGCGAGCCGACCGGCACGGCCAGGATCAGCTCGTGCGGCTGCTGCGCCCGCACCGTCTGCAACGCCGCTAATGCCGTCGAGCCGGTGGCGATCCCGTCGTCGGTGACGATCACCGACCGTCCGGCGACGCTCGCGGCGGGACGCACCCCCCGGTACAACTGCTGCCGCCGGGCGATCTCCTGCAACTGATACTGCCGCTCCGCTTCCAGGTAGTCCCCCGCGTCGCGGATCAGCTTTGCGGCGTCCGGGTTGAGCACCACGCTGCCGTCCTCGGCGACCGCCCCCAGGGCGTACTCCGGCTGCAGGGGCGCCCGCAGCTTCCGCGACAAAACCACGTCTAGCTCGGCGTCCAGCCGACGGGCCAGCTCCGCCCCGACCACCACCCCACCGCGCGGAATCCCCAGCACCACCGGCCGCACCAGCGGCAGCCCGGCCAACCGCTCGGCCAACAGCCGGCCCGCTTCCGTCCGGTCCCGGAACCATCGCCGCTCCTGCCCGGCCATGACCTGTCCCCCCTGCCTGCCTATCGGACGCCGTAAACCCTCACCGCAGTCCGGCTCTGCCCGAAATCTAAGCAGGCGTAACCAGCCGCCCATGGGACGCCGTAAACCCTCACCGCAGTCCCCTCATCAGGCCAACATCGCCACCCTCTGCGGATCAAGCCGAATGGGACGCCGTAAACCCTCACCGCAGTCCCCTCATTGCCGCCTCCATTCTACGCAAGTGTGTCAAAATGGCACGCCCCGGTTGTGTCATGGTTGGCAAGGTCGAGACTTGGCGGGCGGTACGGACCGCGTGGTCTACTACTTTGCCCTAAGGACTTTGCCCCAAGGACTTTGCCCCGAGGACTTTGCCCACGGCCAGCGATTTTGCCCATTTGCGGCTACCGTGGCGGCCGCCGGGCCGCTACGTCCCCACATTGTAACAACCTCATCCGCTGTTACAGACATCCTCTATGCCCGGAGCGTTGTGGCGGTTATGATGGATAACAGGTTCCGGTGACCGTTGCGGCCGTTTCTCCCGCCGCGACCGGGACCGCAACCCGCGGAACACGAGGAGGTCCAGCGATGTATGGTGTGTTAACGACCTTGGCGATGACCGTGGCGGCCCCGGTACCGCCGCCGGCACAGGCCAACCCGCCGACCCCGAGCGGCCCCGCCCCGGCCGTCGTCTTTCTGAAGGCTAATGCGGATGGCAAGGTGATGGTACCGGTCATCCGCGAGGAACGCATCGAACAGGCTGCACCGGTCAACGCCCGCATTATCCGTCCGGCCATTGCCCGACGTCTCCAACACGTCGATTTGGCCGATGTCAAGGACCTGACGATCACCACCGCCGACGGCCGCAAGGTCGAGCTGGAAGAAGCCCTCAAGCGGCTCCGCAGCGGCGAAGTCGTGGTCGTCGCCGCGGATAGCCAGCCGGTCAGTGCGGCGTATTTGAAGGTATTTAAAGAGGACACGCTCGTATTGCAGTCGCCGGAATTGGTACCAGCGGCGCGGCAAGGTCTGATCCGCGCCGTGGACGGCCCCGTCCAGATCCAAGCCGTCCCCGCGGTGCCCGCCGTGCCGCCGCAAGCGGTGCCGATCAAGCCGATCCAGATCCAGCCAGCACAGCCAGGCAAGATTCAGATCCAGATCCTGCCCGCCATTGAAGCGGTGCCGCCCGCGGTGCCCCCGGCCGCCAAGCCAGCCGAGGCGGTCCCCGCCAAGCCGATCGAGCGGATCGAAAAGGCCCTGCCGGCCAAGTCGGAGCCGGCCCGGCCGGACAAGTGACCGTTACGGCCAAGTCAGAGCCGGCCCGGCCGGACAAGTGACCCTCCCGGCGACAGCTCCGTACCGCAATGGTCCGCCGCCGGACGCCATTGCGGCACGGATCCGACCCGACGGCAACAATCCGCCGCACACCCTCGCGGCCACGCTCACCAAACGTGCAACTCCTGCTCCAGCGTGACGCCGGTGCGTTCCCGCACTTTGGTGCGGACCAGATCGATGAGGCGCAAAATGTCCGCAGCGGTAGTCCCCGGGTGAGCGACGACGTAGTTGGAGTTGCGTTCACTCAGCTCGGCGCCCCCTTGACGGGCCTTGGCCAGGCCGGCCCGGTCGATCAGGGCGGCGGCCGTGGTGCCGGGCGGGTTGCGGAACAGCCGCACCGCCGCCTGGAAGCTCCACGGCTCGTGCGATTTGCGGACAATCCACGCCTTGCGCATCCGCTGCAGAATCGCTGTCAGATCGTCCGGTTCTAGCTCGAATTCGACGGACAGGATCACCGGCTCGTCGATGTCGCTGCTGTGTTCGCGGAAGCGTAGCTCGTCGCGGGGTCGGACATGGATGGCGCCGTCCTCAGTCAAGACGGTGACCTGGCGGACGGTGGTAGCGATCTCGCCGCCGCGGTCGCCGACGTTGCAGCGGACGCTGCCGCCGACGGTGCCACGCAGGCCAACCAGCGTTTCCAGCCCGGCCAGGCCGGCCCGCACGGCGGTGGCGATCAGCTCAAATAGCGACGCCCCGCCGCCAGCGATCAGCCGCCGCCCCTCCCGCTGGATGAACGTAAACGGCGGCGCCGTCAGCCGCAGGACCACCCCGCTGACCGGATCGTCCCGCACCAGCAGGTTGTGCCCGCCGCCGAGCATCCGTACCGGAATCCCCTGCTGCTGGCAGGTCTGGAGGACGGCCCGCAACTCCTCGACCGTGCGGGGCTGCACCAGGTACTCCGCCGGCCCGCCGATGCGCAAATGCGTGTACGGGGCCAACGGCTCCCGCTGCCGTACGATCGCCGGAAACGCTTCCGCCAGACCCATCCTCTGCCCTCCTGATTGTTCCTATGGCTCACTGTAGCGGCGGACGGCGGCTTTGCGTAGCCGTAACCGGTCAGGTTCGGGCCATTGCCCCTACCGCACGGGGGCCGGCTCAGACTGTTGTCCCGCCCGACCGCACCGGCCAGACCCGGATCATCGCCTGCGGGAACTTTCCGCCCGCCGTGCGGCGTCTAATATCATCGGGAGAAGCAGCCGGACATCGTCTGATGACGTGCCCGAACGGTCACGACAGTCCCCTGTTCTGCGGAGGTCCCCCATGTACCGACACCACCTGCGGCTAGTGGCGGCGTTGGCCCTGGTCAACGGCTTGCTGCTGCTGGCCACCGCTCCCGAGGCCGTGTTGGCCGCACAGTTGGCCGAGGCCAAAAAATATACCCAGCAACTGAAAACCGCCAAGGACAGCAAGAGCAAGGTCACGGCCCTGCAGGAGCTGGGATACCTGGCGGCCATCCAGAAGTCCCTGGTGGCGGAGGCCCTCCCTTACATCTATAAGGCCCTCGACGACCCCGACCCGACGGTGCGGGGTGCGGCGGCGCAGTGCCTGGGGCAGTGCGACGAGCCGCCGGAAAAGGCCGTGCCGCTGCTGCACAACCTGCTCAAGGACGAGAAACAGCCGGAGGTCGTCCGCATCGGTGCGGCCCGCGGCCTGGCCTCCATGGGCGTCAACGCCAAGGCCGCCATCCCTACTTTACGCAACATCGCCAAAAATGCCGACAAGGGGAGCAAGCTCGGCAAGGCCGCCAAGGAAAGCCTCAAGGCTCTCACCTCCATCATCAAGAACAGCAAATAGACCCCGCCCAAAGACAGCGAACACGCACCATCCGAGGACAGCGAACACGCCCCGCTGGCTTTTCTCTTGCCGCACCACAAGCTGCATCGAACAGTCTGCTTGCCCCCCATCGCTCAAAACCATCGGATAATGGACAACTTTTCACTAAATGACTTGACTGGCGGCAACTTATAGTGTATATTTGTATAAAACACTGCCATGCAAATGAGGGGGACGCCCATGCCGGCACCACGGGCAGATGCACAGTTGCCTTGTCGAACACCGCCAGATACACGCTGGCGTCGTCGGAATACGACGGATCGCCCCCGTGCAGCCCCGGCGACTCGCGTGACCCCGAGGCACCCGGCAGAGCCGCCCGACCCCGACCGTCGCCACAACCTCGCCCGCTGCTTGCGTATCGCCGCCCGACGCCGGGCAGCCGGACAGACCTGGCGACGCATCGCCCAAGCCCTGGACATGCCGCTGTCGCTGCTGCGCCGACACGTCCAGCGGCATGGGGACTACTACCGCCGCTGGCGGCGACGCTACCGGCGGCTGGTCTACCGGCAGCTCCTGCTGCAGACCCGCATCGAGTGCCTGAGGGTGCTGCGGCGACACCTGCGGGCCAACGACCCCAAGGCTGCCCTGCAGGCGGCCCAACTGCTCATCCGCCTGGAGTTGCACCGCCGGCCGTCCCGCCACAAGCAACGCCTGCCGCCAAGCCTGCCGCAGCCGGCATCGCTTCGCCCGGAACGCAGTCAGCCGCAACTGGCCTCGCCTCAACCGCCCCGCCGCTGGCCCGCGGAACCGCCACCGCGATCCCCCTCCCCCTGCTCCGCCGTGACCGACCACGACCTCCGCCAGCCACAGCTTGACAGCCATCCGTCACCATCATTTGACGACCAACTGTCATCACTTGATGCACTGGTCCGTCGCCTCGACCGGCAGCAACTGCTACGACTATGGGAACGCCGCTTCCGTCGCGAATGTCGCCGTCGCGGCATCGTCATCCCCGGCGTGGATCTGGCCGACGAGGACCCCCACGCCGCTGCCCTGGATGATGCGCTGCAGCTGCACCTGGCGCCGCTGGCCGACCCGCAGCTCCGCGAAAAGCTCCGCCTGGCGTTGCTCGGCCCCTGGGGCGACGCCGACGCCCCAGATGCCCCCGCCGCAAACGCTGGCAACGCGAACGTGCATAATGTGAACGCGTGCGTGGCGAACGCGTGCACTGCGTACAGTTGTCACGCCGAGGCATGCGACACACCCACTCCCGACCCGGCCGGTGATAATACCCAGACGCCGGACGTACACATTTCTGACGCGACTAATGGCGACGCCACCGCGACACACCCCACCGCGGGCAACCTAACTGCGACACACCCCACCGCGGGCAACCTAACTGCGACACACCCCACCGCGGGCAACCCGGACGCTCCCACTGTGGCCGCTGCTGGCCCGGCGGACGCCGCATTCCCCATTCCCCCGACCGCCCCGTCCGGATACATTGATAGTATCCCGCCAGATGATGTCCTGCCGGAACCGTATCTCAGGGGAGTGAACGTCATGTCGCGAACGGTTAGGTGCATGTGTGTGTTGTGTGCCGTGGCCGTGGCGGTGCTGGGCATGCTAGCCGCACTGCTACCGACGACGGAGGCGGCCGAGCCGGCGGCGGTGCAATCTGCCCCGCCGAAAGACGCCCCGGTCAGCTTCATTCGCGATGTCGCTCCCGTGCTGCAGGAGTACTGTTTTGCCTGTCACGACGCCAAAAAGAAGTCCGGCAAGTACGACATGACCACCTTTGAGAAGCTGCTGGCCGGCGGCGTCAACGGCGAAGCGGTCATCCCCGGCAAACCGGACGAAAGCGAGCTGTACACGCTGATCGTCAGCACGGAGGAACGCCGCATGCCGCCGCGGGACAAGGGGGAAGCCGTGCCGAAGGAGAAAGCCCAGCTCATCGCCCGCTGGATCGCCCAGGGGGCCAAGCTGGACGCTGGCATCAGCCCGCAGGCGAGCCTGCCCAAGGAGCTGCGCGTTCGCTGGCAGCCGCCCGAGCCGCCTAAGGTCTATCCGTACCCGGCGATCATCAACGCTATGGTCTTCACCCCGGACGGCAAGCAGTTGGTCACCGGCGGCCACCACGAGCTGAACGTGTGGGACGCCAGCACCGGCCAGCTCCTCCGCCGCATCCGTACGCGGGCCGAGCGGGCTTATGGCATGGTCTTTCTGCCGGACGGACTGCTGGCCGTGGCCGGCGGACGGCCCGGACAGGAGGGGGACCTGCGCATCTACAACATCCAGGCCAACGGCCCAGTCATCGACGGCGTCGTGTACCTCGACGGCGTCCATGATCCCAACGTGCTGCGCAAGCACCTGTTTGACGTCGACGATGCCGTGCTCTGCGTCGCCGCCACCCCCGATGGCAAGCTCCTGGCTGCCGGCGGCTGCGACCGCATCGTCCGCGTCTTTGACCTGAGCAAGGGATTGGACCACGCCCAGTTGACCCAGACCGTCGAGAACCATGCCGACTGGGTCCTCGGCTGCGCCCTGACCGCCAACGGCAAATACCTGCTGACCGCCGGTCGCGACAAAACCGCCAAGGTGTGGGACCTGCAGGCCAAGGAGTCGGTGGTCACCTTCCCGGAACATCAGAACATCGTCTACGGCGTGGCGGCCCGCCCGGACGGCAGCCTGGGCTATTCCGTCGGTGCCGATCGGCAAATCCGTGCCTGGAAGCCGGACGGTTCCGGCAAACAGGCCGCGGGAGCCGGCGGACACGGCGACGAAGTCTTCAAAATCGCCATCCACCCGCAAGGCGCCATGCTGGCCACCGGCAGCGCCGACCGCACGGTGCGCCTGTGGGAACCCAACAAACTGGCCACCCTCCGACAGCTTCAGGGGCCGACCGACCACGTCTTCGCCGTGGCGTTCAGTCCGGACGGGCAACTCGTGGCCGCCGGCTGCTTCAACGGCGAAGTGCTGGTGTGGAAGACGGCCGACGGCACGCTCGTCCGCCGCTGGAACGCCAGCCCCGGCTGGAAGCCGGAGCCGCCCAAAAAGTGAACCGGCCTGGCTGACCCCTCCTGCCCGGTCCCGGCTGGCCCCTCCTGCTCGCTCCCGGCCTGCCGTCCCGACCGCACCGTCGACCGCTGGCAAATGCCCGCGCAGCATGGTACACTAGCCGGCAGGATACGCCCGCGTAGGGCCAGACTTCTGGCAGGAGGCACGCAGATGGCCGCGGCCCATCCGGCGTCGCCTGGTTCCCACGGCCTGGCCGCGTTGCTGCTGCTGAGCATGGGCATACTGTGCGTTGGTCACCTGCTGCCGGCGACCGTTACCCCGTGCCAGCCCGCGGCGGTCGTGCCCCGTCCGACCGCGCCGATCGAGCGGCCCGCACCGCCGAAGCCTCCGCTACGCGCAAACGCGCCGGAGCTGGACGCCGCAGCCTGGCCCGGCCCCACCGACACAACGGTCAGCGGCTATTACGCTCCGCCGCCGGATGCGGTCATCCCTCAAGGTGCTGGTAGGGCAACATCGCCGACATTGGTCCCGGCACGCACGGCCATCCGCAAGATCCAGCCGGGGGAACCGCCCATCCGCATCAATTCCGCTTCGGCCGCCGAGCTGCAACGCCTGCCCGGCGTCGGACCGGTGCTGGCCCAACGGATCATCGACCGCCGGCAACAGCAACCGTTCGGCAGCGTCGATGAGCTGCGCGGCGTGCCCGGCATCGGCCCGAAGATCTTCGAGCGGCTCCGCCCGTTCGTCACGGCGGACTGACCGCTCAGGGTTCTAAGGGTGCGGATGGGGTGGCTGGGGGGCCGCTGTTGTTGGGGCCGGGGGTGCCACTGTTGTTGCGGCCGGGGGTGCCGACGACATTGCCGGCGGTGCGGAGGTGACGCTTGATCCGGCCCGTCGCGCGGCGATCTCGTCGGCAAACAGTCGCTGCACCGTCCGTTTGGTGATCCAGTCGACCAGCCACGGGAAAAAGCGGTTGACCAGCACCAGCAGCTTGCCGCGCAGGGTAAGCGTGACGTCGACGCGGCCACGCTCCAGGGCGTTGAGGGTGGCGACGGCCACCTCCTCGCTGGTCATGCCGCGGAGGTGGTCGAGCTGCAGCTTGGCCTTGCGTTCCAGCATGTTTTGCGAGAAGTTGGTCTGGGTCAGGCCGGGACTGACGACGATGACGTCGATGCCGTCCTTGATCAGCTCGGCCCGCAGGGCTTCGCTGAACCCGGCCACGGCGAACTTGCTCGCCGAGTAGAGCGAGCGGGCCGGCAGTGCCCGCTTGCCCAGCACCGAGGAGATGTTGACGATCGCTGGCGTCTGTCCCTGTCGCAGCACCGGCAGGAACAGCCGGATCGTCTCCGCCAGGGCAAAAAAGTTGGTCTCGAAAATCTTGCGGAGGACGTCCGGGTCGGAGTCCATGAAGTGCCCGGTGGCTCCGATGCCGGCGTTGTTGATCAGGACGTCCAGGCCGCCGAAGTGTTGCTGCGCGGCAGCGAGCATCGCCTGGCGGTCCTCCGGGCGGGTCACGTCCGCCGCCAGCGTCTCGATGACGCCGCCGGACTGCCGCACCTGCCGGGCCAGCTCCTCCAGCAGTTGCGACGAACGGGCCACGGCCAGGACTTTCGCCCCGCGACGGGCCGCCTCCACGGCCAACGCCCGCCCGATCCCCTGCGACGCCCCGGTGACCAGTACCCGCAGTCCCGACAGGTTACGGCGTGCCATCGGTGGTGCCTCCTGATCTGTGGGCTGCCGGCCGGCAAGGTCGCCGCCACACACCAGTGGCATCGCCCGCGTGCGGGCCGCATCGCTATCGTGCGGGCGGCATCGCCCGGTGCGGGCCGCGTCGCCCCGTGCGGCTGGCCCTTGCCTGAGCCTGATAGTAGTTGTACCGAAGTCCGGCGACAGTGAAAGACGGCCCGTGGCCCGCGACGGCCCGCTGGCAACGACGGTGCGGCGATGAACGTAACGGTTTTTCGGAATGCAACGCTGATTCTGCCGGACAGGGTGGCCGCCGGGGAGGTCGTGGTCGCCGCCGGGCGGATCGCCGCCATGCGTGCGGCAGAGGTTGGCGGAGCAAGCGGAGCTGGCGATGCGGGCACAGCCGTGCCGGCGGACGCCGTGGTCATCGACCTGGACGGCCGCTACCTGGGGCCGGGGCTGATCGACCTACACGTGCACGGCGGCGATGGGGCCGACTTCATGGACGGCACCGTCGACGCCTTCCGCACCGTCTGCCGCTGCCATGTGCGGCACGGGACCACGCGGCTGACGCCGACCAGCACGGTCGCCCGCCGCGCGGATTATCGCCGCTTCCTGGAGCTAAGTGCGGCGTTGCACAACCAGGACACCGGCGGTGCCCGCATCGTCGGCGCCCACCTCTACGGCCCCTATTTCGCCCGCCCGGCCCGCGGCTGCCACCCGGACCAGGACTTCCTGGTCCCCGACCCGGCCAACGCCGCCGAGCTGCTCACCTGGCACGAGCAGGTGCCGCTGACGGTGACCATCGCCCCGGAAGTTCCGCAGGCCGAGTGGCTGGTCCGCACCTACGGGCTGCGCGGCGTGCGGTTCAACATCGGGCACAGTTACGCCACCTTCGAGCAGGTCGCCGCGGCGGTGGGCTGGGGAGTACGGCACGTGGACCACCTGTTCTGCGCGATGTCGGACCGGGCCCGGCTGCGGCAGACGCAGCCCTACCCGATGCGCGGCGGAGTGCTGGAGGCGACGCTGTACTTCGACGAGCTGACCACGGAGGTGATCGCCGACGGGCGGCACCTGGCGGCGGAGCTATTGCGGTTGGCCTACAAGCTCAAGGGGCCGCAGCGACTGGCCGTTGTCACCGACGCCATGCGGGCGGTGGACCGGCCGGACGGCGAATACGTCTTCGGCCCGCAGGAGTATGGGCAGCGGGTGTATAAGCGGGACGGCGTCGGTCTGATGCCGGACGGGTCCGCCCTGGCCTCGGGCGTGATGGGGCTGGACCACGGGGTGCGGACGCTGCGGGCCGCGGGCATCCCGCTGGCGGCGGCGATGCGGATGGCCAGCCTGACCCCCGCGACCATCCTGGGGATCGACGCCGAGTACGGGTCGCTGGAAGCGGGCAAGCGGGCCGACCTGGTGGTCTGGTCGCCGGAGCTGACCGTCGAGCAGGTGTACATCGACGGGCGGCGGGTGGTGTGAGTGGTAGCAGGCGGTAGGGGATGGGGGCAGCGAGTGGCCATAGCGGCGTCGTTCTGGCGTAAGTCTGGCTAGCAAGCACACACGTAAACGCAAAAATCCCCGCGGGGGCGATGGCCGCGGGGGTTGCGGGCGGTCGCACGCTGTGGATTATGGGCGGACGCCCGATGTGGGTGGTTGACACATGCCCGGTGCGCGTGGCGAGCGTTCGCACAGTGCGGGTGGCGATTGTCGCCGGGACGGCAGCGGACGCCGCGACAGCGGTCAGTCGCTGCTCAGGTTGGCCAGGAAGTCCTCATACTGCTTGCGGGCAGCGAACTCCTTGCCCATGAGGTCTTTCTGCTTTTCGGTCAGGGCATCGATCTCCTTTTCCTGGTCGTTGAGCTTCTTGAGGTAGGTCTTGTAGACCTCGGCCTCGGGGGGCGTTTCCCGCAGGTTCTTGCGGATGCGGTCCTGGTCGTCGTTGAGCCGCTTGAGGTCAGCCTGGACCTGTTGCAGCTCCCGCCGCAGCTTGTCCCACTGCCCCTTGAGTTGCAGGGCCTCTCGCAGCTTCTGCTTGAGGGCCGGGCTGGTCTGGCTCAGGCTGATGAAGTAGCGGATCTGGTCGTCCGGCGAGTTGGACAGGGTGATGCTGCTATGGACGTCCCGCTCCTCCTTGACGGTGAAGGTCTTGGTTTCGCCGACCTTGACGCTGGTCTGGAAGCGGAAGAACTCCGGCGTCTCCTCGATCGGCTTGTCGGTGTCGACCAGTTTGAACTGTTGGTTGGTGCGGTTGGGGTGCTCAATGATCAGGGTCCGGTCCTGCTCGCTGCGATTGACGATGCGGTAGCGTTTCTCCTCGGTCACCTTTGTGGTAGTGGTGACGATCCCCCTGACAGCCCGCACACTGACGATGCGTTGCGTGCCGGGGCCGACCTGCGGGTCGACCTCCATGCCCAGGTCGATGGCGAAGGCGAGCAGGCGTTCCTCGTTCTTGTTGACGTCGAGGATGCGGGTATCACCGGCGTAGGCGCTCCCCTCATAGACGGTGATCGGCCCCTGGTTGAGGTAGGCGCCGCTGGTGTTCTTGAACTTCAGGCCGCGCAGCGGGTGGGTCCGTTGGACTCGTTCGTTGTAGATCGACACCTTCTGCCCCTCGATATCCTTGGTGACGATCGGGAGCATGGCGCTTTTCTGGCGGCTGAGGGTGACCGGATGGTCGATGGTGTATTGGTAGTAATCGCCCAGGTTGCCGGCGGTAGCGGCCGAGGCGACGGCGGCGGTGGACTGCCGTTGGGCCAACTCCCGCTCGACCTGTTCGGCGTAGCGGCGGCGAGCGTCGGCATCCATTCTCAGCGCATCGCCGCCGAATCCGGCCGCCTTATTGCTGCCCGTTCGTCCCTGGAATGCGGCCTGAGCGGCGGCGGGGACGGGAGCCCCTGGCGGCGTGGCACCCCGATCCGCCCATGCGCTGAGTTGCGTCCTCTCCTCCTTGAACCCGCTGCGGTAGGTCACTGGCCGCAGCGAGGCGAACAGCTCCAGCCGCTCGGTCGGCCGGTCGATATAGAGCGGGTTGTACAGGTCCATCTTGAAGCTGATGGGCCGGCCGGAGACCAGGACCATGCGGACGTTTTCCCAGTCCTCGTCGGTGGGGTTTTCGACCAGCGCCCAGCCCTGCAGGTGCGGGGCAGCCTTGTCGTCCTTGTCGAGCATCAGCCGGTAGCTGGTCTTCCAGATCGGGGCCTCCATGACGTAGCTGACCTGGATCTTGCGTTTGCCCTGTCCGGCGAAATACAGCGACACCGCCTTTTTCTGCGTGTCGTGCGACAGGGACAGGACCTCCAGGGCACGGCGGAACTCGCTCTCGATGACCGGGTTGAGGAACTTGAGCTGCTGGATTTCCTGCAGCTTGACCGAGCGGACGCCCTCGGCGCACCACAGGTTGAGGGCTTCGACATCCAGGGTGGTGTTGCCAGCGGGGACTTTCTGCTTTTCGACGCCGATGATCACGCCGTTGAGCTTGCCCGGCTGGTTGACCGCGGTGGGGGTCAGGACGACCTCGACGCGTTCGCCGCGGAGCTGGGTGAGGATGTTGGAGAAGGGGGGGTTGCCATCGAGGTTGACGGCGAAGCTGGCCAGGGTGCGGCTGATCGGTTCGCGGGAGTCGTAGCTGACCGCGGCGATGCGTCCGCCGTTGAAGTCCTCCAGGGTCATGCTTTTGAGCAGGTCGTTGATGTCTTCCTCGCGGAAGCTGAGATCGACGCGGGCATCGTCAACGACCTCGCCGGAGCGGGCAAAGTAGCCGACGCCGCTGTTGTACATCACCACGCGGGTGATTGGCAGCTCGACTGCCGGCTTGAGGTCCGCGGCGTTGTTCGGTGCGGCGTCGGCGGTCAGCCGGTCGATCCCGACGCCGCCGGCCAGGCCCAGGGCGGCCACGCCCAGCCCCCATCGCCACTTCTTGCTGAGACGCAACATGTTCGCCTCCTTTTGGGACAGACGTAAGGACACACGCGCCAGAACACACGCGAATTGGCCCATCTGGTCGGCCACCGACCAGGACTTTGGGAGCCGATCCTCTCGCGGGCACAGGCCCTCCTGTGCCGCTTCACCTGTTCCGACGAGCCAGGTCGCTGGACGGTTTGCCCGGCCCGGCAAAATTGTTACAAATTTTCCGGGTTTTGTGCCGCCGGACGGGAATTTGGAGTGCATAATAGAGTGTCGCGGCCTGTCCGGCGGTCTGGGCCGGATTCGTCGGCGATGGCCCGTCCATTCAGGCCAGCGGTTGCGATCAGGCTGGTGGCTGCGATCGGGCCGGCAGGTCGGTTGGCGGTAAGGTGTATCGCCGTCAGGTCGGTCACGCCAGATGGAGTCCAGCCTGTCCGGCGTGCGGCGGGTTGCCCGCGGAAAGCAGCTCGGTCTGTAGCTCGGTCAGTGACGGCTCCACCAGCAGCGGCTTGGAGGCCGAGGTTTACAACCAGGCGGATTCGGTCTGTAGCTCGGTCAGTGACGGCTCCACCAGCAGCGGTTCGGTCCCGGCGTGCGGCGGCGGGGATCCGGCGGCCAGGTGCCAGGCGGCCTCCAGCTTGTCGGCCAGCAAGGGCCAGGCGTGACGGCGGCGGATGGTTTCCCGTCCGCGGGCGGCCATTTCCTGCACCTCGTCGGGCCGGCGGATGGCGGCCAGGATCGCCGCGATCATCTCTTCGACGCTGTCGGCAATCAGCAAGTCGCGGCCGGGGACCAGGTCCAGCCCTTCGGCGCCGATGCGGGTGCTGACGATTGGGGTCTCGCAGGCCAGCGCTTCGAGGATTTTCAGGCGGGTGCCGCCGGCAATCCGCAGGGGAACCACTAGCAGGCCGCAACTGGCTAGGAAGGGTCGGACGTCGGGGACGTCGGGGACGAGGCGGACGCCGGGCGTGGCGGCGGCGCGGCGGCGCAGGCTTTCGGGGGGCCGACGGCCGACGACGAGCAATTGGGCGTGGGGGACGGCCGCGCGGACGCGGGGGAAGATCTGTCGCAACAGCAGCTCGACGGCGTCCTGGTTGGGTCGCCAGTCGAGGCTGCCCAGGAACAGCAACTGGTGGGGGAGGCGGTCGACGTCGCGTTGCGGCTGGAAGGCGTCGAGGTCCACGCCGTTTTCGACGACGGCGACGCGGGGGGCGGCGAACTGCTGCCGCAGGCGGCGGGCATCCGTGCCGCTGACGGCCACCGTCAGACTCGCCGCGGCGTAGGCCCAACGCTCGAAGCGTTCGTATTTGACCTGCTGCTGGCGGATGTACCAGCGTTTGAGGGGCTGGCGGGCCGCCGCGGCGTGCCGCTGCCAGATCACCGATTCCACGTTATGGGCCATGACCAGCCAGCGGCGACGGGCCAGCTCGGCGCCGAACGCCCGCCGCAGCACCTGGGCATACGGGGTCCATTCGCAGTGCCACAGGTCGACGCGGCGGGCAGCGGCATGTTCCTGTACCGCACGCACTAGCGGTCCGCTGGCGTGCACGGCCACCGAGTAGGGGAGGGGGGAGAGGAGGTTCCCCGCCAGGCGGGCGTAGAAGCCGGCCCCGGCTTGCCGCGGGATGCTCCGCTCGACCAGGCGGCACTCCACCCCCAACGCCGCCATCGCCTCTTGGGCCGCGATGGCCTCGTCCAGGTCCGCCTGGCGGTGGGCGATGTAGGTCAGGCGGTGCCGCCCGGCTAGGCGGCGGAGCAGCTCCCAGGTGCGGATCCGCTTGCCCGAGGTCGGCGGATAGGGAAGCTCCTCGTCGAGAATGGCTATGTGCAGCGACGACACGGCGGGGACTCCTTTCCCGATGGCGGACACTCCGGTTGTGGGTACTCTCGTTGCGGGCGTGCCCGTTGGGGGCCTTCCCCTAGCGGGCGTTTTCGTAGCAGGCGTTTCCGTAGCAGGCGTTTCCGTTGCGGCGGCCGGTTATTCAAAGCCGTGCTGCTTGCGGTGGTAAGGGCCGTCAAAGTCGATGGTCGACTTGAAGCGTTCGTGGCGGCCGTCCCCCGCGTGCGGCTTGACCCGGGCCAGAATCTGCCGCAGCTCTTCCCCCTGCAGCGGGCGGAAGTGGCGGGCCACGGCAATGTTCTTTTTGAGGATGTCCATCGAGGTGATGCCGCTGACGACAGAGGCGACGTCCTGCGAGAGGGCATAGCGGAGGCACTCTTCGGCCGAGGCGACGCCGGCGGCGACGATCTTGCCCGCGGTGCGGCCGCCCCCGAGGGTCTTCATCCCGATGACCCCGATGCCGGCCTTGTTCGCCGCCGGCACCACCTCGTGCACAAAACTCCGGTAAAAGTGGTCGCAGACGTTAATCGGCATCTGCACCGTGTCCCATTGATGCACGGGGAGCATTTTCAAATGGATGTGCGGGGACTTGTGGCCGGTAAAGCCGACAAAGCGAACTTTGCCTTCTTTTTGGAGTTTGAGGAGTTCGGCCAGGCCGCCCTGCTCGACGACCCATTCGGGGTCGTTGTCCCAGTTGATTTCGTGCATTTGCAGCAGGTCGATGACGTCGGTGCGGAGTCGGCGGAGGCTCTGTTCGACCTGGGTGCGGACGCCGCGGGCGTCGCGGGCGCAGACTTTGGTCATCAGGAAGCATTTTTTGCGCCATTTGCCGTTGTCGGCGGCCAGGGCCTCGCCCATGACCTCCTCGCTGCCGCCGTCGTGGTAGTCCCAGCAGTTGTCGAAGAAGGTGAGGCCTTCGTCGAGAGCGGCGTGCATGATGCGGATAGCTTCGCGGCGGTCGGGGACGTCGCCGATATGCCAGCCGCCCAGGCAGAGGATGGAGACGCGCACGCCGGTGCGGCCGAGGGGTCGGGTGGGCAGACCGTCGCCGGGGCGTTGCTCCTGGGCGGCGACGACGCTGCCGAGGCTCCAGGCCGCTGCGGCCGCCACGCTTTCCTGCAAGAACTCGCGACGGGTCTCTGTCGCCGCGCCGCTGGTGGTCGCCATGAGTGGTCCTCCTGCATGGGTGAGTATTGGGGGGATGTCGCCGGGCGGGTGTTGGCCCTGCCCAGCGGAGGGGGGCCATACCCGCTTAGCCGCCGGGGGGCGCCTTGCCGACGGCCCGGATCAGCTCCCGCAGGTGCTGCACCGCCACTTGCAGTTGCTTGTCCTTGTCCGGGTTGACCCGCGGCGGCGTCTTGCCTGGCGGCGGGATGACGTGCAGGTCCTGGGCGTACTCGTACCAGTCGTTTAGCTCCTGCGGCGTGAGCTTGACCTCGAAGCCCTCGTCGGGGGACACGCCCCAGTCCTTAATGGAGGGGTCCTGCTCAGTGGCCAGCTTGTCGATGTTGCGGCCGCTGGGGGGATAGTAGCGGGCGATGGTGTATTTCAGTTCGCCGCCGGTGGGACGGAAGGGGACGACATCCTGGACGCTCCCCTTGCCGAAGGTGCGCTCGCCGACGATGGTGGCCCGGGCGTGGTCCTGCAGGCAGGCGGCGACGATCTCGCTGGCGCTGGCGCTGTTGCGGTTGATCAGCACGACGATGGGGAAGTCCTTCAGTCCCTCGGTCTTGCCGCGATATTCGCGGACGCGTCCGACCCGGGGACGGACGGTGACGATCGTCTCTTTGCCGACGAACAGGTCGCAGATGTTGACGGCCGCGGAGAGGTAGCCGCCGGGATTTTCCCGCAGGTCGAGGATCAGGCCGTTGAGCCCTTGCTTGCGCAGCGCGGCGATGGCCTTTTTGAGATCGGTGAAGGTGCCGAACTCTTCCTCGCCGTCGTCGTCGAGGTCGACGGAGATGAACTGGCTCAGTTGGATGTAGGCGATCTTGTAGCGGTCGTCGAGGTAGAAGTGCCAGTCGGCGTTGGCGTTGCGTTGCACGCCGTGGACGGTCTCGACCATGACGAAGTTGCGCAGGATGCGGAATTCGAGGGGTTTGTCGACCCCTTCCCGCTGGACGACGAGGGTCACGGGGGTGTTGGGGGCGCCGAGGATGAGGTTGACGGCCTCTTCGGTTTTCATGCCTTTGGTGGAGAAGACGCGTTGCTCGCCGGGCTGGAGGGGTTTGCCGTATTTGTCGACTTCGAGGCGGATTTCGGTGATCAGGTCGCCGGCCTGGATGCCGGCTTTGTGGGCGGGGCTCCCCTTGATGGGTGTGGCGACGAGGAGGCCGTCGCGGACGGCGTCGCGGCGGATCTGGATGCCGACGCCGGGGAAGCGGCCGCGCAGTTGGCTTTGCATGCGCAGGACGCTTTCGCGGTCGGTGTAGGTGGTGTAGCGGTCATTGAGGCTGGCGGAGGCCATGACCAGGGACAGGTCGACGGCCTTGTCGCCGTCGAGGTCTTCGCGGCGGCCGAGGCGCAAGCGGGCCTCCGCGAGCAGCTCCAGTCGCCGCTCGCGGGACAGCTCCTTGGGGGACTTGAGGGCCTCTTCTAGGTCGGCTGGCAGCGGCTCGTCGGCCCGCTGGTAGAGGCCGCGGATGGCCGCGGCGGTCAGCTCGCCGGGGGAGAGCGGCTTGATGTAGCGGCTGCTGATTTCGCTGACCCAGGCCGTCACCTTGGAGGCATAGGTTTCGGCCTCCTCGCGGGGCAGAACCAGGCTGGCCCGCAGCGATTTGCGGATGACGTCCACCTCGTCCCATTTGGCCTTGCCGTCGGCGAGATGCTGGTAGGCCTTGCGTAGCTCCTGCTGCCATTTGAGCTTGGGCATGCGGAACAGCAGCAGGCGGGCTTCGGCGGCGTCGGCGGGGGACAGCTCCCCCTTCTTTTGCAGGGCGTCGATGGCCGACAGGCGGGCCAGGGCCGTCGTGCGGGCCGCGGCGTGGTAGCTGACCCAATAGTGGCTGGTCTGCTGGCCGATCACAAACGGCAGTAGCTCTTTTTCCTTGTCGGTCTTGCCGACGCGGCGGGCCGCTGCGGGCAGCTCCTTCTCGATGTACGCCGCCAGCTCCTGGATGGTGACCAGGCCATCTGGCTCGTAGCCCTGGTGGTAGGGCTTGTCGTCCGCTTTGCCGCGCAGGGCGTCGGCCAGCACCCGGAAGAACAGGCCGTGCTCGCCCTGGGTGAGTGGCTCGCGGAAGGGGAGGTTGCCGAACACGGCGGTGCGTTCCGGCGGCAGGGAGTTGTCCTCGCGGTCGGTATCCTCAAAGATCAGCTTGAGGTAGTCGCCGATGGTCGGTTCGACGACCCGTTCGCCGCCGGCGTCGAAGCCGCGGTAGGAGACGTCCATCAGTACCAGCAGCTTCTGCCCCTTGAGCTTTTTGAACAGTGGTTCCAGGTCGACAACACTGATGGCGGTTTTGGCCCGTTCCTTGAACTGGGTATCGGCGGTGAACAAGCAGGGCTTGTCGCCGATGGCGGAGCCGCGGCCGAACAGGGCGAGGATCAGCAGGTCACCGGGGCGGGTGGAGCGGATGGCCTGGTCGATGGCCTCGAGCACGCCCTGGCGGCTGGCGGCGGGGCCGGTCAGGGCGATGGCCCGCTCGGGGGGCAGGCCGAGCACCTGCGGGTCGCGCAGCAGCTCGCGTAACGCCTTGGCGTCCGCATCGGCGGTGGGCCGGGGGTGGATGGCCGGATCGGCGAAGGTGCCGGCGCCGACGGCGACCAGGTACGGTTGTCCCGGGCCGCGGGGATCGTCCGGCAGCGTGGCCGCTGGCGGTGCGGCGGGAACGCCCACTGGCGGAGCCGTTCCGCGGGGACCATCCGGCAGCGTGGCCGCAAATGCCGGCCCGCACAGACCCGCGACGATTCCCACTACTAGTCCGATCCACCCACGCATGGCGTTCATTGCCCTATGACCTCGGATCCTCTGGAAGAGTGGTGATGGCGCCAACGTCCATTGGAAGGTCAACCGTTGGACCGCCTGCCTACCATTGTGGAACAACAACCGGCGGTTCGTCAACCGCATTATATCCCACTGGGCTGTCCACGGTGCAGGGGGCGGTGGTCCACGCTGCGGGCGGCCGAACGGTGAGGCGGCCGGGGCGGCCCGAAGGGGCGGTACCGGGGGTGGTCAGACGCTGCCGAGCAGCTCGGCCAGGAGGTTGTTTTGCGGGTAGCTGTGGCCGAGGTGCTGGCGGAAGCCTTCGGCGTAGGCGACGCCGCCGGCCCGGCCCTGGGCGGCGGCCCATTCCCGCATCGATTCGACCAAGTTGTCCACGCCGTGGTGCTTGCGCAGCCAGGCCCGCTGGCTTTCGTGGCACTCGAGCATGGCGGCCTTTTCGCCGATCACGCCGCTGATGTCGATGCGGAAGGCGGGGCGGATCGGCTGCCCGAAGGCGTCCTTGCCCTCCAGCGGGTCGCAGTAGTAGAGGTGGGGGATGTGCTCCAGCGGCGGGTGGAGGTGGCGGCCGTAGAGGAAGTTGGGGACCGGAGCGGCGAACGTCGCCGCACGGACGATCTTGCTGGTCTGCTCGTGGTCGAGGTGGTAGTCGTCGGGACTGTGGGTGAAGACGACCTGCGGCCGCACGGCGTTGAGCAGGCGGACGGTCTTTTCGAGGACGGCTTCGCCGTAGATGACCCGCAGGTCCCGCTCATCGAGGCAGTGGTAGGTGGCGGCGATGCGGGCGGCGGCGCGTTGGGCTTCGCCGCGACGGATTCGGGCGATCTCCTCCGGCGAATGGTCCACGGTGCCGCAGTCCCCCGCGGTCATGCTGGCGATGTGGATTTCCCAGCCATGCTCCCGCCGCAGACGGATCAGGGTGCCGGCACAGAGGAATTCGGCGTCGTCGGGATGGGCCAGGACGGCTAGGGCTATGCGGTTCATGGTCCCCTCAGGTTACGAACAATGGCCAGACAGAGGGTGGCCAGATCACGGATACCGACAATATAGCACGCCGCGTGGGTTGTGGGTGGTGGTGGGGTGCGGGCAGGAGCTGTCGGACAGCGGTTAGCTGGTTGGGCCGGTGGTTGTCTGGCAATAGGTCATCAGGCGGTATCTGGTTCGGGCGGGGTGCTAGTTGCCGGCTCGCCCGAGGGGGTTGGCGGGGGGGACGACCGGCTGGATTTCTGTGGGGGGTGGCGTACCCGACGGGGCTTGTTCCCGCTGCTTGGCCCGCTGCACGCCGAAATTGACCCGGATGAGATCCTTGAGCGATTCCCGCACCCACGGCGTGCGGTCCGGGTCGTTGGGGTCGATCGGTCCGGCAAAGGGGGTGAAGAAGGTCTCGGCGACGTACCATTTGATCTCCTCGCGGGCTTCGGTGCGCCATTGCGGGGTGGTGCCGGGGGGGTCGTCGTCGGCCGCGTGCGGGTAGGGGACCGGCACAAACGGCAGCACCGGCCGCAACCGTTCGACCGCCTCGTTGGCGGCCAGCTGCATCTGCCGCTGCGTCTGCGGGAAAGGGAGGGTAAGGAAGGGGACGACCGCCCGCGCCGGCGCGACGACCTGGTTGGCCTTGTCGCGGACCCGTTCGTCGTCGGCGACGATCAGCCGCAGGTAGGTCAGCTCATATTCATAGGTCTCCTCTTCGGTACGGTCGGAGGTCTCCGGGCGGTGGAACTTGGGGTTGTCGAGGAGGACCTGCTTCCACAGTTGCAGGCCCTGCTCGTAGAGGCGGATGGCTTGCTCTTTGCGTCCGAGGCGGCGGGCCTGTTCGGCCTGCCAGAGGGTCTTGCGGGCCCGCACCGTCTGCGGCTGGGCTTCGGCCTGGGCCTGGGCGACGAAGTAGGGGTAGTTGGTGACGGAGCGGTTCTGCTCGTAGTAGATGAGGCCGGCGCGGGCCAGGTATTCGGGCCGTTGTCGCCATTCTTCGGGGATGTCGAACAGGCCGAACTGCGGCGGGATCTTTTCGGCCAGGCGCCGGTAGCGTTCGAGGCGTTCCGGGGTCAGCTCCAGGCCGTAGTTGTAACCGTGGGCCCGCCACATTTCCGCCGCCTTGCGCCATTCCTCCAGCGACCAGTCCCGCTCGGTGCCGACGATGACCGGGCGGCGGTCGGCATCGGGGAACCACCATAGGCTGGGGTCGTCCGCCGGATCGTCGATCCGCCAGCCGGAGTTATCAAACCACCCTTCCTTGGCCTCCATTTCCCCCTGGTAGCTTTGGCAGCGGGGGGCGTACTGGCGGAAGATGATCAGCATGGGGGCGCGGGGGACGCGGTAGAGCATCTGGTCATATTCGCCGGGCTGGGGGGTCCGCCACGGCAGGGGGTTGCCCTCCATGTCCACCGGGTTGGGGGGCAGGGGCAGGCAGGAGTAGGCGTACCAGGCACGGGCGGCCTTGTAGGCGGTGAAATCGTCGCCGAGCAGCAGGCTAGGGTGGGCCTCCTCGTCGCTGAATTTGGGGGGGAGAACCGGGAACTGCTTGTAAGGGTCATTCAGCTCGGTGGCGTTTTTGAAGCGGCTGGGGATGTTCTGGTGGTCGCGTAGGAACTGGATGATGTCTTCGGGGCGGGGGCATTTGAGGGCCTCTTCCACCTGTTGACGGAGGCGTTCGTCGGCGTAGGCGGCGCGGCGGTCCTCGCCGCGGAGGCGGCGGACCAGGTGCGGGTATTTCCGGCAGAACTGCTCGAAGCGGGCCAGGTCGATCTGGCCGGTCCGCGGGTCGAGGAACAGCTCCGGGTTGCGTTCGCTGGGGGGGATGCAGGAGAGCTGGAACAGGCAGCGGAGGACCTCCACCTGGTCCGAGACGCCGAATTTGTTCTGGTAGGTGAAGGCCAGCCAGAAGCGGATATCCGGGGAGCCGAGCTTGCGTTCGCCGTCCGGGGCGCGGACGGTGTGGGTATTGCGGCGTTCCCCTTCGGCTAGCAGCTCGATGCCGCGGGCGATGTAGAAGTACATGTCGCCGGAGCCGTGCATTTCCACCGACACGTTGTAGGAGATGTTCCAGCCCTGGAACAGCCAGGGGGTGATGAAGCGGGGCTGCAGGCGGGTGACCTGCTGGACGCGGGTTTCGAGCTTGTAGTAGTCGCCGCGTTTCTGGGCCTCGATGGCCGAGTGCCACAGGTAGGCGACGGCAAAGCCGCGGCTGCCGATCAGGGCCAGCCGCAGGCTCACGCCGGCCAGCTCCGGCTCCCCCTGCTCCAGCTCGCGCAGGTCCAAAGCGTAAGCCCGCGGCAGGATGGCGCGGCTGGCCAGCCAGTTGGCCACCCGCTGCACCGAGCCGGTCGCCGGGCGGCCCAAGTCGCTCAGCGGCACGGGGATGATGCCCCGCCATAGCATGCTCAGCGTGAACAGGATGATGATCGCGGCGAAGTAGTAGATTTTACGCCGCACGGCCGCGTGTTGCAGCGGATTCATGGCTCCTGATGCTCCGACAAACCCTGTTGTGCCCGTTGGGCTGGTTTACCGCTTACGCCCCGTTACCTTATCGGCCGGCCCCGCCCGCCACGGTTGGCCCACGCCGGTTACGCTTCGACCTTCGGTCATGGCTGACTCACGCCGGTTCGGCGCCCACTTCCCGTTATGGCTAGTTGACGCCGGCTACGCACGCATTCCCCAATCACCCCTAGCTGAGGCTGGCTACGCTCCCACCTCCCGCGTCTTGATCAGGTAGTAGGCCAGGATGCCCCAGGCCAGCAGGTAGCCGAAGGTGGTCAGCAGGTTGACCACCAGGTACTGTGTGTGGACGTTGAAGCCTTCGGCGACGAACTGGCTCCAGTTGAACGACTCCATGTCCGGGATGACGTTCTGGACGCGGCGGAGCAGCCAGGCGTTGAAGCGGTCGAGCAGGGTCACCGCCCGGGCGGCAACCGACTCGCTGATCGGCGTGGTCGGCTGCTGGGCCTGCACCAGCCGGAACATGCTTTCTACCGGTCCGCCGCCGATGTTGCGGCCGTAGGCCACGTCCTTAAGGTGGTCCGGGAAAAACCCGAACACGAAGATCACCGCCGTGGCCAGCAGGCTCAGCACGCTACTCAGATAGGTGCCGCAGGCTACGGCTACGCCGATGACGATGCACAGCCAGCACCAGTAGCCGACCATGCTCTTGAGATAGTTCCAGGCAAACGGCTGCTCGGCCTCTAGCAGGTACAGGTCCGGCTCGGCCATGCCGAGCATCTGCCCAGGGCTTTCGCACTTGACGTAGATGCTCAGCCGCGGCGCGGGCCGCTCCCGCCCGTCCCGGCCCCGGATGATCGGCGGCTCCCCCTGCATGGCGTTGCGGACGATCCCGGCGGGGATCTCGATCCCCATGACCATGAAGTCGAACACTTCCTTGCCGCGGACCTCGAAAAAGCCGAACCGTTCGGCCAACTGGTTGACCGCCTCCCAGGCCGGCGTGCCCGGCACGGCCCCGTCCGGGTTGATCCCCTGGGCCCGGAGCTGCTCGACCGCACGCTGGTATTCCCGCTCCCGCTGCTCGTCCCGCCAGTGCCACTCCCCCGCCTCGTTCGGTCGCGGTGGCCGCTGCAACGCCTGGTGGGTCACCACCCGAAAGTTGACGATCACCCCGCGGTTCTGCTCCCCCTTGGTCATCCGGTAGATGTCGAAGGTGAACTCGACCGGAATGCGGTCCCCCGGCGGCCGCAACAGGCTCGACGGCAGGCGGTCGAAGTGCCAGATGGCCCGCTGCGCCGAGTACGGGTGCCCGGCAATGTAGCGGCGATAGTCGAACTCCCGCCCGACGTTCTCGCCGGTGAACTCCTGCTTGTCCCGCCGATACTGCGCCTCCAGGCTGGCAAACTCCAGCTTGCCCCGCACCGGTACCCGCGCCTTGTACGTCTCCGCCCGCGCCTGCGGCGAAACGTTCGTGTTCTCGATCAGCACCAGGTTGATCCCGGCCAGACCCAGCAAAACCAAGGTCATCAACGCCACATACCCCACAAACCGCCCCAGCACCAGCTCGTACCGCTCGATCGGCTTGGACGCCGTGGTGTAGATGTTCAGGTTCTTGATGTCGTTGGGGATGCCGTAAAACGACGCCAGCAGCACCGCCGGAACCAAAATCAGCACCGCCAAGACGATGTTGGTGACGTCGATCAGCGCCCGGATCTCATCGGACGGCTTGACGTTGGCCATCCAGATATTGCGGAACGCATACGGCAAAAGCACCAGCAGAAACACCCACAGCAACTGGCTACTCAGCGCCTCCTTGAAGCTGAGCTTGGCCACCGCCCAGATCGGCCCCTCGGCGTCGAACAGGATCAGCACCAGCAACGCCCCCAGCAGCACCCCCGCGGCGACCAGCAGCCAGCCCAGCCAGATGGCAAACAGGCGGGACGCGTCCAGGGCGTACAGGGCGCCGCCCAGGGCCACATACGCGGCCAGACCTACCGCCAGCCAGCGGACCTGCCGTGCGGTGAGCAGGCCGCCGAGCGTGCTCCGCACCGTTCGCCCCAGTCGCACCAGCGGCGCCAGCCCAATCGTCACGTTTTTACGCACGATCTTCAACAGGTCGCGGGCAAACGGCTCGCCGATCCCCAGCAGGGCCAATAGCCCGGCCACCTTCAGCCCCAGCGACTGCAGATCGGTGCGCAGTTCCGGCGGCGGCAAGACAAACGGCACCCCCGGCTCTGGCACCGGCAGCGGCGGCGGCGCGATCGGCCAGCCGAATAGCTGCACCCGGCCCCCCGCCTCCAGCAGCAGCAACGCCCCCACCGCCGCATAACCCACCAGCGCCCATACAAACATCCACACCATCCACCAGCTCACCGGCACCCGCAGACGCTCCGACTGCGACTTGTCCGTCGGCACCGTCATCGCGTACAGCAGGTACACCGCCAGACCCACGATGGCGAAGCCCCCCGCGTCCTGCAGCCACGACTGCACCATCCCGGGGATCTGGGCGTAGCCGTATGGCTCCCCTTTCTCCAACTGCAATATGCCAAACAGGGCCGACGCCGTCATTGCCACGCTCACCTCTCTGGCCACGCACTCGTTGCGGGTGGGAACCCTCTGGCCATTAGCATCCCCGCACTCACCGCCGCCCCGCATCCTTTAAGACGTACCATTGATGCCTGGGTTGTTGTCGGCTCAAGCGACACGTCTCCCCATGCACTGTCACCCCGAACCCTACGAAGCGTTCCCGTTGGGTCGCGCCGTCTCCGCCTCCACCGGCGGCAAGTAGCGACGGCCCGGATGGGCCCGCGACTCCTCGACGATCCGCAAAAACAGGTCCTCCAGCGTCGTCGTCGGGTGGCCGACCGACTCCAGACGCCCGCCGTGCCGCCTAAACACCTCCTCCAGCTCCGCCCGCAGTTGCGGCGACTCCTTGACGTTGCTGGCCCGCACCTCCAGCCGCGCCGCGTCCTCCAGCAGCGTCGAGACCTTCCCCAGCGTCTGCAGGTCCCCGTTGTACAATATGGCGATCCGGTCGCACACGTCCTGCACGTCGTCCAGTCGGTGCGAACACATCAGCACCGTCTTCCCCTTGCGGCGCAGGTCCAAAATCAGGTCCTTCATCCAGCGGGTTCCCAACGGGTCCAGGCCGGAGGTCGGCTCATCTAAGATGATTAGCTCCGGGTCGTTGATCAGAGCCTGGGCCAGGCCGATCCGCTGTCGCATCCCTTTGGAATACTCCTTGAGGATGCGTTTTTTGTCGGCGGACAGGCCGACGATTTCGATCAGCTCGGCGGCCCGGCGGCGGCGGACCTCCGGATCGAGGTTGAACAGCCGCCCGTAAAAGTCGAGCGTCTCCTCGGCGTTCAAAAACCGGTACAGGTATGACTCTTCCGGCAGATAGCCGATCCGCTCGTTCTTTTCGACCTTGGCGGCCGGCTCCCCGAAGACGAACGCATCGCCGCTGGTCGGGAAGATCAGCCCTAATAGCAGCTTGATGGTGGTGGTCTTGCCCGAGCCGTTGGGGCCGAGCAGGCCGAAGATCTCGCCGCGGTAGATCTTCAGGTCGAGGGCGTTGAGGGCGGTCTTCTTTTTGCGGCCCCAGAAATCGCGGTAAACCTTTGTCAGACTTCGAGTTTCGACGACAACTTCCTCGGCCATCCCATCCCCTCCGTCCCGGCGACGGCCCGCCGCGAAAGATTTTTCGTTTTTTTTACGCCCGGTGGCCAATTATGGTTCATAATTATCCTAGAGACCGCATCTTCCCCCCGGCGGCAGCCGCTCCGGTCGCCTCGCCGGTCTTGCCGCTGAACCACCGCCGCACACGGCGATTGCCGATGGCCAGGCGCCTGCAAATGTGCCCGTCTGCGCCGGGCGACGGCTTCATCGGTATTGCCGATAGCCCCGTCAAATCGGTTTTGCCGATGGATCGCCTTGGCGGGTGGCGGCTGGCAGCTAGGAGCGTGCCGCATAAACCAGTCACCAGTAGCGTGCCGGCGGGGTGCCGGCCGTAACAGGTGACCCACTATCTGTCGGCGGCGGAAACGGCTAGCGGACCGCTGCCGGCTACGTCTAGGACCAAGCGAAGGAGGAATTGACCATGCCCGCGCAGGTGCAAAAGGAAGCTCCCAATTTTACCGCCACGGCGGTGATCAACGAGGAGTTCAAGACCATCAAGCTGTCCGATTATCGCGGCAAGTACGTCGTGCTGTTTTTCTACCCGCTCGATTTTACCTTCGTGTGCCCCACGGAGATCATTGCCTTCAACGACCGGATCCAGGACTTCCGTAGCCGCAATGCGGAGGTGCTGGGCTGCTCGATCGACAGCCACTTTTCGCACCTGGCGTGGATCCGCACGCCGCGGGAGGAAGGGGGGCTGGGCGGCCTGAGCTATCCGCTGATCTCGGACCTGACCAAAAAGATCAGCGCCGACTACGGCGTGCTGACCGAGGGGGGCGTCGCCCTGCGGGGAACCTTCCTGATCGACAAGCAGGGGATCATCCGGGCGATCACCATTCATGATCTGCCGCTGGGCCGCAGCGTCGATGAGGCGTTACGGGTGCTGGACGCGTTGCAGTTCTGCGAGCAGCACGGCGAGGTCTGCCCCGCCGAGTGGCGCAAGGGTCAGCCGACGATCAAGCCGGACGTGCAAGCCTCCAAGGAATACTTCCGCAAGGTGGCGGCGAAGAAGTGAGGAGTCCGGCCCGCCGCGACGGCGTTGCCTCCGGGCGGCAGGGTTGCCTTAGGGCAGGGTTGCCTCGCGGTGGCAGCTTTGTCCTAAGGCGATGGGGTTGTCTTGCGGCGACGGCTCCGGTTGCCAGCGACCGTCTCGGCTCCCGCGGCGGGGACTGCCGGGCCGTGCGGCGACCGCCGTCCTTGCGCGTGAGACGACTAGGGGTAGGCTGCCATGCTGCCAACCCGAACGCCGCCGACTGCGACCGATTACGTGATCCTGGTCATTGGCCCCGTGCTGGTCATGGGGATGGTGGGGAGCTTTGCGGCGTTTCTGGTCGAGACGTTCTACGCGGGGGACTACCCGGGCCGGCTGCTATACACGCTGTTTTTCTTCGTCTTCGCCGCAGTGCTGACCGCCCGCATTTCGATCGAGGCGGGCTACCACCGGGCCGGCGTGTACGCCGCGGCGTTGGGGGTGGTGACCTTCCTGGCCCTGCAGGCCTATGTGCAGCACCACGGCGGCTACGGCGTGCTCATCAACCTCCTGCTGTTGGGGGTGATCTGGTGGAGCGCCCACAAGCTGACCTGGGACTGCACGGCGTATGATGATCGCGGCTCCGGGCGCGGCATCCTGGCGGCGATCGGCTGGGACGGGGCCGCGGACGCCTCCCCGACCGACGCTTCCCTCGCTGATCCTTCTTCCGCCGGCAGCGGGACGGCCGAGGGGTCTGCCGGCCCACCGCCTGCCGCAGGAACGCGCGCGGCATCGCCGGGTCGCCGCAAACGTCGCCGCCGGCCACCAGGCGACTCCCGCCTGGCCGCCTGGCTGGAGGCCTACCGCCGTCACCGCGAAGCGCAACGCCGCGGCCCGCGCACGCCCGGCGTGTGGGTCGTGTACCTGACCCTCGCCGCACTGCCGGTGTTCGCCCTCGGCCAGTCCCTGATCGACCCGGACGACCACGACCGCCGCCGGGCCGTGCTGGTGCTGATGGTCCTGTTCATCGGCAGCGCCCTGGGACTGCTGAGCACCACCAGCCTGCTGAACCTGCGGCAGTACCTGCGGCGACGGCAGGGGACCGTCCCCCCGGCGGTCACGGCCGGCTGGCTCGGCTTCAGCGGCCTGCTGATTGCGGCGTTTTTGCTGCTGGCCCTGTTGCTGCCCCGGCCGCACTCCGAGACCCCCTGGTTCGACCTGGCCCGGGCCGGCAGCCGCGAGCGCGAGGCCTCGCCGCATGCCGTTTACCGAGACGAAGCGGGCCGCGGCCCCGGCCCCGCTGGACGCACCAGCGAATACGACCCCCACGGCCCGCCCGGCGGCAAGTCCGCTTCCCCCGACGGCCCCGGCGACGCCCGCGGCCATACCCCCGGTTCGACCCCCAACCCCAACTCCAAGGACGCCACGGTCCAGCCCCGTCAGGGTCAAGGTCAAGGTCAGGGTCCAGGTCAGGATCGAGGTCAGGGCTCCGCCGCCGGGAACGGCAAGCAACCGGACAGCCGCTCCGGCGACGGCCCGGGCCAGCACGCCGGTTCCCCTGCCGGGCAAGGTCCCCGCAACGAGGCCAAAAATCGCCCGCCAACCGGCAGCCCGCCTGGCACGACTGGCTCCTCCAGCCAGGAACGCGGCGGTACCGCCAACCAGGGTTCGCCGGACCGCTCCGCCGGTTCTTCCCCGTCCGGTCGTCCGTCCGGCGACATGTCCCCGCCGCTGATGGGCCTGCTCGGGGCCATCGGGGAATGGGTCCGCCGCATCGCCATCGCCCTGTTGGTGATCGGCCTGGTCCTGGGGGGTGTGTACCTGCTGCTGCGGTATCTGGCGCCGTTTACCGGCTGGGCGCGGGACCTGCTGGAGGCGTGGCGGCGGTGGTGGTCGCGACTATGGGGGCGGGAAGGGCCGCACGGCGGAGGGCCAGACGGGGAGCGGACCTATCGGCCGTCGCCGCCGCCGTTTGTGAGCTTTGCCGATCCGTTTGCCGACGGCAGCGCGGCCGGGCGGGACGCGGTCGAGCTGGTGGACTACACTTTTCGGGCCATGGAGGCGTGGGCGTACGAGGCCGGGGTGGCCCGCGGCGTGGGGGAGACCGCCGCCGAGTTCGTTGCCCGCCTGCGACAGTACCTCTCCGACGGAGCGGAGGCATTGGAGGGGTTCGCCCGGCTGCACGCCCAGGTGCTCTACGGGGCGTCGCCGCTGCCGCTTGCCCAGCTCCGTCGCGGCCTGCAGCGGCTATGGCAGGAGCTGTCCGCCGCTCCGCCGCCGGAGACGGTCCGCCGCAAGCTTCGGGCATCCCCGCCGGAGCTGGTCGCCGCGAATGTTGCTCGCCATACCGACGAGGTCCCGTCGTACTAGTTCTGGTTGTTCCGCAACCGATCCGCTGGTAATGCTCACAGTCTGCAGGGGGCGATGTCGACTCCGTCAACGCCGTGACTATCGCGACGGCAGCGACGGGAAACGGTTGCTACCCCTTTCAGTTTGTGCCGGTTTCGCTATTGGTGAAAATAGCCCAACTTAACAGAACTTGGTCGATCAACGGGGGGACAACGATTGAGCAATCCAGCGACGACGCCGGCGGCGGTGCGCCGGTATCGGCCATTTGGTACGGACAGTCCGCAGGAGGCGGTGCGGGAGCACGAGTGGTTTGGCCCGCAGGACTTGTACCTGTTCAATGAAGGGACGCACGTGCGGCTGTACGAGAAGCTCGGGGCGCACCCGTACGTGCGGGGCGGCGTGCCTGGGTACCACTTCGCCGTATGGGCCCCCAACGCCGACTATGTGGCGGTCATCGGCGACTTCAACGGTTGGGACCGCGGCCGCCACCCCCTGCGACCGATCGGCTCCAGCGGGATCTGGGCGGGTTTTGTCCCCGGAGTGCAGCAGGGGCAGTGTTACAAGTACCACATTGCCGCGCCGGGCGGGTTCCGGGCGGACAAGGCCGACCCGTTCGCCTTCACCTGCGAAATCCCGCCCAAGACCGCCTCGGTGACCTGGGACCTGAGCTACACCTGGCACGACCAGCAGTGGATGGCCGAGCGTCGCCGCCGCAACGCCCACAACGCCCCGATCAGCATTTATGAGGTGCACCTCGGCTCATGGATGCGGGCCGCCGACCCGCCGTATCACTCCCTCTCCTACCGCGAGCTGGGGGAGAAGCTGGCCGCCTACTGCCACGACATGGGCTTTACCCACGTCGAGCTGCTGCCGGTGATGGAGCACCCGTATTTCGGCTCGTGGGGCTACCAGACGACCGGCTATTTCGCCCCGACCAGCCGTTACGGCACGCCGCAGGACTTCATGTACCTGGTCGACGTGCTCCACCAGCACGGCATCGGCGTCATCCTCGACTGGGTACCGTCCCATTTCGCCACCGACGAGTGGGCGTTGGGCCGCTTTGATGGCACCGCCCTCTACGAGCACCTCGACCCGCGACAGGGCTACCACCCCGACTGGGGGAGCTACATTTTCAACTACGGGCGGCACGAGGTCCGCAGCTTTTTGCTGTCCAGCGCCCTGTTTTGGCTCGACAAGTACCATGTGGACGGCCTGCGGGTCGATGCCGTCGCCTCGATGCTCTATCTGGACTATTCCCGCCGCGACGGCGAGTGGGTCCCCAACCCATACGGCGGCAAGGAGAACATCGAGGCCATCCACTTCCTCCGTCGCTTCAACGAGGAAGTCTACCGCCACTACCCGGACGTCCAGACCTACGCCGAGGAGTCGACCGCCTGGCCGATGGTCTCCCGTCCGACCTATGTGGGCGGCCTGGGTTTCGGCTTCAAGTGGGACATGGGCTGGATGCACGACACCCTCCGCTACTGCAGCCGCGACCCGATTTATCGCAAGTATCACCAGAACGACCTGACCTTCCGCATGCTCTATGCGTATCACGAGAATTTCGTGCTGCCACTGTCGCACGACGAGGTGGTGCACGGCAAAGGCCCGCTGTGGGACAAATGCGCCGGGGACGAGTGGCAGAAGTTTGCCGGGTTGCGGCTGCTGTTTGCATACCAGTGGGCGATGACCGGCAAGAAGCTGCTGTTCATGGGCGGGGAGATCGCCCAGCGGCGGGAGTGGCAGGTCAACGAGAGCATCGACTGGCACCTGCTGCAGTACGCCCCGCACAAGGGGGTGCAGGACCTGGTCCGCGACCTAAACCGCCTCTATCGCAGCGAGCCGGCCCTGCATGAGCTGGACAACCAGCCCGGCGGCTTCGAGTGGATCGACTGCAACGATGCGGCGGCCAGCGTCATCAGCTTCGTCCGTCGCGGCCAGAGTACCGACGACGTCATCCTCGCCGTGTTCAACTGGACTCCTGTGCCCCGCTGGGGCTACCGCGTCGGCGTCCCCGGCCCCGGCTTCTGGACCGAAATCCTCAATACCGACGCCGCCTGCTACGGCGGCAGCAACATCGGCAACCGCGGCGGCGCCTACGCCGAGTTCATCCCCATGCACCGGCAGCGTTACTCGGTGTCGCTCAACCTGCCGCCGCTGGCCGCCGTATTCTTCAAGGGGAAACCGTAACAACTGGGGCGGCAGAGGATGGACACGTTGTCATGCCGCCTGTCTGTGCGGCGGGGCCGTGGCCAGTGCAGCGGTAACCACCACGGCGACGGGGCAGGGGCACCTCTTCAAGCCGCCTGTCTGTGCGGCGGGGCCGTGGCCGGTGCGGCGGTCGCTGTCGGAGTTGCCATCGGAGTCGCGGCGGGAGCTTGGGTCGTTCTGGTGGTCGCTGTCGGAGCCGGGGCAAACGCCGTCAGCGGCGGGGATGCCGTCAGCAGGTGGGTCTGCCAGCGGTGCCCGTGCAGGTCGTAGAACAGCAGGCGGTGTTCGGCGGCAGCCCAGATGGCGCAACTGGCGGTGGGAATGCGGCCGTGCAGGCGGAACAGCACGCCGCACGGCTGGCCGCGACGGTAAAGCAGCTCCCAGCGCAGCTCCGCCTGCGACGGCTCCCAGCCCAAGGCGTCGCACAGGTTGCGGTGGACCCACCGGCACAGCGACTCGGCGGTCGGGCAGGCAACGGTGCGCGGCTCCATGCGGCGGTGCTCCGCGGCCTTGGCGACGGCAGGTTGGCCGTCAGCGGCCGCGAAGAACAGTTCGGCAGCGGCCCCTCGCCGGATGCGGCGAATTCCCCGCCCGCGGCCGCGGGAGCGTCGCCAGCGGTACCGGTTTTACCAGTCGTGCCAACGGCGCAGCACGTCGTAAACGACGATCGCCACCGCCGTGGCCAGGTTCAAGCTCCGCACCCGCCCGCTAGGCATCGGGATGCCCAGCAACTGCTCGGCGTACTGCTGACGAAGCGAGGGGGGCAGTCCGCGGGTCTCGCTGCCGAAGACCAGACAGTCGCCGGGAGCGACCGCCGCCTGCGTGTACGGCCGCGGCGCCGGGTTGTCCACCAGCCACAGCCGCCGGGCAGGCGCGGGTGTCGTCATGGCCGCTGCTGATGCCATCGGGCCCACCAAGTCTATCGATTGCAATGGTTGTGATGGTTGTATCGATTGCAATGATGGAGTCGCTGGTGTTGGTTCGCCGAGCCAGTCGCGGAGGAAGTCTTCCCAGGTGACGTGGCGGCGACAATCGACCCACGGCCAGTAGTCGAGGCCGGCCCGTCGCAGGCGGCGGTCGTCGAGGCGGAAGCCGAGCCGGCCGATCAGGTGGAGCCGCACGCCGGTCGCGGCGCACAATCGGGCAATGTTGCCCGTGTTGGGCGGGATCTCCGGTTCGTACAGGGCCACGTGGAGCATGGTCGGCGGGGACGGTCCGGGGGATGGCGGCCCGGTTGTACGCATTGTAGCAGGGCTATGGGGGACCGTGCCGGACAGGGCTGCGGCAACGCCCGGTTCGGCTATCCAGCGCGGGATGGACGGCCCGGAAAATAGCATACGACGCGAGTGCGGCGACAGCACGGGGCGGATCGGCCGCGCCGGACCGCTGCTGGGGGAGATGAACGGAGCCATGGCTACGCGACCTGAGACCCGCCGCATATGTCTGGACGGCGTCGCCCTGTTGTGGTGGGCGGTCGGCGGAGTGTTGGTCTGGTCGGCGGCGACCGTCGTGTGGCCGGAGGTCGCCGCGGCGGGGGCGGGAAATATGCCTGGCTGGGATCTCCCCTCCTGGCTGGGCAACGGCCTCTGGCCCAAGGGGCAGGGGGCCGCCGCGGAGACGTACGCCCAGCAGATCGGGCGGTGGCTCCTCGAGCCGTTGGGCTTTGCGGCGGCAGTGCTGCTACTGGGCTGGTTCCATCTGGGCTATCGGCTGACAGTGCGACGGTCGTGGCTTGTGCTGGCGGTGCGGGCGGTCGGGTGGGGGATGTTGACGGTGGCGGCGGCGGGATCGGCGGAGCGGTGGCTGATGGGATCGCCGCCGGGGGCGTGGGCCGGGCCGGGAGGGACGCTCGGCGTCGTGGTCTGGAACGGCCTTGAGGAGATCGGGATCACGCCGGAACAGGTGCCGTGGCTCTTGGCCGGGGCGGGCTTAGTCGGAGTGGTGCTGGTGGCGGGGCGCTGGATCCGCCGCGGCCTGAAGCTCCTCCTCCGCCTGCTCTGGCACGCGGGAAAGGGACTGCTGTGGTGCAACGCTCGCGTCGCCGACCTCAGCGAGCTGGTCCTGCGGTTGCTGGCAGCCGTCGGGCGTGGGGTGGTCCGCGCCGCACGGTGGCTGGGCCGACTACTCGGTTGGCTTGGCCGGCCGCTGAGGTGGCTCTGGTGGCCGCTCGGTTGGCTTGGCCGGCCGCTGAGGTGGCGGCGATCTGATCCGGCCACCCCTCCGGCGACGGGATCGGTTACGGGGACAGCCTCGACCGATACGCCGTCGGAGGCACCGCTCGACGCCGCGACGCAGCCGGACGACCCTTCGCTGCCGGAAGCGGTGCCGATCCATCACGTCGATAGCCAGTCGGAAAACGTCGCCGCGGCGGTGCCTACGCCGCTACCGCCGCCGGCCGGGCACGCCGCCGCTCCGACGGGGGGCTACGAGTTCCCCCCGTTGAGCCTGC
>FWWM01001413.1_pt1 | contig 72469 bp, 56 predicted proteins | sample 2228351 | NCBI WGS metagenome assembly FWWM01 (sample SAMEA103939774, study PRJEB20133) | metagenome | reverse complement strand
TCTGAAGCGCCTCCTGCTGGCGTTCGTAGGTCTCCTGCAACAGCCTTAGGACTGTTGGAATGTACGCAGTGCGCATAGGGGCAAATTTCGCCCCGCACGGCTTTAGCCCTGCAAGCGGCAACCCCTTCTCTCTAAGCAGCTCGAACCCCTTGCTCCTGCTCCAATCGGGGCTTACCCCAATAGAGGAGTTTCTCGTACAGCAGTTCGGGCTTGATGGGCTTGGCAAGGTAGTCGTCCATCCCTACTTGGAGGCACTTCTCGCGGTCTTCTGCCATGGCGTTTGCGGTAAGGGCGATAATCGGGATGTGCTGGTGCCCTCCTGCGCGCCTCTCCTCCATTCGTATCTGCCGAGTCGCCTCGAAGCCGTCCATCTCAGGCATCTGGCAGTCCATCAAGATGAGGTGAAACGGCTTTTCAGCGAGCCTGTGGAGCGCTAAACGCCCATTTTCGGCAATTACCACCTGTATGCCCCACCGCTCCATTATCCGCTGAGCCACCTTCTGGTTCACATAGTTGTCTTCTACCAAGAGCACGCGCAGTCCCTTCAGCTCCGATTCCTGAGGTTGTGGAGCAGGCGGTTCGACCTCTGGGCGAGGGATAGCGCGGGCGCGGGGCAAACTCAGCTCGAACCAGAACAGGCTCCCCTTGCCCTCCTCCGATTCAACACCAATCGTGCCTCCCATCAGCTCCACCAGTTTGGCACAGATGGCTAACCCCAGCCCCGTGCCCCCATGCCGACGCGTGGAGGAGCCATCCACCTGACGGAACGGCTCGAAAATATCCGCTACCTTCTCTTTCGGAATGCCAACGCCCGTATCCTGAACCTCAAAGCGGACTCGCACCGTTTCGTCAGCACTCGCTTCCGCTCCCTCTAAGAGCGGAGGGTTTTGGACGACGACACGCGCCACAACCTCGCCCTGCGGGGTGAACTTGATGGCGTTGCCCAGCAAGTTGAGCATTATCTGGCGCAGACGCATAGGGTCTACTAACACCCAAACAGGCTGGTCGGTGCTGATTTCCGCACGAAGCCTTAGCTCCTTGACCACCGCCTGCGGACGCACCATTGCGTAGGTCTCGTTGAGCCACTCGTGGAGTTCGGTTGGCGTCTTCTCCAGTTTCACCTGACCCGACTCGATCTTGGCGAGGTCCAGAATATCGTTCAATATCTCCATTAGGTGGCGTGCGCTGGTGTGGGCGGTTTCCAGCAGGTCGGCTTGCTCTGGAGTCAGTGAAGTCTGCTTGAGCAAATGGAGCATGCCCAGTACGCCGTTCATCGGGGTGCGGATTTCGTGGCTCATGTTGGCTAAGAACTCGGAGCGCATGCGCGCCAACTCCTCCGCTCGCTCTTTGGCAGACCTCAGGGCTTGCATCGTCTCCTCGTGGGCAATTGCGCTGGCAATCAGCTCCGATACCCGCTGGAGAAACTCCACCGACTCGTCCCGCAGATGGGGCACTACAAGGGGCTGACACAGAACAGCCAACAAGCCCCACTCTCGACCCATCCACCGCAACGGCAAAAGCCATGCACACAATGCCTCACGGGTAGGACGCCCGTGTGGAAATCCCAACGGGGTCTCTTTCTGGAGCTGGAAAAGGGTGGGCTTGCGAATGGGCACAAGCCAATCCTCAGGAGGAAGCGTTGCCCAACTGTTCAGAAACCGTTCCGAATAGTTGCCATGTGTCCAGCGCAGTTCCAGCGCGGAACCCCTCAGCTCCCAGCAGAGGAACTCATCGCTGGCATAGAGGAAAGGCACTTGACGAATCACCTGTATGCACCGCTGGAGACGCTCAGGGAGAGGCTCCGCACCCTGAAGGATAAACGCAATCTCGGAAAGTCGGCTTGCAAGCATCTTTTGGGTCTGCTCGCGCTCTTCCTGAAGCACCTGCTCCGTGATGTCCTTCTGAATCGAGAGGTAGCCAATTACATTGCCCTCAGGGGTCTGAATGGGCGAGATGACCACCTCCGCCCAGTAGTGAAGCTCGGGATCGAACAAGAGGGGATTCTGGTCAGTTCGGACAGGGGTGCCCTTCTTGCGGTTGAGAATGCGCCCCCGAAAGACCTCACCCCGTGCAATCGTGGCGAACAGCTCCTTATAGAACTCTTTGGGCATGAAGCCGCTTTTCAGGAGCGTTCCTGGTTTCTGTCCGATGGCTTCTTGGAGAGTATAGCCCGTCAGTTGGGTGAAGGCAGGATTCACATAGAGTATCTTCTGGTGGGCGTCGGTAATAACCACGACGACGGGCGAGGTCTCAATCGCACGGGCTAAGCGGGTCAGATCCTCCTGGGCGCGTTTTTGCTCGGTTATATCCCGCCCGACGGACTGGAGCTCCACTAAGTTGCCCGCCTCATCAAATAGCCCTCTATCAGTCCACTCGGTCCATCGTTCGGTTCCATCGGGAAGACGGACACGGTGCATGTAGGTATAGGTATCGTTTTCGGGGGTCAGTCTCGCCACCGCCTCGTGGATAAGGGCGCGGTCTTCCTCTGGCAAAAGGGGGAGAAAGTTGAACCCGATATAGTCGTCGGGAGTGCCTCCAAAGTAGCGGGCATACGCACCGTTCACGAAGGTCAGCGTGCCGTCTGGCTTCCATCGGCAGATGAGTTCGGTCTGGTCTTCCACGATTCCTTGGTACAGCCGTTGGAGCCGTTCCAGCTCGGTATTGACCGCTTCCAAATGCTGTTGCGCATCCTTGTACTTGGTGATGCTCCGCACCAGTGCGAGGATAATGGGGGCGCTTATCAGGGCAAGGAGAAAGGCGTCTAATAGTCCCTCCCAGCGGTAGCCCAATATCTTCCGAACGGGCACCACCTCGAGGAAGAGCGTAATCACCGCTTCTCCTATGAAGAGAAACAGGAGCGCTGTCCAGAACAACCGCCATTCCGTAAGAACTCTCTTCATCGCTTATACTGCCTCCTTCGTGGCTTGGGCATCCTGCCCCAGTAGCACGGACATTCCTGTCTGTGCAAAGGAGGTATCCCACAGGCAGGAATGCCTGTGCCACTTTGGGTGGCTTGGGCATCTCGCCCCAGTAGCCGATGGGCAGGATGCCCGTGCTATGGACGATTCGGGGATGTCCACGGATGAATCGGGGATGTCTACGGACGATTCGCTGATATCGCCGGACGATCCGCTGACCTCAGGGAATGAGTCACGGACATCAGCGAACGATTCGCTGAAGTCGCCCTCACCGCTTCTCATCCTCCACTTGCGAAGGGAGGCAAGGGGAGATGGGCAACTCGCCCAAGCCACGATGCGTTCCTTCTGCTTCATCGCCTATGCCGCCTTCTTCTGGAGGTACTCAGCCATCACTTGTTGAACCGCAAGCCAGCGATTTTCGAGCGCTTGAAGGGCAGTTGGCGCGCCACTCAGGTCGCCCGACTTGCCCATCTGCTCTAAGATGAACGCCGTCTCGGCAAAGGGGTCGGCTCCCACCGAGCGGGCACTTCCCTTGATGGTATGTGCCATTCGCCCAGCGGTCTGGGCATCCCCGCTCTGAATGGCTTGCTGAAGCTGCTCCATTAGCACGGGGGTCTGGTCCAGAAACTCTTGAAACAGCTCCTGGAGAAACTCCTCGTCGCCTCCTGTTATCTCGTTCAGGTGCTCCCAGTTCAGGACTTCCATCACTATCGCCTCCTTGTTCTCTGTTTTTTGCTGTCCGCCCGTTTCCGAATCGGATTGTTCCATGTAACGAGCAAGCGTTGTCTTCAGCTGTTCGGGCTTGATGGGTTTGGAAAGATAGTCGTCCATCCCACAGGCAAGGCATTTTTCACGCTCGCCCTCTAAAGCGTGCGCGGTCAACGCCACAATCGGCGTGGTTATCCCCATCGCCCGTATCTGTCGCGTGGCAGTGTAGCCGTCCATCTCGGGCATCTGACAGTCCATCAGGATGAGGTCGTATGCCCCCTGAGCCACCTTCTGGACGGCTTCCAAACCATTGCAGGCAATCTCCACCTGAATGCCCAACTTCTCCGGCAGGCGAATGGCAACTTTGCAGTTGACCTCATTATCTTCCACCAGCAGGACACGCTTGCCCGCAAGACCGCGCGGGTCTATGCTCTCGGTTGGTTCAGGCTCTGTGGAGGGTGCTAATTCTGCAGGAACAAGGGGCACATCGATGAAGAAGAAGCTTCCCTTGCCCACTTCGCTCTGGATGCCAATCTGCCCGCCCATCAGCTCGGCGAGTTTCTTGCAGATAGTTAGCCCCAGCCCAGTACCGCCATACTTGCGCGTGGTGGAGCTATCTGCCTGAGTGAACGCCTCAAACAGCCCGGCTTGCTTTTCGGGTGGGATGCCAATCCCTGTGTCGCGCACGCCCAGCAGGATGCCCTGCGGATAGGTAGGGCTGGGTTTGAGCCGGATGACCACTTCGCCTTGCTCGGTGAACTTGAGGGCGTTGCTGAGGAAGTTTGCCAAGATTTGGCGCAGGCGCACGGGGTCGCCCATCACCCCGCGCGGGGCGTTCTCATCGATTTCGGTTCGCAGGGTCAAGCCTTTCTCTTGGGCGCGTGCCGAGAAGAGCGCAAGGGTGTGGGTGATGAGTTCGTGCAGGTCTACGGGGATGGTTTCGAGGGTCATCTTGCCCGCTTCGATTTTGGAGAGGTCTAAGATGTCGTTGAGCAGGTTGAGCAGGTAGTCGGCGCTCTTTTTGAGGGTGTTGAGGTAGTCGCGCTGTTCTGGATTGAGTGGGGTATCCGCGAGCAGTTCGACCATGCCGAGGATGCCGTTCATCGGAGTGCGAATCTCGTGGCTCATGTTCGCCAGGAATTCCGATTTGGCACGGCTTGCCAGCTCCGCTTGGAGCGCCATCTCGTTCGCCTGAACCAGTGCCTGCTCTAAGCGCAGGTTCGTCTCTTCCAGTTGCTGTTGGGCATATTTCTGCTCGGTGATGTTCCGAACTAAGACCAACACCCTATTTTCGCTTTGGGGAACAAACCTGCCCTCAAAATGCTCTACGCCCTCAGGAATTTCAATACTGTATTCGATGGTTTGGGGAAGCCCTGTTTCTAATGCCAAGTGAAGTGCGCCCATGGCGAGGTCAGCCACCGTTGGAGGCAAGACCTCGGAAACTGTTCGCCCCAAAAAGACCTCTGGAGGCACAAGCAATTTTTCCCGACTGGGCGCATGATAGTCCAAGAAACACCCTTCACCATCCACGATAAACATCAGGTCGGGTAGGGCTTCCAGCAAAGCTTTTAGGTTCGAGAGGCTCTCTTCCAGTTGATATTGCGTATAGTTCGAGACCAACACGGTAGCGACCACTTGGGCACACTGATGAATGAAGTCCAGCTCCCACTCTTTAGGTGCGCACGGACGGTCGTAATAGATACCGAATGTGCCCAGCACTTCCCCTTCTGCCCCGAAGATTGGCTCTGACCAACATGCGCGCAAGCCCATCGGAAGCACTATCGTGCGATAGTCTTCCCATAAGGGGTCGGTCTCGATATCCACTGTGATGACGCGCTGTTTCGTATAGCATGCTGTCCCACAAGAGCCTACTTGAGGACCGATGGCTATTCCCTGCACATTCTGAATGTACTCCACAGGCAGGCTGGGAGCGGAGAGAGTATAGATGCGACCTTCTCGAAGTTCCATAATCGTACAGCGAGAATCAGGGAGAAGCTCCTCGATACCTAAGCAGAGGTTGGAAAGCACTTCATGAATGTTGCGCTTTTCCAGAACCCCTTGGAGCGCTTCCGCACTCAGTTCACGAAGCTTTTGATGAAGCGCTACTTTTCTCTGAACCGCTTTGCGACGATTGAGAAGAAGGAAAGTGTAGAAGCCAATCAGTAAACAAAGCACCCCGCTGAGGATAAGGCTGTAGTCCCTTTGGCTTTTCATTCTGCCCAGATGCACAAGGTAAGTATCTAATGTGACATCCACTCCCAGCGCACCGATAATTTCGCCCTTTTTGCTATAGAGGGGTGCATAGGCACAAACAAAAGTCCCCCACTGGTCCGATACGGTCGGGGTTGTAACCGTCCGACCCTCGATGATAGGGATAAGCATATGCTCTTTGATAATCGGTGGTGCTTCATAGAGGTCGCCTATGTACGATTTGTCTTCTACCCCATCGTTATCGTGGTCGCCTGGGGGCGTGGGGTCTAAAACAAAGTAGATATTGCCATCCCGTACGATGTAGGTGTAGACATAGCGTACTTTGGGGTTCAGTTCCTGAAACTTGGCAAGGGGCGCAATCAGTTCTTGGTAGAGGGGGGTCTCCTCGTCGCCTGGTTTGAGTTGCAGCTGGGCTTCGGCGTCCACAAGGAGCGAGGCGGTTAGGGCTAACTGTTTGAGGTGATTGCGGAACTCTTCGTCATAAACTTGATAACTGCGCTGATAGAGCACTCCTAACGCGACTGCAGAGATACCGAAGGATAGGAGGGCAATTCCTGTGCCTATCCATAACGGCATCGTCTCTTTGAGCATGTGCTTCCAGCTGACCCTCGCCATCATTTAGCGAATCTTTCCACATCTTCCCCTTCGCCTTCACGAGTTTTCCACATGCCGAGTTTTCCACATGCAAGGCAATTAATAGGTCCCCAAATATATAGAGAATCCCCCGGATTAATTGGGGTGTGGAAACATGTGGATAACTCGGGTTTTCGAGGGGTTTTCGAACAGTGGGTAGGTATAATCATGATGTTGCCAAACCCCCAATTTGAGTTCAAAATAGAGGTTTTTGGCTTTGACTCATTAGTTAGTTAGCCACGCTAAGCATCTGGCTCCGAATTGTGGATAACTCTGTGGAAAACTGTGGATAACTTGTGGATACCATGTGGATAACTTTGGGCTTTTGGGGCGGTGTGGATAGTTATCCACATAGTTATCCACATCCCCTGTGGAAGGAGTAAGCGGGGAAGCATGGGTATACTTGCTGTGTGAACAGCTCCACAGTAGAAGTTCAGGCAATTCGCGACGCACTGATAGCATACCTGCCCACTTTGAAAGATCGATACAAAGTGAGGGCGCTCTGGTTGTTCGGCTCCTATGCACGAGGAGAAGCACATCGTCATAGCGATATTGACCTATTGGTGGATTTTGAAGAGCTGCCCTCTCTGGTCGAGTGGTCTCGGCTTCAGCGAGAGCTTTCACGCTTGCTTGGAAGGCGAGTTGAAATAGTTCCTTGTCACTTGCTCAAGCCATTTATTCGTCAACACATAATGAATGAGGTAATCTCTATATGAGTAGGCGTAAGAGGGAAATTCGTGATTATCTGCACGATATTTTGGAGTATTCCGAGAAGGCGCAAAGATTTCTAAGTGGTGTTTCTACTGCGGAAGCTTTGGTAGATGATGAAATGCGCCTTTTAGCCACTGTCCGCGCTCTTGAGGTTATCGGTGAGGCGGTCAAACATCTTCCCGCATCCGTACGACGCCGTTATCCACAAGTACCTTGGCAAGATATTGCTGGAATGCGCGACATTCTGATTCATGGCTACTATAATATTGACATCCAAAATTATTTGGAAAACTGTACATCAGGACATTGAACCTCTGCGTGCAGTGGTAAAGCAGATACTGGATGAGATGGAGCCATAATCCTATAATAGACATCTTGACTGCAAGGGTATCCTTATCCCCATGCAGATTGAACGCGTCATTCTTGTAGTACTGGACGGATGTGGGGTGGGCGCTGCGCCCGATGCGCACGAGTATGGCGACATCGGAGAGAACACCCCTAACACGCTGGGACACCTCTCTGAAGCGGTTGGCAGGCTGAACCTTCCCCATCTGCAGAGGATGGGGCTGGGCAACCTTGTTCCCCTGCTGGGCGTGCCCCCTGCAGAGAAGCCCCTTGCCCATTATGGTAGGGTGCGCCCCTATTCTAAGGGCAAAGACTCGGTCACAGGGCACTGGGAGATGATGGGCATCCTCACCGAAACCCCGTTTCCCACTTACCCTAACGGGTTCCCTCCAGAGGTTATTGCGGAGTTCGAGCGTCGGATTGGGCGCAGAACGCTTGGAAACTACCCCGCTTCGGGCACTGAAATCATCAAACAGCTTGGCGAAGAACATCTGCGCACAGGCTATCCGATTGTCTACACCAGTGCCGATAGTGTGTTTCAAATTGCTGCGCATGAGGCGGTCATCCCCGTGCAGGAGCTGTATCGGTACTGTGAGATTGCCCGCGAGCTGCTTCAGCCTCCACATCATGTCCAGCGGGTGATTGCGCGCCCCTTTGTAGGCGAGAGTCGAGAGACCTTCCGACGAACCGAGCGACGGCGCGACTTTCCCCTCCCGCCTCCACCGAACCTTATCGACAAACTTGCTCAGCAGAAAGTGGGCGTTTACGGCATTGGGGTTGTGCCCGAGCTGTTCGCTTATCGTGGGTTCCGATACGCTGAGCGCACCCAAAGCAATCCTGAGCACTACTCTGCGCTTCTCAGGGCACTTCAGAGCAACTGCGCCTTCCTCTTCGCCAACTTCGAGGATTTTGATATGCTCTATGGGCATAGGAACGACCCGCAGGGTTTCGCCCAAGCCTTAGCCGAGTTCGACCAGATGCTGGGCAACCTGCTGAGCCGCCTGCAAGCCACCGACCTGCTGATTCTTACCGCTGACCACGGGAATGACCCCACCACCCCCAGCACGGACCACTCGCGCGAATATCTTCCTCTGCTCGTCTATAGCCCTTCGATTCCTCAGGGCACCTCACTGGGCGAGCGAACAAGCCTTGCCGATATTGGCGCCACTATAGGAGCCATCTGGGGTATCACCCTGAATGCGGGGGAGCCACTTTCGCTCTAAGCGTCAGGAACATGCCTATCAAAATCAGCCCTGCACCTACCCATATCATCGGGTGGAGCGACTCTTTGAGCAAGAAGTAGCCGATAAAGCCCGCAGCGGGCGTTTGCGCAAACACCGAGACGCCCATCCCACCCACAGGCGCACGCTCCATCAGATAAAACCAAACGGAAAAGGCGAACACTGTGCAGACCACCGTGAGATAGAACCACGCCCAGCCATCGCTTGCAGTCCAGTTCAGCACGGGGGCACCTGCAACAAGGCTGGAGACGATGGTCAGCCCTATCGCGGCGCCCGTCGCCTCGATCCACAGAAGCACCACGCCCGAATAGCGCATTGCCAACGACTTGCCCACAATCACATTCACACTCTCGGTGATGACCCCCACCAATACCAGCAGATTGCCCAGTGTTGCCCCTGAAAACTCGCGCAACAAAATGCCCTTGTTCACGATGACCCAGACGCCCGCCAGACCCAGCAGAATGCCCAGGCTTTTTTGAGGGGGGAAACGCTCCTTTAGCACCAGACGCGCCATCAAAGCATAGAACACGGGTGAACTGGAGACCAACAAGGTGGCTTCGGTGGCGGTGCTCAGTTTCGTGCCCCAAAAATAGCAGATATAGGCAATCGTGACGCCGATAAAGCCGACGCCTCCCATCAGCAGAATGTGAGGCAGATAGCGAGGGAAATGGGGGGCAACGGTGCGTCGGAACGGAGGAAGTGCCAAAAGTGCGCCCAGCAGTAGAGAGGTGCCGATGAACCGAAACCCTGCCACCCACTCTGGGCGATGATTCTGCATCATAATCAGCGCAGCAGGGTTCGCCCCTGCCCACAGAATGTTGAGAAAGATGAGAATAAGAAACATGCCCATCCCAGCACTGCCATACTGCTCACGGACAGGGGGAACCAGCTGGCTTCTGCTCTTTCGCTCCCTCTGCGAGGGGGAACAGCTCATCGGAGGGCACCTCGCGCATGCTGAATGAAAAGGTGTACCTTGTCAGCGTCTTTCTTGCCCGGTTGGGCTTCCACACCAGAGCTGACATCGACACCCCAAGGTCGCACGGTGCGGATGGCAGATTCCACATTCTCTGGGTTCAGTCCGCCCGCCAACACCACAGGAAGTGCAAGTCGCTCACAGAGCCAGCGTGCCCGTGCCCAATCGTGCGTTTCGCCTGTGCCCCCAGGCAAATCGGGGTGATAGGCATCCAAGATAATGCGCTCTGCATAAGCAAGCCACGGTTCGACGGCTCTGAGAGCCTGCTCGGCATTCCACTCTACGGGGAAGCGGAAGGAAAGCCAAAGCGGGCGAGGTGGGGAATGAAGAATCGGTAAGGCGATAGGAAAGGTGGAAAGGGCGGACATCGGTACTGTATACTGCACCCTGTCGAACAGCTCCCATTCCGCAGGAAGGTGGTTCCAATCGGCAAGCACCAGCACGCGCATCGTTTGCAACTGAGCAACCCACTCTTGCCAGCCGAGAAAGTTGGGCAGGTGGCGTGGGCTACGCGGTTCGAACACGAACCCTAATGCGTCCGCCCCTGCTGAAATCGCAATCTCAGCATCCTCGGGGTTCGTAATCCCACAGATTTTGACCCACATGGTTAGCCCAGTCGGTTTAGGCGCACGCGATAGACATGGGCTTCGGCTTCGCGGGGAATTCCTCCCCGAGCAAACGCCAGCTCTATCTGTTCTTCGGGGGTTCGCACCTCTGGAAGCGGAGGCACAAGCGTGACGCGCTGACCTTGCCACTCTACCAGCACACCATCGCGCTGGGGGTCTACCTGAACCCGCTCGCGCAGGGGTTCATACGACTCCACAAGATAGACCACATAGCGTAGAGTGGGGAGTTCATGCGCTTCGATAGGGGGGTGGCGGGTATCCAGCACTGCGGCGCGAATGGCTTGGTAAACAATCTCATGGGCGCGGGTTGGCTTCTCTGGAGTGAGACTGCCCATCAGCCCGCGTATCTGCTCGTCTTGGTAGATTGCCACAAACACACTGCCTGGTTCGCGCAGTTCACGGGGAAGTCGGGAGAGGTCTGGCTCGATTCGTGCGCCTTCCAGCACCATACGCTCCACAGCGTTTCGGGCTAACTCAAGGCATACCTGCTCTAAATTCGGCTTTGCAGAACGGAGCTGAAGCTTTGGCTCCTCTCCTCGCAAGAGTCGCTGGATGTTGGCGCGATGCTTCCAGAACACCACCGCAACAGCCCCTGCGAGGATGGCGGTCGTGTAGGGCGATAATCCCAGAAACACGCTTGCAATCGGCACACTGAGCGCTGCGACCAGTGAGGCAAACGACACCCACCGCGTGAGCAGAAACAGCACCAGCCATATTGGGAAAGCAATCCCCACGATTGCAGGGGAGAGCGCAAGCAGTGCGCCCAATCCTGTGGCGATGCCCTTGCCCCCTTTGCCACCCAAGAGGGGCGAGAAGGTATGCCCCAAAATGGCAGACACGCCTACCAGCACGCCAGCGAGGTCATCACCTCCGCTCAGGCGCATCACGACAAAGGTAGGAAGCCAGCCTTTGAGGGCGTCCAGAGCCAGCACCGTTAGCCCCGCTTTCGGTCCGAGGGTGCGGAAGACATTCGTGGCGCCGATATTGCCACTGCCTACCTTTCGGATGTCGATTCCGCGCAGGCGCGCTATCCAGTAGCCGAATGGGAGCGCGCCCACCCAGAATGCGAGTACCATCGCCATTAGCAGAAAGTGCCACTCCATCATCAGAATTGTACCCCTTGAGGTACAATACTCTTGCCATGCGCATCGCCTCTTGGCTCGCTGGATTTGGGATGATTCTGCTGGTGGGGTTAGCCTACTTCTGGATTCCGCCCGCAGAAGCCTTCAAAGACCCCGACACTGCGCGAATAGTGGTGTTCCATGTGCCCTCAGCGTTTATTATGACGGGCTGTTTTCTGATAGGGGGCTTTTTCGGGTGGCGGTATTTGCGCTGGCGCAACCTGATGGACGATGCGCGCGCCTGTGCCTGCAACGAGGTTGGGTTATTGTTTGGGGTGATTACGATTCTCACAGGGATGGTCTTTGCGCATCAGCAGTGGGGCAAGGCATGGCACTGGGACCCGCGCCAGACCACCATTGTAATCCAGTTGCTTATCTACACAGCCTACTTTGCCCTGCGGGCTTCTTTAGAGGACGAGCGTCAGCGTGCCACGATGAGCGCGGGCTACACGGTGTTCGCAGCGCTCACGGTGCCCCTGCTGATATTTGTCATTCCTCGTTTGCCGATGGTGGCGGAGCTTTCGCTTCATCCTACCAATGTGATGGCACGGCGCGAGGCGTTGGATGTCTACTATCGTACGGGGGTCTATCTGGGCGTGTTTACCTACGCCCTAACAGCGTTCGTGTTGTATCGCTTGCGGGTGCAGATTAGCCAGTTGGAGGAACGACTTCATGAGTTGGCAGATAGTCTTAGCGTTGAGCATCGGGATCGTGTGGGCTGGAATCTTCGGGTATCTCCTGTGGCTTCGTCGGCGGAGGGCGACGATCGAGAGGAGGCTCCACGAACTTGAGCGTTAGACTATGCGCGTGTAGAGTTCCCAGCGGATGCGCGCCATTAGATAGCTCAGCACCGACTCGGCGCCTCGGTTGAGGTTCACCCCCACGGGCGTCAATCCATCGTACACTGTGCCCGTTTCAGGGTCGTAAAGAGCAATCTGGTGGATGTTGTCCCCGTGGTACCATAGCAGGGCGCGTTGAGCGCTCTCAAGGAACGGTTTGTAGAAGTCGAATGCCTGCCAAGCGTCCAGAAATGCTTCCACCGTTGCGCCTGCGCACACAGGTTGTTGGTCGAACACCGCTCGGCTTTTGCCGCGGTAGTACCAGCCGTTGCTACCGACAGGGTTGAAGTAGCCTGTTTCTGCAAAGGTGACCTCTTGTAGGAACTCGTACGCCTCGCGAGCATTATCAATCCAATACGGGTTGCGGGTGCGAAGCCCTGCCAGCAGGAGTGCTTGAGGCAAGCGAGGGTTATCATAGGTCAGGAACGGCTCGAACCAGCGCCAGTCGGGTTCGCGTTGGGCGGTATAGTGTTCTGCTAAATGACGCCCCAGCACAGTGAGGCGATAGTGGTCTTCCTCTTCCAGAATCAGGAACGCTACCGAGCGAAGTGGTTGGATGGTATGCCAGTGAGGTAAGGCTTTTTTCAGCACCGTTTCTGCGCGTTGTGCCCATGGGGTGTTAGGAAGCAGTTTGAGGAGCGTCTGCAACGCCCAGATGGTACGCCCGTATGAATCGTCAGAGCCTACCTCGTCGATCCAGTTGCCCTCCGCATCGCGAAAGTTGTGGAATCGCCCCGAAGACAGTTGTGCGGACTCAATATAGCGTAGACAATTTTCGATCAAGTGCGCGGGCAAGTCAGGATTGTGGATTTCCAGCCACTCAGGTTGTTGGGGTTGGAGATAATAAAGCCATGCGCCCACGATTAGCCCGCGCGCTTGGTCGTCAATCGAGAAGCCATGCTCTACCCAAGGCTCTGCATAGCGTGTGTGCTGCCAGATGCCCAGCGGTGTCAACAGATGTTCCAAGTGGTACAGCCGGACAGGTGGCAGTTTCACGCCCGTACGCATAGTTTGTATTGTACCTCTACTGCGCGAGGGTAGGCAATCGACAGTGCAGGGTTCTGCTCCTCGCTCCTCTCCTTAGATCTATCTCATTCCTGTAGAAAATCCGCAACGCGCTGTTGGAACGCCTCCAGACTGCCAGCACGAATTGCCTCTGAGTAAAGAGCAAGCAGACGCTCTTTACCAGAAACCTGCTGAAGGCTTTCCATCAGTTCTGAAGGAATTTCACCGTAGATATCTTGCAGGATCTTCAGCAAGCCCTCTCGTAGTCCTTGCTCTTCACCTTGTTGCAGTCCTTGTTGCAGTCCCTGTTGTAGTCCCTGTTGTAGTCCCTGTTGTAGTCCCTGTTGTAGTCCCTGTTGCAACCCTCGCTCCAGACCCTCTTCTATACCCTGTTGCAATCCCTCCAGTATGGCGCGACGCTCCAACGCTGACAGAAACGTCGTTCCGCGCTCCTGTCTCAACTCTTCCAAAAACTTTTCGTATGCCTGTTCCAGTAATTCCGATGACAGTCCCATAACCCACTCCATCAAGCGCAATAGTTCCGCTTGGGTATCTATATCATACCCTCGATCTGCCATTAAGCGCACCAGTTCTTTACGGGCTTCCAACCTTAATTCATCGCTTCCTTCCGTCTCTCGTGCCCGACGAAATGCCAACAGGAGCAGGGAACACGGATTTTGATTTGCCAGCAGCTCCGACTCGGATAAGTCCAACAACTTGACAGTCGGAAACTCAAAAAGCAGTCGGCATCCTGCCAGTGAATATTCATACTGGCGGGGACGCCAGTAGGGATTGGCATCGGCTAATATCACAAGACTAATCACGGATTGCCGATGGTGGAGCCAGATACGCACATGATAGGCATACACGCGTGCTTCAAAATTTGCTTCGGGTTGAGACTGAACTTCAATATGCACCAGTACCCACTGCTCGTTGCCGTTTTGTAGGGCTACCTTGACGAGCTTGTCGACAGTCTGGCGTCCTGTTTCGCTTTTGGGGGTAAGCCTTTGCAGTTCGGTATCTAAGAACTGTACGCCCTCTGCCCAGTCTATGAGGTGATAAAGTTGTGGGTGAATCAGTTGGATAAGCTGAGGAAAGAAGCGGGTGATGAGCTCTTTCCATGGGCTGTCGTAGTCTCGTCGCTGTGATTGTTGGCGCATGGAATCAGGATACGGCGCTATAAGTATGGTTCCTATTGTAAGCTGTTCACTCGCCTATAGTTTCATCTCTTGAATCTATCCTTGCGAGTAATGGACAAACTGGCTTAGAAGTTCGTATCCGTAGCCCTCGCCAAGGGTGTCCTGAAGTACTTGAAGGAGCTGGAGGAGTCGCTCCGTTCGTTCGGTGAGGGTGTCGGTACGGATGGTGATATGTCCGACCTTTCGCCCTGGACGAGGTTCCTTACCATACAGGTGGAGGTGGGCATTCGGTACTTGCAGGATGCTTTTTGGCTCCGGAATCGCGCCGATGAGGTTCACCATAGCGGAATAGCCGCGGGGCACTGTTGAGCCAAGAGGCAAGCCCAAAATCGCACGTAGATGGTTCTCGAACTGACTGGTCTCTGCACCTTCGATCGTCCAGTGTCCACTATTGTGCACGCGTGAGGCAACCTCGTTCGCCAACAGCTGGTCACCCACTTGGAACCACTCAATCGTCATCACCCCCACATAGTCTAAAGCAGACATCAGTTGGTGCATATGGGTAACAGCAATCTGTTGAAGAAGGGGGTTGTGTACAGGTGCTAAGGAGAGCCTCAAGATTCCCTCCAGATGGACATTCTCTATCAGCGGGTAGCAAGCGAATTCACCCGACATCCCTCGCACTCCTATCGTAGAAACCTCTCGTTCAAACGGCACGAACGCTTCGAGAAGAAGAGCGTGGGGGCGAGAAGTTTCTGCTACCGCTTGCTCCCTCCTCCCGAAAGAGGCAAGTCCGCTAAGGCGAGCAAGCGCAGAGTGAAACTCTTCAAGCGAACGCACAATCGCCTGTCCCTTACCATCGTAGCCAAAACGCCGTGTCTTAACCACTGAAGGAAACCCTATCTGGTCTAAAGCAGGCAAGGGGTTATTGAGGTCTATCTCGGTGAAGACGGGAGTTGGGATTCCGTGCTGACGCAAGGTCTGTTTTTCGATAAGGCGGTCTTGAAAGAGGCAGAGAGCAGAGGGGTTCGGATGAACTGGCACATGCTGGGCAAGCGCCTGGACGAGTGCGCAGTCGATGTTCTCAAACTCGTAAGTAGCGCACTCTATGCCCTCGAGAAACTGGCGTAGAGCAGAAGGGTCAGAGTAGGGAGCAGGGATGAGCGGGCATACCTGTCCTGCGCATGCATCCTCTGCAGGGTCCCACACCCGACAGTGAACCTGCAGAGGGTAGCCCCCTAAGGCTAACATCCTACCCAACTGTCCACCACCTAAAATCCCTATCCTACGCATTGGGGTCTTCATAAATCACAGAATGTTCCAATACCGACTGGGTTTGCTTCTCACGGTAGGCGTGGAGGGCAGAACGGAACTGGGGGTATTTATTGGCTAAGATGGCTGTGGCGAGCAATGCCGCATTGATAGCCCCCGACTTGCCAATCGCTAAAGTGCCGACGGGCACACCTGCTGGCATCTGCACAATCGACAGCAGGGAGTCCAACCCCTTCAGCGCTTGCGATTCGATTGGCACACCGAGCACGGGAAGCGTTGTCTTAGAGGCGGTCATGCCAGGTAGATGCGCTGCACCACCTGCCCCTGCGATAATTACTTCTAACCCGCGCGACTCGGCAGTGCTGGCATACTCGAACAGCAAATCGGGAGTGCGATGGGCAGAAACCACCCGCACCTCATAAGGTACTCCCAACGATTTCAGAGTTTCCACCGCGTGCTTCATCGTCTCCCAATCCGAGCGAGAACCCATAATGACGCCCACTAAGGCATTCATAGAAGTGATTCTACCTGCCAATCTCAGAAGAAGGGGAGGAAAACCCTTCTTGCACCCCTATTCGGGAGCAGGAATCGAGTACAATAAGCCGAAAATAAACTATAGGAGTTAGGATGCGAGGGAGCGCACTGGTTGCAGGGCTGTGGCTCTTATGGTTGAGCAGTTGGGGCCAGCAGAGCCAAGCGGAACTGCGAGAGGCACATCTGGAGCTGCGCGGGAATGTGGTAGAGCTGAACCCACCCGCCTTGTGGGATGGGCGCGAGCTATGGCTTCCTGTGCAACATCTCCATCACCTAAGCGTGGAGGTCGAGCGCAAAGGGGACATGCTGAGACTACTCTCCCTTCCTGAAGACTCGCCTTCTGCGCGCCTGCTGCTAACAGAGAAGGGGCTTAGCAAACCCGAACTGTGTGTGCCCCTCCGCGACCTTGTCCGACGGCTTGGAGGCTACACGCGCTGGGATGAGGAGACCCAGACACTTGGGGTGCTTGCCCGCCTGCGTTCCGCTCGCCTGCTTCCCGAGTCGGGGCAACTAAAAGTGGAAACCACCTTCCCCGTCTATTGGCGTCTGTTTTCCTTGAATGACCCACCCCGCTTGGTTGTCGATTTGGTGGGCTGTGCTCTGCCCGACAATCCCCCTACCATAGAGGGCACGCATGCAGACCTCAAGACAGTGCGTCTTGCTCAGTTCGATCCACGTACCGTGCGTATTGTGCTGGAGTTGAACGCCCCGCTGGAGCGTCGCGAAGAAGGCATCGGAGCGCGCTGGCAGGTGGCTTTCTCTCAACCTGCGGGCACTCAGGGAACCGAAGTGAGCCAGTCTGGAGCGCCTCACCCTGAAACTGCTTCTGAATCAGCCGAGCCACCCTCTGATGAGACAGGTGCCGAACTCCCCTTTGCTCCTCCTTTCCAACTGCCTACCTTAGAGCGCACCGAGCAGGGTGTTCAGATTCGACTCTCGATTGCGGAAGGTGTCCGCCCTCATATGCTCTTCTTGGAAGACCCCTTGCGCATCGAGTTGGAACTGCCAGGCAACCTCCAAGCACCCTTAGAGCAGAGCCTACGAGAAGAATCGCTCTTTGTGCGAGCCATCCGTGCTGTTCCTGTGGAAGGAGGGCTGGTGCGACTTGTGCTGGAACTGAGCCGAGCGGTGAGTGTCCACCTGCTTCCGGGCAAAGACTCACTCGCAGTGAACTTGCGCCTGCCAAGAAATGCAGGGGGCACTCTCAAGCAGAAGGTGGTCGTGATCGATCCTGGGCATGGGGGCAATCAGGCAGGAGCTCGCTGGGATTCCATCCTTGAGAAAGACATCACGCTCAGCATCAGCCTAAAGGTAGCGGAGCGCCTCGCACAGGAAGGCGCAAGCGTCCTCATGACCCGTGCTGAGGATACGACTATCGGACTGTATGAGCGTACGGCGATGGCGAACCGCTCGAATGCGCACTTCTTCATTAGCATCCACTGCGATTCGAACCCACGCCCCAACTCGGCTTCAGGCACGACGGTCTATTTCCACAAGGAGGATGCGGATAGCCGTGCGTTGGCACAAGCAATCCTGAACGAGATAGTCAAGGTGAGCGGGATTCCCTCGCGTGGCGTGCGCTCCGATAGCACCCTCTATTCAAACGGGTTGGCAGTCTTGCGCACCAGCCAGATGCCCGCTGTGCTGATAGAGGTCGGTTTCCTGAACCATTCCTTTGACCGTGCGAAACTTGTAGACCCAAAGTTCCAAGAGCGGGTTGCAGAGGCAATCGTGCGCGGGCTGAAGGCATATGTCGAGTCCAAGTAGTATGGCTACGGTGGGTTCGGGGACGGGTGAAGACCGTGGGCGGTGGAGCGAACCGTGGCGATGGGGGTGAGACCACCATAGACCTGCGCGCCTGTGTGCGTCAGAATTTCTATCGCCCGTGAGAAGATGAGCAGGTCGACCTGACTGCCCCGCTCGATGAACGAGAGTTTCTGCCCAGCACGCACAGCCTCACCCTCTTGCACATAGGTGGTAATCTTGTTCACGAACTTGTCGGCAATCTCCACTACTGCCACGCGCACATGGGTATTCTCGATGAAGAGCGTCTGACGCTCATTGTGTAGGTGATACCGCTTGCCCAGCAGGTCCACGGCGCGCCTCAGCCACGCCATGCTCACATACTCCCACAGGTCGACCATCGGCAGGTTCGTCTTGGCAGGTGTGTAAACTATCTTGCGCACGGTGCCCTCTATTGGCGCGTAGTTGTAATGCACATCCAGCGGACTCATGTAGATGCCGATGAGCCAGCCCTCAGGGGAGACGCCCTCCCACTCAGCGCGTGTAATCTCGGTGATGGGGATGGCTTGCCCCAGCTTCTCGGCAAACACCGTTCCCTCAGCCGAAACAGGGCGAATATAGACCACCTTCCCATCGCAAGGAGCCAAAATCAGACTGGGGTCATCAGGAGGCACACGCTTGGGGTCGCGGTAAAACCACACCTTGCGAAGGAACCAGTTCGCGCCCGCCACAACAGCGGACGCGCCCATCAGCACCTTCAGCCAAGTGGGAACCTGCACGCCCAAGAGTGTACCTCACTTCCACTGAATCAGCACGGGTTCCAACGGCTGAAGGGTAATCTGTTCCTCCACTTGAGTGCCGTTTAGGAGGTTCACCGCCCGAATAGGGTTGCCCTGCGCATCCTCCAAGCGCACCGTAATCGGCTCGTGCGTGTAGTTGCACAAGCTGGCGATGAAGGTGTCCTCATACTGGGCGGTGCGATAGGCGACGCCCCAAGCAGGCTCATCGCTGTCGGGTTTCAGCAGAACGAGGGGGCGACGCACGCCCCAAGTGAGCAACAAATTGTGCAGACGGCGGTGAAGTTGCTGGGGGGCGACTTCGATGTTGCGGTCGATCGTTTGCACGGGCACCCGCGCCGTGCGTCGTCGCCCATACGAATCGAGCGTCAGCAGAGGCTCGCCTATGCCTAACAGCATCAACCCGCGATTCTGCCGATAGGTATCTAAGGCAAGGATTGCCGAGTCCGAAAGGTACTGCACATTCGGGATGAGAATTCGCGTGGCTTGCGAGGGCAGTCGCCTCTCTTCCAGTTGACGCTCTGTGACGAACCCCACGCGCACGCCCAGCATCGTCAAGGCAACATAGAGGCTGTCGCGGGGCAAGATGACTTCTACCCCTCGCAACAACAGGTCGCGCCGAGCGTGCAAAAGATAGACATCGAGTGGCTGATTCTGCAACGCAGAGATATAGGGTGCGAGGCGATTTAGATCAAGCGTCGTATGTGCCAGGGCGTTCACAATCTCAGGGCGGTGCAGAAGGCTCCCCGCAAAATCGCTCTGCGGGTCGTCTGTGCGTTCCCACACCCAGAAGGTGGTAGCCGATAGCCCACGAATTGCGCTTTCCCAAAGCACTGCCCGCGCGTGCTGGGGAGGCACATAGCGTCGCTCACGGTCGGGGATGATGTGATGCTCCGAGTTGAACAAGGGCGCATCCCTCAGCGAGCGTTGCAGGTCGTACGCCATAAAGGTGCGTATCCACTCGAATGCCCACTGGTTAGACTTGTTGGGGAAGTAGGAGATGAAAGCGTCATTGCCATTCAGTTCGCAGAACTCGGCGAACCGTTCAGGGTCTACCCCTTGATAGAGTTCGCGGTCGTTCAAGAAGGTCCAGTTCATCAACTTGGCGTGCTTCGGCGTGTCGGGCAGGTGTGCCCTCACTATCTCAGATAGTTCTCGATGCCAATTCGCAAGCGCATCCGCGTTGAACCCCACCCAGTCGGCATAAGGAATCCCCTCTGTGGGGATAGGAATCTCCTCCCAATCCGAATAGTTCGTGCCCCAGCGAGTGTTCAGCGTGATGAGCGTGCGATGACGCGCCTTGAGCCACTCCCGCCACGCTCGCTGATGAAGCGGTGAGTTCGGGGATTCCACATTCGTTGGCTCGTTCGAGAGGCAAATGCTCATCAGCGCAGGCTGGTCTTTCAAACGGGGGAGCAACAGGTTCAGGTAGTCGCGCAGAACCGTCAGGCTATCCGGTGAGAAGAGGCTGTAGCGAATGAACCCTTGACGCTCCTGACGCAAGTGGGGATAGGCTTGGAACACCCATTCGGGCATATAATGGGGGCTAAGCAGGTGGTCGATCTTCACATTCGCTCGGCTGGCACGCTGATAGACGGGCAGGAGGTCTTCCTCCAGTGCCTTTAGGCTTGTTTTGCCCTGCTCTGGTAGGAAGTCCCACACGCCGCGCTCTATCTGGATAAGGTTGAAGCCCATCAGGGGGAACTTTTCGATATCGGCGCGCACCTGCCCGAAATGCCCGAAGCCGACAAAGAAAACGGGTCGGCGCGTGCGCTCACCCGTCAGGGGATTCAGGGTGTCCGCAATCAGCGATGCCCCCCTGATGGATACTGGCGAGGTCACATAGCGCGGTACCATCGGTAATCGCGTTCCTTGCTTGGCGCGGGCGAGCATCTCAGAGAGCTGACCAGCAAGCCGTTCCATCTCGTTTAGTTGGGCATAGGCGCGCTCAATTTGCCCCTTGCGCAGGTCTTCGCCCACATAGCGAATGAACTCCTGTAAGATGGTGAAGGTCGCTTGGGGATAAGCGAGGTCTTGACCCTGCTTTGCAAGGGTGTTCATCTGGCGTTGCCAAGCAGGCACTTGGCGACTCAACGCGCGCAAGCGACCCTCAGCAAGTCGGCGCGTGAAAAACTGGAGGGGTCGCTCGGCTGAAACGCTGGGCATAGTTCCGCTACCGCTGAGTTCCACTCTGAATACGGTGTTTGCAGAGCGAGGCTCGTTGAGAGTGAACTCCACTCGGCTGTAGCCTTCAGGTAGGTTCACGCGCTGGCTAAGCCTCTGGGTGCCGAGCTGGAGCATCAGCTGGGCATTCTTCAACGGTGTGGGCGTGTAGAGGTCGAACCCTGCCTGCCACCGACGCTCGCGGAGATAGACTCGGCTGGGCAGGTCTGCCAACACGAAAAATGGCTCCTTGACCGCCTCTTCGGGGACATAAGGGGTAGCAGAGCTTCCCTTCTCCAGTTTGATGTCGTCGAGAAGCACCTCTTCGGTGGGGGCTTCAATCACAATCACGAGATCGAAGTTCGTTTCATCGGGGCGAGTGGCGAAAGTGAGCGTGTTGCGTCGCCACTCCCCCTCGGTATCCTGAAAGAACGAGCGGACGCGCCACAGCGCACCCCCACCCACAAAGCCTGCCGATTCAGAGCGGGTCTTATAGCGATAGCTGAGCGTGTAGACGGTATTCGGCTCTACAGGAACCCCACCCTCGTAGCGCAAGAGAGCATAGACCTCTGGCGCGAAGGGAGTACTGCTTGTGAAGCGCAGGCAGTAGCTTCCTGTAGCGCCGGGAGCCGACACCACCTCCATCGTGGCGTCCGTATTGCGCTTATCCCATATCCAGCCCACGGGGACACCACTGGCTACCTGTTCAAAACTGGAGTTGCGCACCAAGTTAGGGCGTGGCGCTTCAGGTAAGGGAGTAATCTGGAGACGAGATTGAGCATGAACAGTATAACTTGCGAGAGCAATCATCACTAACAGTGCGACCATCCTTTGCATCATTTTCGTGCCTCCCTACAGGACCCAATTGCCTGGCGCCCCCGGCAGGATTCGAACCTGCGACCACCCGCTTAGAAGGCGGATGCTCTATCCACTGAGCTACGGGGGCTATAGGGGATTATACCCCGTCGCTATGCCCCGAACTTCTCTTGTACACCCATCAGCTGAGTGAGAATGGGGATAAGGTCACGCCCACGAATACGCCCGATGCTTCCCCGAACGCAGGCGTACTCGTGGAACTGGAGTACCTCGTCCCCTCGCAGTTCGGGACCGTGCAGGAGCAAGGGCACGGGGTCGCCTGAGTGGTCGCGCATACTGCAGGGAGTGCAGTGGTCGGCAGTAATCATCAGGTAGAACGGTTCGGTGTACTGCTCCAGCAAGCGGGCGACTGCCGAATCGATGCGCTCTATCACCTGTGCCTTCATCTCGGGGTTGCCATCGTGTCCACACACATCGGGCGCCTTGATGTTGCACAGCACAAAATCGTACTCTCGCAGCGCTTGGGCTAAGGTGTCGGCGATGCTGAGCATGTCGCTGTCGATGCCCCCACTGGCGCCAGGGGCAACGAGTGTGTCCATCCCGACGAAACGGGCGATTCCGCGAATGAGCCCTGTTTCCACGACGGCTACAGCGCGCATCCCCTCGCGCTCTGGGAAGGGCGGAAGGTGTGGTGCGACGCCTGCCCCGCGAGGCAACAGGATATTCGCAGGCAGTAGCCCCTGCTCTACACGGGCGCGGTTGATAGGGTGGTCTTTCAGCCGTTCATAAGAGAGGCGCACGAAGGCGTTCACGACCCGCGCCGTGCGCTCGGCATCTTGGTCGTTGGGGTCTATCGGTCGGCACTCATGCACGGGTTCGCCCTCCGCGTGGGGGTCGACATCAGTGATGCGTGCGCTAAGATGCTCCCCTCGCAACACCAGCGCACCCCGATGGGCGACCGACTCCTTGAAGAAGCACTGAACACCCTCAATCTCGATCCCGTTCATCAGTTCGGCGAGTTCGCGCGTGCCCTCACTGATACGCCCAGCCCGACGGTCAATCACTCGCCACGACTCGTCCACCGTACTGAAGTTGCATCGGAGCGCGACATCGCCGCCTCGTACATCCATCCCAATCCCCAACGCCTCAAACGGTCCACGCCCCGTGTAGACTTGATAGGGGTCATAACCTAAGATTGACAGATGGGCAGTATCAGAACCTGGGCGAATTCCGGGCGCAATCGGGTCCATGAGTCCACACACGCCCTCACGAGCAAGACGGTCGAGCGTGGGGGTTTGAGCATACTCCAAGGGGGTCTTACCATTGAACAGGGGGACGGGTCGGTCGCCCATGCCGTCCCCTATTAGCAGAAGCCCTTTGTATCTCACCTTGCCCATAGCGACGGGAGTATACCCTTAGATGAGGTGTTCCGCAATCTGGACAGCGTTCAGTGCAGCGCCCTTGCGTAGTTGGTCAAAGCAGGCAAAGAGCGCGACCCCGTTTGGGGAACCCGCATCGTACCGAATGCGCCCCACCAGCACCTCGTCCCATCCGCTGGCATCGATGGGCATCGGGAAATAGTTGCGTTCGCGGTCGTCCACCACTCGCACGCCTGGAAACTGACAGTACGCCTCATAAATCACAGAAAGGGGCGGACGCTGTTCCAGCTCAACGAGGATGCTCTCGCTGTGTGCGCGCAGAACGGGCACTCGGATGCAGGTAGGCGAGATTGCCACTTCTGAGTCGCTCCAGATTTTACGGGTCTCCAGAATCATCTTGCGCTCTTCCTCGTTGTAGCCGTCCTCCCCAACGGCGGAGTTGTGGGAGAACAAGTTGAACGCATACGGATGGGGAAGCACCTTCGGTTCGTAAGGCATCCCATGCAAGTAGGCGTGGGTAGAGTCCAGCAGTTCCTGCATCGCCTGCGCCCCTGCCCCGCTTGCCGATTGATAGGTGGAGACCACGATTCTTCGGATTCGGCTGAGCCGACGCAGAGGCTCCAGCGCCATCAGCATCAGGATGGTGGAGCAGTTGGGGTTGGCGATAATCCCCCGATGTTCGGCTAATGCAGAAGGATTGATTTCGGGTATCACAAGGGGCACATCGGGTTCCATACGGAAGGCGGACGAGTTGTCGATGACGACTGCCCCTTGCGAGACTGCAATAGGAGCATACTCTCGGCTTCGGCTGGCACCTGCCGAGAAGAAGGCGAACTCCACCCCTTTGAAGGCATAGGGGTTCAGCACCTGCACTGGGAGCGACTCGCCCCGAAACTCCAGCTGTTTGCCCTGCGAGCGTTCCGATGCCAGCAGAATCAAGTCCCGAACAGGGAAGTTACGCTCTTCCAAGAGGCGCAGAAGTTCGGTTCCGACTGCGCCCGTTGCACCCACAATCGCTACTCGGTAGCCCATCTCAGGGCATAAGTGTACCCCGCTTATAACCCCCCTCCTTAAGGTTCCCCCGTCAGTGGGGGAACCGAAAAAATTGAATGGTTCCCCCCGCAAGCGGGGGGAACCTACAGGAGGGGGGCTAAAACCGTTGTGGAAAATTGTGCGTTCGCCTTCGAGAATGAACCTATCTTGTGTACCCTTGTTAGCCGTTTACGGGGGGAGCCGAAAAAAGCTCTACAGGTGTGGAGAACCCTAAGGAGGGGGGTCAGCAAAAGCGATTCTGGCAGAAAGGTAGCAGGAGAGTGCATTCGTTCGTCGAACATACCCTCAGCATGCAGATGATACACGGAGGTACAGAGCGAATGAAGAATCACTGGCTTCGTTGGAGCGCACTCTGTGCGCTGGTTCTCTTGGCTGTTTCTGGGACACCCGCCCAAACCGTATACGAAGAGGGGTTATTCCGAGCGCGATTCGGCGTCTTCTACCCCGCTGAGGACGAGATGAAAGACCTCAGCCGAAACTGGTTCAGCGTAGGGATGACCTATGAGATTCCCGCCTCCCTGCTTGGTGTGGGCACGACCGAGTTCAGCCTCGATATCTACCTGCGCGACCTGAAAGGCTCGCGGGGCACCGTCACAAGCCTGCTGGTGAACCAAGTCTTCTCTCAGGGGAATGAGAACGAGGGCACCCGAATCCAACTGCGCTTGGGCGTGGGACTGTACGCAGTGGACGCAATTGGTCCCAGTAAGAACCTTATCGGGGCGCGCGCTGGGGCAACTCTCTGGATAGACCCCAACTTCAGCATCGAGGCGAACTATGACTTCACCGACCGCTTCGGTCCGCAAGGAATTCGTGCGAATGGGCTGTCGGTGATGCTCGGCTATCAGTTCTAAGAGCGCAAGTGAACAAGACACAGGCACAGACCTTTGTACCCGCTCGATGGGGCACGCGCATGGTGTTCCTATTCTATGCGCGTCCCCTTTTTCGTTGCTGGGAGATTGCCTGCAATCACTTGGCACGGCTGATAAGCCACGAGGAGCGGATGCGAACCCCCGCCTTCCAGCGACAATTGGCACAGCTGAACCTGCGTCGGATGGAAATCCAGCGGGGGTTAGCGCGCATAAGCCAGAGCCACGCCCATGTGTGTGCTCAGTGTGGCTACTGTTGTAAGGGCACCCGCGAGCGCGACGCCTTCTTAGACCGCGTGCTTCAAGACCCTCATACCCCTCACCTTGGTGCGCGTCGGCGCGAGGGACAGATGATAGGGTTTCTGATTGCCCAAAGCCAAAATCGGCTTCTGCATACCGAGGCGGTTCCGATGCCCAAAGCGTGCAGTGAACTCACCTGCAAAGGGTGTCGATTGCCGAACGAACTGCGACCGATGCAGTGCCTCGCCTACTTTTGTGGGGCTGCGGTGCGTGCCCTCTCCCAAGAGGAGTGCGAGCAGGGCATTCGGCTGATACGCCAACTCCTACGCTTGCAAACCGACGCGGTCAAACTCGCCCTGCGCTCCCGATTCGCCAAGAGGGATACCTGATGCTGAAAACTTGCCGATGAGGTGAATAGGGAGGCTGTGTTGGCTATCTCGTTCCTCACTTAGTCTGCTGAGTCAACTGCTGGATGCGCTCCTGCGCTTGCTGGTGAACGCTCATCGTGTCAAAGACATCGTCAGGGAGTTTTAGGGCGTGGCGATACGCTTCCCACGCCTTAGAGGTCTCACCTAAACCATCATAGAGCTTGGCTTGGAGCAGGACGAGGGGACTATAATCTCGAACCGAGCTTTGCTGGGCGAGCGAGAGCGCAGACTCCACAATCTTGAGAGCCTTTTCATACTTGCCTTTGCGCATTAGGCACCATGCTTCCCCCAAGGCACTCAGCCAGCGATGAGGAAACTGTTTCCGTGCACGACGAGACAGTTCCTGAACTCGTGCCAAGTCTTTCCGAGCAATCGCGCTTTCCATATGCCATTTCAAAATCTCCCACTGAATTGTCTCCGAGTAAGGCGAGTTCTTTGTCAAATCGCGCAAATGCTCAAGCCATTCTATCTCCAACAATATTAGAGGTTTATTGAATACATAAAAGAAAGCCTCTTTTATCTCTTGAGAGGAGGTACACTGATACCATGCACGAACACACCCTAAACCATACTGGTCAAGCAGATATCGGACAAAACTACCAGCGAAGTGATAGAAGTAATACCCCCACTCGTGGTCATCAAAGAAGCTCTCTTCGTTTATTAATCGCCGAATCAGCATGCGTGCTGAAGTATACCAGTAGACAGTGGCTTCCTTGTGCAAGGTGATGGGGTTATCAGCATACTGAATTGCAACCGCTAAACCTTCCTGAGCAAAACGATGAGCAGAACCGTTCCATACTCTACTAACTACATGCGTCCATTCGTGCCTTAGAACACGCCGAGTCTGGTTGGGACCTTCAAACGTAACAGCGATACCATTTCGAAGTGCGAAGCCACCTCGTTCCTTACCTTGCCTACTGAGAATCTCATTCATGGGCGTCAGGCTTTTACCGATATAGACCAAGAATTTATCGAGTATCCACCGCGCATAGAATGGCTTATCAAGTGTGGCAGGGGTCTGGAGATACTCTTCCACCTCGCATAGGGTGGACTCACTCATCTGGAGAAGTTCTTGCGGAGGGATGTCGAGCGACTTGTCGTAAAGGAGCATTACTCGTTGCCCCTCGATGAAGTCATGGTTTGTTTGCAACCCCCAAATAGAGAACACCTTTTTTACTACTCCACCCATGACTGCGCCCATTTCTATCCCCCTACAGCCTCGAATAGTATACCCTTATGTATATCCTTGTCCAAAAACAGGAGGTGACGCGCTTTGTGCGAATCGAATCTATTGAGGTGAGCCGAATGTTCAAGGGCATCCCCCTCACTTTGGGCGTAGAAGAGGAGTATCAGATTGTGGACGCCGAGACCCGCGCCCTCGACTGCTATGTGGACAAAATCCTGCCGAACGGTCAGGTGCGCCTGCAAGGGCAAGTCAAAGAGGAGTTCATGCAGTCGCAGATCGAGGTCGGAAGCCAAGTGTGCGCCAATGTGCAGGAGGTGCGTGAGGAACTGCGTCACCTTCGAGGCACACTCATCGAGATTGCCGAGTCGCAGGGCAAGCGTATCGTTGCAGCAGCGACGCATCCCTTCTCCCGCTGGGTGGAGCAGACCATCACCCCGCGCCTGCGCTACAAAGCCCTTGAAGAGAACATGCAGGAGATTGCCCGACGCCTGCTGATTTTCGGCATGCATGTGCATGTGGGAATTGGCGACCTGGAGCTGACCATCGACATCTTCAATCAGGCGCGCTACTTCCTTCCCCATCTGCTGGCACTCTCCACCAGCTCGCCCTTTTGGGATGGCAGGCGCACGGGGCTGATGTCCTACCGCAGTGTGGTTTTCGAAACGCTCCCCCGCACAGGTATTCCCGACTCGTTCCACTCCTACGCTGAGTATGACCGCTTCATGAGCACACTGGAGCAGGTGGGGGTTATCGATGACCGCACGAAGGTCTGGTGGGATGTACGCCCGCACCCGAAATACAAGACACTGGAGTTTCGCGTGTGCGACATCTGTACCACCATCGACGATGCCGTGTGCCTCGTAGCGATAATTCAAGCGCTGGTGGCGTTTCTGGTCGATTTGCGCTTGGGCAACCGTTCATGGCGCATCTACCATCGCGACCTCATCCGCGAGAACAAGTGGCTCGCAGTGCGCCACGGCGTGCATGGAGAGCTTATCGATTTCGGCAAGGGCAAAGCAGTACCCTTTGAGGAGTTAGTGGATGAACTGGTCGATATTTTGCGCCCCTATGCCGAACATTTAGGCAGTTGGGAAGAAGTGAAACGCGCGCGCAAGATAGTCAAAGAGGGCACCAGTGCCGATAAGCAATTGCGTGTCTACGACGAATCGGGAGGTGACCTGAAGGCGGTCGTCGATTGGCTCATTCAAGCAACCAAACAAGGCATTGGATGAGGGGAGCGAAACTTCGCAAGTTAGGCTTCCACAGGCTCTTCGAGCGGGGGAAGGCTCACCCAGTCGCGCAGGTGGTCAATAGCCTTCTGCCACGCCTCCGCTTGCGGGGCGTCGGTTCCCAACAGGATGACGCGCTCGGTCTTTGCGATGAGTTCGTGGAAAAAGTCGCAAAGGGTCTCCACGATAATATGGGCGAAGGTGGTGGGGTCAATCCCGTTCAGGGTGCTGGGCATGGGAATGAGCAAAGTGCGCAGGCTCTGGTGGTGGGAGAGCGAGATACCTGCCCGCACTGCCGACCGAAGGTACTCAGCACTGGTCGGCTGGTTCGGCTGACTGAGGGCGAGGTGAATAACGAACTCCTGAGGGAGCGCACCCCCGGGCGTGATGGTGGCATCCCCCACTGGAATAGGCGCAAGTTCACGCATCTTCTCCTGGAGAACGCTTCCCCCACGCTTGGCGACCTCACCTGTGGGGTTCAGCGTGGTGTCCGTGAAGTGCCATAAGCCGTGTGCAGGCACTTGCGACCAGTGTTTTGCGCTCGCTATGTGGAACATCGTATGGCGCACCCGCACCATGCGTGGGCAGGGCATCAGCCCAGACCCTGCCACCCAGCTCAACACCTGTTGATAGACCCACGCATTCACAGGGTCAGTGCAGACGATACGAAATTCGCGCAGGCTCTCAGGTCGCTGGTGAAGGAGTTGGGCAATAGTCCAAGCGGTCTCTTCTGCAAGGGCGCGTCGGAGGTCTATCGTATAGTCGGCAATCGCCACCGTTTTGGCGTTGAGTTGGCTTGCTCCTTCCAGTGCATGGCTCAGTGCAGATAGCTGCAAAGTGGTATCGGTCGTGTATTGAGCATCGTAGATGTTGCAGTGGATAATCTGCTTGAACTTTGTGCGCCCACCCGAACTGACCACGATTCCCTGCGGTTCCAGAGGCGCATAAGAAAGCACCTCATCCTCGATGAGGTTGAACCCACCGTGGTCGCGCACCTGTTTGCGTATCCCACGCACCATTCGCAAAGTGCCGTCTGCAGGTAGGATTAGCACATCAGCGGGGATACGATGGAGGTTGGTCGGTGCGATGGAGTAGAGTTCCACCTTTGCGCCCGCAATCTGGAAGGTTGCGGTTGGGCGTATGCGCGTGAGCCACGGATGTGAGAATGCCAACTTCGCCATGACGGGGGTATTATACCTTTGGTATCGGGCTACGAGCGATGCGTTTCTTCTTTGCTATTGGCAGGAATTAGACCCGAACTGTTGTATAATTCCATCATGCTCAAAGATGCGCTCATGAACGGGTTGTGCTATCTGGGATTGCCTCTCCTGTTGGGAGGCATGGCGAGCTTGACCTACGCCCCTGAACCGCCTCCCCAACGCAAGGTCGACTTCGCCCGCGAAATCTTGCCGATTTTCAAAGCCTCTTGCTACCCCTGCCACGGTTCCGAACGCCGACAAGGGGGACTGCGCCTCAGCAATCGGGAAGAGGCGTTCAAGGGCGGTATCAGCGGACCTGCGATTATTCCGGGCGACGCTGAAAATAGCCTACTCGTGAAGCGAATCAGCGATGAGGAACTCGGACCGAGAATGCCAAAAGGGATGACCGCCCTGCCACCTGAACAGATCGAACTCATCAAGCGGTGGATTAACGAGGGCGCAGAGTGGCCCGAGAACGCCGAAAACATCGTCCACTGGGCGTTCGTCCCGCCCCAGCGTCCCCACATCCCCGAAGTGAAGAACAAGGCGTGGGTGCACAACCCTATCGACGCCTTCATACTCCATCGCCTCGAACAGGAAGGTCTCTCGCCTTCACCTGAAGCCCCGAAAGAGGTGCTGATTCGGCGCGTCTATCTCGACCTAATCGGACTGCCCCCCAGCCCAGAGGAGGTAGAGGCGTTCCTGAAAGACAAACGCCCCGATGCCTACGAACGCCTTGTCGACCGCCTGCTCGCCTCGCCCCACTATGGCGAACATCAGGCGCGCAAGTGGCTCGACCTCGCCCGCTACGCCGATACGGACGGGCTGGAGAAAGACCTGCGCCGTTCCATCTGGCGCTACCGCGACTGGGTCATCGACGCCTTCAACTGCGATGTGCCTTTTGATCAGTTCACGATAGAGCAACTTGCGGGCGACCTGTTGCCGAACCCGACTCTCGCCCAGCGCATCGCCACAGGTTTCCACCGCAACACCATCCAGAACTTGGAGGGCGGAGTCGACCAAGAAGAAGCGCACTTGGAGAAACTCTACGACCGCCTGGAGACCACTGGAACCGTCTGGCTTGGGCTGACGCTGAACTGCGCCCGATGCCACGACCATAAGTACGACCCAATTGCTCAGAAAGAGTATTTCCAGATGCTGGCGTTCTTCAATAACTCTAAGATTTACCCCGTTGGGGACGCAAGCGTAGGTGAGGAGAAATGGCTGGAAGCGCAAATCAAGGCGCCCACCCCTGACCAAGAGCGCGAACTCACCCGACTGGAGCGACGAATCCGCCAACTGCGCCAACGCTACCCCAACCCTCCTGTCTGGCAGACCGCCTCGGTGGTCTCGCTACAATCCGAGCAGGGAACCCAATTAGAAGTTCAACCTGACGGAACTATACTGGCGAAGGGCGAAACCCCTGACTCGGAGGTCTACCACCTGCGCCTGAATGCGCCCCTGCGCCGAATCACCGCCCTCAAGATAGAGGCGATTCCGAGCGAGCAGATGCCCAACGGCGGGAGTGGGCGCGCCGACAGCGGGAACTTCGTACTGGTGGGCGCAACGCTCCGAGTCAATGGTCAAGTCGTGCCGATAGAAAGAGCCATCGCCAGCTTCTCGCAAGACGGTTTCGACCCCACCACTCTTCTGAAAGAGGGCAACAAGGGCAACGGTTGGGCAGTTCACCCGCGCGTGAAGGAACCGCACGAACTGTGGCTGATTCTGCAGAAACCCCTAACACTCAACTCGCCCACCCTCCAGCGCGCTCAAGGCAGAGCCACGCGCTCCCTTACCACGATGAACCCACGCCCAGCCGAGCCGACTCTCGAACTCACCCTGCGATTCGATTCTGAGCGATGGAAGAAGCACATTCTGGGGCACTTCCGAGTCAGCCTGACCGATTCGAATGCGGTGGAGGTGCGCAAAGCAGAGGACGCGCTCCGACGCTACGAGGCGAGCCTGCCCACGACCCTCGTGATGGAAGACAACCCCACCGATAGGCCCCTAACCGCCGTCGTGCGCATTCGGGGCATATTCACCAATCATGGGGAGACAGTTTATGCTGGCACGCCTGCTGTCCTGCACCCCTTCCCCGATGACCTGCCCCGCAACCGATTAGGGCTGGCAAAGTGGCTCGTCTCGCCCCAAAACCCGCTGGTGGCGCGCGTGCAGGTGAACCGAATGTGGGAGATGTGCTTCGGGCGCGGAATTGTGGAGACCTCCGAGAACTTCGGCACGCAGGGCGCGTTCCCCACTCATCCTGAACTGTTGGACTGGTTGGCGGTGGAGTTTATGGAGCGTGGCTGGCGATTGAAACCGATTTATCGCCTGATTGTCACCAGCGCAACCTATCGACAAAGTTCGCGCGTCACGCCCGAACTACTGGAGCGCGACCCGCTGAATACCCTCTATGCCCGTGCGCCCCGATACCGCTTGGATGCCGAAGTGATACGCGATAACGCCCTGACAATCGGGGGACTGCTCAGCCGAAAGGTAGGCGGACCCAGCGTGTTCCCGCCTCAACCTGAGGGCGTGTGGAATATCCCCTACAATGCCGACCGCTGGGTCACCAACGAGGGTGAAGACCGCTATCGGCGCGGGCTATATACTTTCTGGCGTCGCTCTGCGCCTTACCCGTCGTTTATTGCGTTCGATGCGAACTCGCGCGAGGTCTGCACCGCCCGACGCCCACGCACGAACACACCTCTGCAAGCACTGGTGCTGTTGAACGACCCCGTCTACATCGAGTGCGCGCAGGGGTTAGCAAGACGCATGCTCAAAGCGGGCAAGGGTGATTTGGAGCGGGGCATTCGGTATGGCTTCCGTGCCTGCACCGCCCGCCTACCCAACCCCACCGAGACCGAACACCTCGTGCGCTTCTATCACCAGATGGTCGAGCGGTACCGCAACGCCCCCGACTCAGCACGCAAACTCACAGGCACGGATGACCCCACCCTCGTTGGGTGGGTGATGGTCGCCCATGTGCTTCTCAATCTGGACGAGACCATCAGTAAAGAGTAGGAGGAACTCTTATGAATCATAAGCGGTTAGACTCTGAAGCCTTGAAACGAATCACACGACGCCACTTTTTCAAAGTGTGTGGCTACGGAATCGGCGCGTTAGCCCTCAATGCGCTATTAGATGAGAAACTCTTCGCCTCCACACCTGCCAAAGACCCCCTCGCGCCCAAAGCACCGCACTTCAAGCCGAAGGCGAAGCGGGTTATCTTTCTCTTTATGGCAGGTGCCCCCTCGCAGGTAGACCTGTTCGACCCGAAGCCCCTGCTTCAACAGTACGATGGTCAGCCCTGTCCCCAACACCTTCTGGAAGGGGAGCGATTCGCCTTCATCAAGGGCACACCACGCCTGCTCGGCTCACCTTACAAGTTCCAAAAGCACGGGCAATCGGGGCAGGAAATCTCGGAGCTGTTGCCCCACATCGCAGGGATTGCCGACGACATCTGCATCATCCGCTCGATGCAGACCGACCAGTTCAACCACGCCCCTGCGCAGATTTTTATGAACACAGGGCACCAACTGCCCGGACGCCCCAGCATGGGTTCTTGGCTCACATACGGCTTGGGGAGCGAGAACCGCGACCTGCCCGGCTTCGTGGTGCTGATTTCGGGCGCGAACCGTCCTGATGGCGGGCATGCCTGCTGGAGCAGTGGCTTCCTGCCCACCATCTATCAGGGCGTAGAGTTCCGCAGTCAGGGCGACCCCGTGCTGTATGTCTCCAACCCCGAGGGGATTGACCCCGAAACGCGCCGACTGATGATCGAAGCGGTGAACGCGCTCAATCGGCAGAAACTGGTGGAATACCAAGACCCCGAAATCGAGACGCGCATCGCCAACTACGAGATGGCGTTCCGAATGCAGACCAGCGTGCCCGAACTGATGGACATCAGCAAGGAACCCGAACACATCCACCAACTCTACGGCACGACGCCTGGTAAGCCCTCCTTTGCCAACAACTGCCTGCTGGCGCGTCGACTGGTGGAGCGGGGCGTGCGCTTCGTGCAACTCTATCATCGTGGCTGGGACCACCACGGCACAGGCGAGGGCGACAGCATCGAGCAAGGGCTACGCAGGCTCTGCAACGAGGTCGACCGTGCCTCTGCCGCGCTGATTATCGACCTCAAACAGCGCGGTCTGCTGGAGGACACGCTGGTCATCTGGGGCGGTGAGTTCGGGCGCACCCCCATGAACGAGGGGCGCGGTGGCTCGCCCTACAAGGGGCGCGACCATCACCCACGCGCCTTCACCATCTGGATGGCTGGAGGCGGAATCAAGCCCGGCATCACCTATGGCGCAACCGATGAACTCGGCTACAATGTGGTGGAGAACCCCGTGCATGTGCACGACCTACACGCCACCATTCTGCACTTGATGGGTATCGACCACACCCGCCTCACCTATCGGTTTCAAGGACGCAACTTCCGCCTGACCGATATCTACGGCAAGGTGATTGAGGACATCATCACCTGAGCCACTCATCAGGTACAATCGAGGGCGGAGGAACTCAGAGTATGAACAGCCGATTCATAGCGATCGTTGCGCTGGCGGTTGGGTTAGCAGGCTTTGCGACCGCCGATGTGGTGCTTTATCAGGGGCAAACCGCCGAGCAGGCAGGAATCAAGTTGATGAAGTGGGGCGACGGCACCATCGAGGACAGCACCGAGACCGTCTTCACAGGAGCCAACTCCCTCAAGATTACCTCGCGAGGGCTGTTTTCAGGTGGGTGGCTTATCTTTAACAATCCAGTCGACCTTAGCCCGTACCTCAATCAACCCCACAAGGTGCTACGATTTACCTTTCGGTTTCCTGGCACCAGCGGGACTGGAGTCACAGGGGGCACTCCGCCGGGCGGTTTTGCAGGCGGTCCGCGAGGCGGATTCGGAGAGGATTTTGGTGGTCCCCCAGCACGCGGTCCACGAGGTGGATTCGGGGCGCCTGGAGGGGTGGGTGCCCCTTCAGGGGGAGGCACAACGGAAGCCACTTCGCCACCTCTGCGCGAAATCCGCGTGGTCTTCCAAACCTCCGATGATAAATGGGGCGAGTTTATGCTTCCCCTCACGCACATCCGCCCCGACGACAGAGGGTGGAACACGGTCAGCATACCCTTTGCGAGCATCTCCAGTCTGAAGGGAACCTCTGGGCAGATTAGTCGGCTTGGCTTCTTCGGGGATGCCCCCGCTGTCTTCTATGTGGGCGAAATCCGAACCGTTTCCGACCAAACACCCATACAAGGGTATATCGTCGTCACCAGCGCATTCGGCACGGTCTATACCTCGCGCTCCACGAACCGCATTTCGGTCGCCGCAAACGACGAGCTGACCTTCGCTGGGGTGGCGGAAAACACCACAATCCCCGTGGTGTTCCGCTGGAACTTTGGAGGCGACCCCGAACAGGTGGATGGAGAGGCGCCCGTTTTGCGCTATCGCTTCCCCAAGCGGGGCAACTACACGGTGTTCCTCACGATTGCCGACCCGTCGGGAGTGCGCCCCCCTGCCACCGCCTCCATCACGGTTGTCGTGAACTGACCATGCACTGGCTCGACACGCTCAAGTTCGATAGCAACGGCTTGATCCCAGCCGTAATCCAAGACGCAGAGAACGGGCAGGTGCTGATGGTCGCTTACATGAATCGCGCCTCGCTGGAGCGCACGCTCGAAACAGGACTCTGCACCTACTGGAGCCGTTCACGCCAGCAGTTCTGGGTGAAGGGCGAAACGAGCGGGCACCTCCAGCGCGTGAAGCGAATCTTGGTAGATTGCGACCAAGATTGCCTCCTGATTCAGGTCGAACAGGTCGGCGTCGCCTGCCACACAGGACACCGCTCCTGCTTCTTCCGAGAGGTTCAAGGGGAAAAGCTCGTAGAGGTCGAGCCGGTCTTGATCGATCCCGACACTATCTATGGCTGAACTTCTCTGGGGCAGGGGCACACGAGGCACCCCCTACACCGTTGTAGGGGCAGACCTCGTGCCTGCCCTTTCTTAGACGATGACCAAACGCAAACCTGAAGGTTATATCGATTCGCTCGCAGAACACCCCAGGAGGCGGTGTGAGTAAGTAATCTCCAGTAATCTGTTTTAGGATTTCTTCTTTGCTCGCTTTTTCGTCTCGTATGTCACCCCACCCGAAGAGACGGGCTTCTCATCGCACTTAGCCCCAATCTTCTCGAGAAGCTCTGCTATCGTGCTGACAGCAAAGCCCCGATACCCTTCAGGCACTTTTTCTTTCTGCTGATACATATACAGGTGCACTTCCACTTGAAACCCACAGTGCGACAAAGTGCAGGGCGCGTCGTTCTGGTGAAAGAGGGCGCGATAGCCGTCAATCTTGCGCTGGTAGTCGGTATGCTCTGTGCCCTTCGGGTCTACGAACACAATCCAGTAGCGGTTGCCCCTCTTGAACCAGAAGATGAAGTCAGGTTTGAAGCGGGCGATGCGGTTCGTCTTCGGGTCGTAGTAGGGAATGTAGACCTCATCCAAGCTCTCATCGATCTTGCTGAAGAACCACCAGTCGAAGCAGTTGAATTTGTTGTCTGCCTCTTCGAGGTATCGCTCCAACTCCTTGATAAACTTGACTTCGCTGGGAGTCTTGATGATGTGGCGGATGTAGTCAACCTTCTCGTCTTCGCTCAGGATTACAGGGAGGTAGTAGTGCTCGGCGATGTGTTTTATCAGTAGGGTTTTGAGATCGTGATAGAAAATTTCGTCCTTTTGCAGTGCGCTTAGCTCATTCATTCTTCTTTCATATTCCTCATAATCTATTATCTTATTTTGAACTTCATAGAATAGTGCTTTTCTTTCTTGAATCACATTTTGATATTTCTTAATACGTTTTATCTTGTACTCCAATTCAGCAATATCCTTCAGCGTCACGGTGATGTGCTTGTAGTGCCGAATCTCGTCTCCTATCTCCTTAAGGTGGTCAAACTCTTCAGGGACGACGCTCCAGTGCCTCATGGCGAACTGGATAGCCCGACGGACAGAACCGTAGTGTCGCCCGTTCGTGTGATAATAGGTGTTAGGGTTCGCAAGAGTATCGCACAGGGTCTTTATCTGGAGTGGGTCGGCGTTATAGAGTGCCAGAAGCACGCGCGGGTCGGTCTTCTGCACGAACGCTTGCATCGCACTTAACTCATCTTGGCTCACTTCAAAACGAACAGGGGCACTCACCTTTGCAAGGGGCACTGAAGCCTGTTTGTACTGCGGGATTAGAAGCACGGCATTCTGCTGGGCTATGAGCGGGTTGATTTCGAAACTATCGAGCAGGCGCTCCTCTTTCTGGACGCGCTCCTTCTCCAGTTCCTGAATCACGGTCGCTAACGCAGTGCGATTCGTGCCAAAGATAAACAAGGTCTCCAACGGCTGGGCTTTGTCTTTGAGTTGATTGTAAAGTGATTGGTCTAGCTCGCCCGCGTTATAGAGGAACTGGAGCCGACGACGCTTGTTTTTGAGAGGCTCGATGCGCACGCCGCGCCCAACCGACTGAAGCACGAACTTGCGCGCGTCTGTACCCGTGCCGATATTGATATAGCAAATCACATTCGGGCGATTCGAATCCCATCCCTCATAGAAGGAACGGGAACCCATCAGGATGTTGATGTCGAAATCGTCCGAGTTGAGGCGGGCGAAGTAGCTCTCGTCTTCGAACCGCTCCATTATCTCGTAGCCAGAAAGCTCTTCCTTGAGCCACCCCGAAATGTCGCCAATCTTGATGAGTGCGAACGGCTTATCACTGGTCTTGAGTTTGAACACCATCTCCTGCTTGTTGGAGGGGCGCACCTGTACCTCTATCGCACCCTTGTCCGAAGCGTTGAACACCTGTTCCAGTAGGTCTTGGAACGAGAGCGAACCCCAAAGACTCCGTAGGAGTTGAGCCTGCTCATTCTCGAAAAAGAAAGTCGGGGGCTGGCATAGTTCTTTCTCCAGTTCACTCTTTGCCTCGTCCCAAAGTGTCTGGCTCACGCCCTGACTGGCAATCGTCTCCAGCTGGCGGAAGAAAAGCTTCAGGTCGGCGTCCTCAGTGTTGACCGAGTTGACCAGCACCAGCATCATCGGGCGGTGGTACACATCGTTGCGCCTTAGTGACTCATAGACCTTGCGCACATACGCCAGCACCATCAGCGTCTTGAGCACCATCTTCTGCTTCTCTTGGTCGTTAAAATCCTCTTTGTCTTTGAAGGCACGCATCTCTTGCTGAAGCACCAACAGATGCTTGCCGTAGCCCTCGCGAATGTATTCGGCAAGGTTGAAGTTGAACACGGTGGTGGCGATGTCGCGTGGGTCGGTGAAGGTCGCCGAGAAGTTGAACAGGAAACCGTTGCGCGACAGGATAGAGTAGATGTGCTGGCGTTTCGAGTCTTCGCGGTCGCCCTTGTGCGCCTCGTCCAGCAGAATGAACCATCGACCGTTGTTATCGTAGTTGCGGTAGTCTACAATCTTCTCCTTCTGCTCGTCGCTGAGGTTGTCCGAGCGGTAGTAGAAGACCGTGACCTCCTTCTCATGAAAGAGCGAGAGGCTCCCGCGCTTGATATCGTTGTACTCTTTCAGTTCGCGCAGGTGGATGTGGAAGTCGCTTCGTGCTTGGTTGAACTCGTCCACATGGCGACGCAGTTGCTCGATAAGGTCGTCGCGGTGGGTTAGGAACAGGATATCGTGCGGGGGCAGTTCGCTTAGTCGAGTGAGCCGAGCGAGCAGTTCGATGAGCTTCACAATCACCAGCGTTTTGCCACTGCCCGTCGCCATCCAGAAGCTCATTCGGCTGATGAACTGCTCGTAGGGTATCGTGCCGTTGAGGGGTTCGTAGTATTCCTCCAACAGCCGAGCAAGGTCGTACTTCTCAGGCACTTTGATATCGGCGTCTTTGCCATAGCCGTTGTCTCGATACCACCCCCACAGCTTCGCTTTGCGTGTTTGGTTTGCCGAATCGTCCTCATTAGGCTGATAGTCTTGGAACTCTTCATAATATTTCCAGAGTGTCTTGAGCGCGTTTTTGAGCGCGTTCTGCTGATAGTCCCAAAGCCGTTTTTGAGCCGAGAACTGGGCGAGATCGAAGTTCACCCAGTTCATCGGGAGCCTATCGTCGGGGATTGCAGAGACCATCGATTGGAGGTAGATTTTCGACATGCTTCTCACCACCAGATGAGGGGTTTGATGAGTTTCCAATCGGGATTTTTCAGGTTCACCTTCGTGCCGTCCTCGAACTCCGCCTCGTCTCGGGTGATGCGCTTAATCCACTTGCCCGTGAGATTGGAGAGCGTCTCTGCCAAGTCGATATCGGGGTAGAGTTTGCTGAGGTCGACCTGCACCGTGCCGTTTTCTAAGTCGACTTCCAGCGCTTCGAGCATCTTCAGGTCGCGCAGGAACAGGTACTGGATGGGGTCTTCATTCGGGGGCGGGGTAAACAGGTCATTGTCCAGATAGCGTGCTTTGCGCAAAGTGTCCTCGTACTGTTCGAGTTCGTAGTATTTGAAGAAGCCCCCTGCCTTTTGGGCGTTGTACCGCTCTTGCACATCTTTCTCTTTAGAGATGCCCGACTTGTCGTAGAAGAGCACGCGCTTCATTCGGGGCAGAACCACCGTGTAAAAATGCTCGCCCATCTCAACCCCAATCCACTTCCTGCCGAGCTTATGCGCCACAGCGGTGGTCGTTCCAGACCCGAGGAAAAAGTCCATCACGAGGTCTCCTTCCGAAGAATTGCAGATTAGGATTCTCATAAGCAATCTCTCAGGTTTCTGTGTATCAAATCCTAGAATTTCAGAATGTGCGTATCCTATAGTACCTATATCTGCCCACCAATCTTCTATAAGTTTACCCCTTTCGTCAATTTTCCTCAGTGTTTCCTCATCCGTTTTGCCAGTAAAGGATGTACGCCCAGCAGCAGATGCACTCTTCTTATATGGAACTCTAAGCTGATCAGAGTTGAATATAACATCTTCTGATTTGGAATACCACAATATAGTATCATGTTTTCTTGGAAATTGACTTGGAGTGGTGCCGGCACCTGTATATGCCCAAATAATTTCATTTCTAAAGTTTTGTCTTCCAAAAATATTTTCTAATAAAATTCTGCCTAAAAAATTAGCATTCCAATCTAAATGTAAAAAAATACCACCTTTCTTATTTATTATGTATTTAGATATTCTTAACCTGTTATCCATTATAGTAAGCCATGTACTATCTTTGTATCTGTCGACATACAAAAAGTCATCACCTGTATTGAAGGGCGGGTCGATGTAGATAGTCTGCACCCGTTCCCGAAACTTCGGCAGGATGGTGTTCAATGCCTGATAGTTTTCGCTTTTGATGAGCCAGCCGTCCAGCGCTTCGTCCAAGTTGTCAAAGAGGCTGAGAATCTCCAGCTCCAGGTCTTTGAAGTAGCGTGTGTCGATGGGTAGGTGGCGGTACTGTGGTTTTATCCCCCCTTCGATTCCCCCCTGAGTAGGAATCCCCCCTTTGATTCCCCCCTTACTAAGGGGGGATTGAGGGGGGATGCCCTTACTAAGGGGGGATTGAAGGGGGATGCCCTTACTAAGGGGGGATTGAGGGGGGATCGCACCAAGCGGGGATTGAGGGGGGATGCCTGTACTAACGGGGGTGTTTATCCCCCCTTCATTTCCCCCCTTACCAAGCGGGGATTGAGGGGGGATGCCCTTACTAAGGGGGGATTGAGGGGGGATGCCCTTACTAAGGGGGGATTGAGGGGGGATACTTTCTATAGTTTCGCACACCCTCTTGAAGTCATGCATTACTTGCTTGTTGGTAAATCGAATCACCCGCAGACCGTACGACTCCAAAATTTGCGTTCTCTCTTCGTCGTAGGCTTTGCCTTCCTGCGTGTAATGTTGTTCTCCATCAATCTCTATCACCAGTTTCATTTGAGGACAATAGAAATCGACTATAAAGTTATCTATTGGTCTTTGTCTAAGCACGGGATACTTAAAATTCCTAAGATATCCATACCATAATTTCTTCTCTGATTCCGTCATATGCTTTCTTAACTCTCGTGCACGCTCTACCAGATTTGGGTTATACGGAAGATGGTAACCCGTAGTGATAAGCCCTCTTGCCCTTAAATCCTCTTCAGAGAAGAGAGAAGGAGTCGCTTGCGGTTGCCAATTTTCGGGCGACTGAGATTCAAACACCTCTTCTGGGGTAAAGTCTTCTCCTACGATTCCTAAGTCTTGCCACTCCTTAATTTGCATCTCTATGTTTGGGTGGGTCAAGATTCTCTCTATTAATTCAGGGTTATTAATTCTATCGAGCGTTATCACATAGTTGGAGCGCAGGACGAACTTCGGCTTGTTCCAGATTTTGACCAGTTCATCTTCGAACCGAGCAATCAGGTCGATGAGACGGTAAGCGATACGCTTGAGGGCTTGAAGTTGGGCGATTCGCTCGGGTTGCCACTTCGTATCGGACACTTCGCCAGGCATGCCAGCAGGTATTGCCACATCCACAGGTCGAACTGCTCCCTTAGGAATGCCTTCGCGTCTTTGCAGATGAAGTAGTCCACTTCGCTTTGGCGTTCGAACAGTTGGAACGCCTTGCGCAGGGTCTCTTCAGAAGGGACGGAGCGGTTGCTTTTCTTGATGGCTTTGCGTATCTCGTCGAAATTCGTTTGTCGTCCCCGCTCTGAGTAGGATACTTTGAAGGTTAGAATCCCCCCTTTGATTCCCCCCTTACTAAGGGGGGTGGGAATCCCCCCTTCGCTTCCCCCCTTAGTAGGGGGGGATTGAGGGGGGATCGCACCAAGCGGGGATTGAGGGGGGATAGACTCACCAAAAGGTTGGATCCCCCCTTCACTTCCCCCCTTACTAAGGGGGGACTGAGGGGGGATAAACTCAAAAATCAGACTCCGCTTCTCGTTCGCCTTCTTGTGTTCCAGCTGGGATACATCGAATTCGAACTGATAGCCGTCCAGCTCGACGGTCATACTCTTGTAAAGGCGGTCGGACTTGACATAGTAGAAGCGGGCGGTCTTCCAGAACAGAATCACATCTTGCTCGTCGGTGTAGACACGCTCATAGATGCTCTGGTGGTAGGGCGTGAACACAAAACCGAGCGAGCCACTCTCGGTAAAGTAGCGTCGGAAGAAGGTGTAGAGTTTATCGAACAGTTCCTCGCGGAAGTTGGGAAAGGGTTGAAGTGCGTCTTCAATCTTTTTTTTCAGGCAGGGCACAATCACGCGGTCGTAGTAGTGGGCTTTTATCTTCATCAGGTTGATGTAGCCCGATTCACCTTCGATGGGCACGCCGATGAAGATGTTCTTCAGCGTCTCGAAGAACTGCCTCTCTTTCTTGCTCATCTTAGGCTCTTGTTTCGCTGTGCCCTGCGCCATTCCTACCTCCTTCAAGAAATCAACCCCTCCGACTCGCTTCCTGTAAGCAGGCGTTCGCCCAGCGCGACAAATTCGGCGCGGTTCAGCTCGCTGGGTAGGGGATAGTCCTGAGCGAACAGTCGCCACTCGTCGACGAGGGTGAGCCGACCGTCCTCATCCGAGGCGTTGGAGGTGGCGAACCGTCCCTGAGCGGTGGGCGATGCCACCCGCACATCCAGCTGATAGTGAAGCGCACGGGCACGCAGTTCGCGTATCAGGTTGCCATCGATTCCCGAGCGCAACTCTGGGTGCAGGTGGAAGATGCGTTGGCGCACGACCGCCTGATCAAAATCAGGGTGCGATTCGGCGCGCTCCGCAATCAGCGCATTCAACTCCTGCTGGGTCAGGTCTTGGGCATCGATGGGCAGGAGGTCGACCACCTTGCGAGTCTTGATGGGGCGAAACTCGTGAGTGCGCGTGTCGGTCTCGTAGAGAATAAACCCTTTCGGCTTGCCCGCTTCTTCCCAGATGTTGGTGCTGGTGAACTCGGTCGCACCTGAATAGAGGGCGTTCTGGGCGACCTGCGTGTAGAGGTGATAGTCGCCAAGCGCAATATAGTCCCACTCGTCGCGCAGAATCGCCTTGCGAGAGACGGGATTGTGCAAAGCGAACTGGGTAATGCCCTCCAGTATCCCGTGAAGCAGAAGGAGGTTGACTTTGGCGTTGGGATTGGGTTCCAGAATGCGACGCTCAATCTCGCTTACCCCTTTTGCAGGGATGCAGGTAAGGCTCACCCCCCACTCACGAAACTCTACCACCTCAATCTCGTTGAAGACCACCACGACGCCCGGAATGTGGCTGAACAGGGCGAGGATGCAGGTGCTTTCGGCAGTGCGGGGCGTGTCGTGGTTGCCTGCGATTATCACCAGCGGTTTGCCTCCACGCTGTTTCTGAACCTCGCTAATTAGGCGATAGGCATTCAGCAGGCTATAGTTGGGAGGGCGCACCGTGTGAAACAGGTCGCCCGTGATGAGCACGAGTGGAGGGTCTTCTTTGAGAATGGCACCAAGGGCACGACGAAACGCCTCCAGCACATCGCGCTCGCGCTGGTTCATGCCCGACGCATCGACTCGGCTATAGGCACGGTAGCCTAAATGGACATCACTGAGGTGTGCGATTTTCATGGGTCGATTATGGTAGGCACATGGTTCGGCAGGGGGTGAAAAAGTCCTGCCGAACCGTGCCTAATCCATCAGCCGTACCGTGATGGTGATAATCACCTCGGAGCGGGTGCGTTCGTTGCGCTCACGACGGAAGAAGTAGCCCAAGAACGGCAGGTCGCCCAACAGGGGCACCTTCTGAATCGTGCGGATATCTGCCTCGCGAATCAGCCCTCCGATAATCACCGTCTCGCCGTTGTTGACGCGGATGGTGGTCTTGGCGTTGCGTCGTGCGACTTGGGGGAGCGAGCCTCCGCCGGGAACTTGCAGGAAGCCCGTAATCACGCTCACTTCGGGGCTGATTTCGAGCGTGATGGAGCCGTCCTCGTGCACGCGAGGGAGCACATCCAAGATAATGCCCGCCTGCTCTTTATCGGTCTGCACATTCACGCCCTGCGGTGTCTGCTGAATCACCTTCACATAGTTGATTTCGTCCCCGATGAAGATTCGGGCGTTGCGCCCGTCCAGCGTGGCGACGCGCGGGTTTGCCAGTAGGCGGTTGCGTCGGTCGTCTGCAAGGGCGTTCAGGGTCACGGTGAAATCGATGGGCTTCTTCACGATGCTGATATCGAGACCTAACTGCCCGTCCCGATTGAACCGCACCCCTTGCTGATTGGGGACGGGAGTGCCCCCACTGGGCAGAGGGAGATCCCCCTGACTGCGGTCGAGAGTATCTACGGCACTCGATTGAAGACCGCCCCAGCTAATCCCGAAGGAGCGCAGACTATCTTCCGACACATCCATCACACGCGCCTCGATGAGCACTTGAGGCTGTTTGACATCCACCTTCTCTAAGATGGTGCGCGCTTGCTGGATTTCGGCAGGTGTGCCCATCAACACCAGCAGGTTGGGTGGTTGCTCACCACTGCCTGTGCCCCCGCTTGAAGCACCCGTTTGCGTGCTTTCGGTGCCTGTGGGGGATGGTGTTCCTGCCATCGCTCCCGCCAATCCACTTCCAGTGGTGGTGCGAGTGAGGAGCGCGTCGGGTCCGAGGGCAACCTTCAGATTCGGCACCAGTTGGGCAAGGATGCGCACCAGGTCGCGCGAATCGGCGTACCGTACCCGATAGACCTCGGTGACGATTTCCGTTCCGCCAGAGACTCTCTGTTCGAAGGCGTAGGCTTCGGCGCGTGCTTCCGCCACTTTTACTGGGTCGCCCTCAATCAGCAGGAAGTTCGCCTCCTTATCGGTGGCAGGGGTAACTTTGAGTTCAGGAAAGCGTGCGGATAGGTAGAGTGCGACATCGGAGGGCTTCACTCGATGGAACATCACCATCTCGGTGGTGCGAGGGGCTGGTGTCGGAGGCACCTCCGGTTTGCGGAACGCGGAGATCGACTCCGCAGTGCCCACCACATAGGTGTTTTCGATTCGTTCGTACTGGTACCCGCTCAGGCGCGTGATGAGGTTCAACGCCTCCTCCACCGTCACGCGGTTCAGGCTAATCGTGATGGTGCCCTTCACATCGGGAGCCGTCACGATATTCGCTCCTGACTGGATAGCCAGCGCTTTCAGCACATCGCCAATCTCGGCTCCTACAAAATCTAACGAGACCGTACTCGACACTCGTGGGCGAGGTGGCGAGACGGCGATGACCTGAACAGCATTCCCATCAGGCGGGCTGTAAGCAGGGGTCTCCACCCGCTGGGAGCGCGATTCGGCTCTGGGCTGGGGTGTGGGCACCGAATCTGGGGGTTGGGCTGGCGGAGGAGCAGGCGTAAACGGCTCGGTTGTCGCTACCTGCACAGGTTCTGCGGGTTTAGGCTGAGCTTGGGGCGTCTCAGGCTTGGGCGACTCGGTCTGCTCTGCAGAGCCTATGCGCACAACCCACCCGTTCGGAATCGGCTCCAGTTTCGTGGGTGGATTTCCACGCAGGGTGACGACCACACGCACGCGTGGGGGATTGCTGGTGTACCACCCATAGCGTATTCGCGTGGCATGGGGGAGATTAAGTCGCTCCTCTTTAGCCTTCCCTGCAAGTCTGGCTCTGAACTCTAATACCAGATACTGGTTGCGCCACACATGAAGCGAGGGGCGTTCGAGGCGGTCGCCCTCGATACGAACTACTGTTTGCCCCGCTTCCTGAGTAGCGCTCACCTGCTTGACCGTTTGCCCCCATAGCGATGGGCATCCCAGCAACATTCCCAAAACCGTAAGCCATCGAAAGGTGGAAGTGCATCTCATGGTTTAGTTCCTCCGCTAATTGGATGTGAAGTTTGACGACTGTCCGTCTCTACCACCCGACTCTCGGGAAACCGCTTCGTCAGTGGATTGACCAACTTGAAGTGTAATCTGCTCGTTCGCTTTCTTGAGCACTACGGTGCCGCGCTCGATACGATGGACGCGCCAGCCCTCTTCCAACACATCGCCCTGTCTCACAAATCGTCGGTTGCCTGCGCTATCTTTTAGGATAGCGAGGGTACGGGGTCCCTGAACCACTCCTGTGAGTGCCCATTTGGGCATAGAGGGTGTTTCTGGATGCTCCTCTTTGGGTTCCAGACGCAGGGCGCCAGGCGCAGGGAGGGTAAGAGGGGGGATAGGAGGCACCCTATTGCCCGATTTTGAAGGAGCGGGGCGTTGCGCTACCACTTTCGTGCCCTGCTCACTGGGAGGCATAGAGTAAGGTCGGAAGGGGTCGCGAGGGGCGAAGGGTGCTCGGGGACTCCCTGTCGTTGCAAGTGCAGTTTCTGAAGAGGGTTCCTTCGCTTCGTTCCCAGAAGAGGGTTTCGAAGGCTGATTTTGCTGAGGGGCTGTACCCCCCATTAGCGATTGCCACTGCCATATGCCTATCCCCACCAGAAGCAGACTCAGCACCGCAAGTGCCAAGACTTGCTTCGGTTGCACAGATTTCGTAGTAGGCACAGTGTTCTTCTCCATGGTTAGCCTCCACGCGACGCGCTGTTAGGGCTGGGTGCGGTTCCACCTCCGCTATTGCGAAAGATGAACGCTTTCACCGTCATCTTGACATCCAAGTCGGGGTTCCCTTTAACGGGTTGGGCGGGATTCGTTTTCGCTTGCACCTGCATCGTTTGAACAGCGAGGATTTTGGGATAGACATCCAGCTGTTTTAAGAAGCTCACGAGGTTCCAGAAATCGCCCTGAAGCGAAATCTCGATAAGTTGCTCCTCATAGGCTTTAGAGGAAGACGATTGCTGACCGCTCTTATTGCCCGATTGATTGGTGTTTTGTTGGGTTTGGACTTGCGGTCGCACCGCGACAATCTTCATTTTGCGTTCGCGAGCGGTCTCTTCAATCTGCTTGAGCATCGTGGGAATATATTCGCGGTCGGTTACGCCCCGCTCTAAGAAGGCGAGTTCCCGATGGGTCCGTTCGAGCTGCTGTTGAAGAGCGCGCAGTTGTCCGGGTGCCTGTCGCGCTTTTTCCAGCTCCTCCTGTTGCTCGGCAATTCGCGCATGGGCACTGAGCACCATGCTAAAGGGGAAGTAAGCACTGCCGATGCTCAACAGGAGAGTCCCTAATACCCCCCAACTGGTGAGCTTCACGAGGCGCGAGGCGCGCTTGAGCCGTTTACTGCTCCCCATCTTTCTTCTCCTCCTTCGACTGGACGGCGGTGCCCTTCACTTGGGCGGTTATCTGGAAGTCAACGGCAGGGACGCCCTCTGCGAGCTGGCGCTCTTGGGTGTAGTCCAGTCGGATGTTCTCCAAGTCGGGATGGAGGTTCAGTCGGAGCATGAACTCTCCGACGGTCTCTTGGGTGTCGGCAGTGCCCCGTAGGACGACCTCCATCGGCTTTTTGGGGTCGGTGCGCTTGCCCATCTCAGCGAAGGTGAGGAAGCAGTTGGAGGGGGTATGTTGGCTGAGATGGTGCAGGAGCCGTTGCCAGCGTCCCGTTTCCGTGCGGGCATTTTGTAAGGTCGTCACGAGGGGTTGCAGGGCGTTCAGCTCCGATTTCGCCTGCTGGAGTTGGTGGACGACGGGTTGGAGTCGTGTATGCTCTTCTTGGAGGCGCGCGCTTTGGAGCTGGAGGGCACCCAAGTAGAGCAGAATCCCGCCCCAACCTGCTACCACCATCAGCACGACCACACCCCATACCAGCCCAATAAGCCGCGCTTTGCGCTCCAGCTGGCGTCGCAGTTGCCGTTCCTGTTCAATCAGATTGATGACTGCCATCGTTCCCTCCGAATTGTGGGTTCAGCAGAGAAAAGGTCTCGTGCTACGCTGCATCGCTGATAGGTTCTGGTTGCGAAACCCATCGCTCGCCAATCGCCAACTCGACGGGTACCAGTGCTGTGCCCAGCACGGTTGTCCATCGGGTTCCGCTCTCGTTAGGGTCTGGGAGAAACCGTTCGAAGAGAAAGGCTTGCGAAACAAACGGGTCGAACCGTTGGGTTGGAATGCCCAGTTTGTGCTCGAAATAGGCTTCTATGCCCTGCAGTTGAGCGGTTCCACCTGCGATGAAGAGTCGCTCGATGCGTCCTTCCGCACTTTTACCGGGCGTCTGATACTGGGATTGATAGTAGTTGAGCGATCGGCGGATTTCACGAATCAGCTCGTCCAGGATTGGCTGAATCAGGCGCAGAGGCGGGTTCTCTTGTAGGGTTGCGGAATGGGTGATGAGTTCCTCTAAGTTCAGGTTGCGCTTGACCTCGAAGGCTTGCTCATCGGTGTAATGGAAGTAGCCCTTGAGCGCAGCGGTCAACATCTCTCCTGCAATCGGGATGGAACGCGTGAGCGCAAGCATCGATCCTCGAATGACGCTAATCTGAGTATGCCCGCCCCCGAGGTCTATGAGTGCATAGGCAAAGGGCAGAGTGTTGCCATGCACCACCTGAACCGCTCTCCAGAAGGAGAAGGGCTGAAGCTCTATCAGTTCCACCTCTAAGCCGACCTTCTCGGCGACCTCGATATGCACATCGGTGATGGAACGGGGCGCAGCGACGAGCAAAATCTCCAGATGCTCCTCCCCCTCTTCCAACACCTCGAACCCGACTACATGCTCTTCGGCTGCGGCGGGCAGATAGCGCCCCGCTTCGTATTGAATCGATTTTCTGAGTGCGTCAATCGGCATTGGTGGCAGTCGAACAGGTCGAGCGATACACTGAGGTCCTCCAACGGAAAGCAGAGTAGTCTTGGCATACCCTTTCACTTGGCTCAGGGTCTGCTTGAGCGCTTTGACGATTGTGTCTGGCTCTAAGATAACCCCTTCTCGTATTGCGCCTGGGGGCAGAGGGGTCTCGACAAGCGTGTCGATAGCGAGCTCACCCTCTGAGGCGCGTCCCACACAGAGTTTGAGGCTGGTACAGCCGATATCCAGAGCGGTGAGCAGTTCACCCTTACGCAACGCTTTCTTCCGTTTCATGGCTCATTTCCTCTTGTTGTGCGGTGTGGAGTTCGGTGGCATGCTGAAGTAGCATCCACTCGTCAAGCGCATGCTTGAGAAACCGCCAGCGGTTGTCCACTTTGAAGCCTGGTATCTCGCCTTGTTCGGCTAATGCTTGGAGTTCGGCGGGGCGAATGCGCAGGTAGTGCGCCGCCTCGCGGAGAGTTAAGACGGGGTGCAGAGTGCGCGAGAGCCACTGGAGCAGGTCGTACAACTGCTGATTCGTCAGGCGCACCTCAAAACGGACGGTCTGCATCTCCTCCTTGTCCAGCAGGGAGTTTTCTGGTGGTACCCTCGGAGTAGAGGGTGGGGCGGAAACCTCTGCGCTCTCTGTGTTCGGAGCGTTGGACTGCTTCTGGGTTGCCAATCGGATTGCATCGACGAGGTTCATGCTCACCACTCCTTGCCTTCGTGCTCCATAATCACCCCGTACATCAGGTAGCCATCGATCTGATGGACTCCTTGCGCCATTCCCATGACGAGGGCGTGGTCGGCTACTTGACATATCAAGCGTGGGTATCCGCCTGTATATTGGTAAATCTCGTAGAGGGCATCGGGCGTGAAGGGGATGCGCTCCCCTGCGTAGCCTGCTGTACGCATCCGAAACTCTATCAGTTGCGCGGTCTCCTCTTGGTCGAGGGGCTTGAGCTGGTGGCGAATGGCTAACCGCTGTTTCAGCGCGGGTACCTTCTCCAGCTTCTTGCGCAGTTCTAACTGCCCCAGCAACAGCAGGCTAATCAGAAACTGGTCGTTCATCTGACAGTTCAGCAAAAGGCGCAACTCTTCAAAGGTGCTGGTGTTGCGAATGAGATGCGCCTCATCTACAATCAACACCACCCGCTGACCCCTCTCATAAAGGTGAAGTAGGTGTTGGAACAGCGTCTCGACTAACTGCTGGCGGTTGCGGGAGTGTGTGGGCACATTGAGTTGATGCAGAATCTCCTGCAGGAGCTGGATGGGCGTCAGGATTGGATTGACGATGAGCACCACTTTGAACTCGATGGGGTCTAAAAGCTCCAGCAGTTTTCGGCTGAGGGTGGTTTTGCCCAGCCCGATATCGCCCACGAGCATGCCGGCCCCCCGATTGCGCGTGATGGTGTAGTGAAGCATCAGGAGCGCGTCCTCATGCTCCTTCCCTAAGTACAGGAAGCGCGGGTCGGGGGTTAGGGTGAAGGGCGGTTCCGTCAAACCCCAGTATGCCTCGATCATCGCTTTTTGCCTCCAAAGCCGTTTCTGCTGTACACTTCAGAGGTATTATCGGCATTTCTACGGGGTTTTTTTACAGAGGGGTATGGGGAGTGGGGAAGGGTATAATCTTTATCGACCTGCCGGCGTAGCTCAGCGGTAGAGCAGCCGCCTTGTAAGCGGAAGGTCAGGGGTTCGAATCCCCTCGCCGGCTCCAGCCTACTCCTTGCTTTCGCTCAGCCGTTGCCGACATATTTTCAGAGCGTGCTCAAGGGTCTGCTCCTTTGTCCAGCCGTCGTTCACTATGCGAATGGCATCTTCTGATTCGGTAAGGGGCGAGTCGGCACGCGTGCTGTCGCGTCGGTCGCGCTCCAAGATTTCAGCGAGCACCTGCTCGTAGGGCATCTGTATGCCCTGCGCTTGGAGCTGGTGATGGCGCCGGCGGGCGCGCTCCTCAGGCGAAGCCGTGAGAAAGATTTTCACCGTCGCTTCGGGGAACACAACCGTGGTGGTATCGCGCCCCTCTGCCACCAACCCAGTGGACTGTTTTGCGAGTTCGCGCTGTTTGGCAACCATCGCCCGCCGAACTCCAGAATGCACTGAGATGCGCGATGCAAGGTCGCTTATCTCAGGCGTGCGAATCGCCTCGCTCACATCCTCCCCGTTCAGAAGAAGCCGTTGGTCATCGTCAGTGCGTTGGAACTCTATCTGAATGCGCTCTGCCAGCTCGGTCAGCCGCACCGAATCATCCTCGGCTATCCCCTCCCGCTTCGCTTGCAAAGCGAGGGCACGATACATCGCTCCCGTGTCGAGATAGACGAATCCCAACGCCTTGGCGAGGTTCTTTGCGAGCGTACTCTTGCCCGATCCTGCAGGTCCATCGATGGCGATGACTTTCATTCTATCTGGGCACGAATCGCTTGCAACTGCTCCGCGATGACTTCCAATAACAGTTCGAGCTCCTCTTCAAGGGGCTGAAGATGCGACGGGTGAAGCTCTACCACATCTAACCCCTCGATATAGCGACGGAACTTGCGCACTTCTAAGGCGGGTCCTCGCACCTCTCTGACCGCAGCGATGACCTGTTCTGCGGGTTGCTCTAAGATTTCTTCGGCGCGTTCGGGTTCTTCTCGCAGGGTGCGCACAAGGGCGGAGGTTTCGCCACTGGTTAGCTCCTCCTCACGGATTTTCTCCGCGACGCGCGTCTGCAGTTCGGGGTCGTCCAGTTCCAACAGATGGCGGGCGTGGCTCTCGGTGATAGCTCCAGCAGGCGGTCGCCCTGTGCTGGACACGACCTGCTCGCCCACCTCTTCAGGCAGTTCCAGCAGACCGAGCCAGATGCTGATGGTGCGCTCGCTCAAGCCCAGCATCTGCGCCAGCTCACGGTTGGTGAGCCGTTGGGTCTCTTTCAGCTGTTTGAGGGCACGCGCCTTATCAATCGGGGCTAAATCCTCGCGCTGAAGGTTCTCAATCAACTGCTCGGTGGTTGCCATTGCCGAATCGATGGCTTTGATGATGCAGGGGATATGGGTAAGACCAGCGATTTGCGCCGCGCGCCACCGGCGTTCACCCGTTACAATCTGGTAGGTATCACCCTCTGGCAAGGGGCGGACGGTGATGGGGTTTAGTATGCCATAGCGACGAATGCTTTCTGCCAGTCCATACAGGCTCTCTTCGTCGTAGCCCTTGCGCGGTTGATTGGGGTCTTCCACAATCTGTTCGAGCGGTATCAGTTGCACCTCCATTGCTTTGCGCCTCCATGAACAGGCAAAGTATACCTGAACCGTAGCACGGGCGTTCCGCCCATGTGCTTGCTTGGGCGAGAAGCTCAAGCCACTTATGTAGCACGGGCGTCCCGCCCGTGTACTGAATGGGCAAGATGCCCAAGCCACTTTTTCGAACACCCCCTCTTGACAACCCCTATCCCCTATCGGGTATTATAGATTAGCACTCGCGCCCTGCGAGTGCTAAAATCAGGTACAAAATTACCCGAAGGAGGCGATAGGTATGATATTCAGACCGCTGAACGACAAGGTTGTGATTGAGCTGCTCGAAGATGAGGAGAAGACTGAAGCGGGCATCATTCTGCCCGATACCGCTAAGAAGCGCCCGCAAGAGGGCAAAGTGGTTGCCGTTGGACCTGGGCGCCTACTGCAGAACGGACAACGCGCCCCGATGAGCGTCCAAGTGGGTCAACGCGTCGTCTTTTCCAAATACGCCGGTAGCGAGTTCGAATACGACGGCAAGAAGTACCTTATCTTAGACGAAGACCAAATCTACGCAATCCGTGAATAGGAGGTGGAACGATGCCAGCCAAAATGCTGAAGTTCAACGAAGAAGCACGACGCGCTCTTGAGCGCGGTGTCAATAAAGTAGCAAACGCAGTCAAAGTCACTTTGGGACCTCGTGGACGCAATGTGGTGCTTGACCGCAAATGGGGCAACCCGATTATCACGAAGGACGGCGTGACCGTCGCAAAGGAGATTGAACTCTCCGACCCCTGGGAGAACATGGGTGCCCAGCTCTGCCGTGAGGTCGCTTCGAAGACCAACGATGTGGCAGGCGACGGCACCACGACCGCAACCGTGCTGGCGCAAGCGCTGGTGAATGAGGGGATGCGCTATGTCGCCGCAGGAGGCAACCCGATTGCGCTCAAGCGCGGTGTCGACAAAGCCGTCCAAAAGGCGGTTGAAACCATCAAGTCCATCGCAAAGCCCGTTACGGAGCGCGAAGAGATCGAGTATGTTGCCACGATTGCAGGCAACGACCCCGAAATCGGTAAGATGATTGCCGAAGCGATGGACAAAGTGGGCAAGGATGGCGTGATTACAATCGAAGAGTCGAAAGGCACGCAGACCACGCTGGAGATTGTCGAGGGTATGCAGTTCGACCGAGGCTACATCTCGCCCTACTTCATCACCGACCCTGAGCGCATGGAGGCGGTGCTGGAAGACGCCTACATCCTCATCCACGAGAAGAAGATTAGCTCTGCGCAGGACCTTCTGCCCGTGTTAGAGCGCGTCGCTCAAGCGCGCCGACCGCTGTTGATTATCGCCGAGGATGTGGAGGGCGATGCCCTTGCCACCCTCGTGGTGAACAAACTGCGCGGGGTTCTGCAAACGGTTGCGGTCAAAGCGCCGGGCTTCGGTGAGCGACGCAAGGCGATGCTCGAAGACATCGCTATCCTCACCAACGGGCGCTTCATCTCGGAAGACCTCGGCATCAAGCTGGAGAATGTCACGCTGGACATGCTCGGTCAGGCGAAAAAGGTGGTCGTGACCAAAGAGGACACCACCATTATCGAGGGGGCTGGCTCCAAAGAGGCGGTGATGGGACGCATCAACCAAATCAAGCGTCTCATCGAGACCACCGAGAGTAGCTACGACCGCGAGAAGCTCCAAGAGCGTCTGGCGAAACTCTCGGGTGGCGTGGCGGTCATTAAGGTCGGTGCTGCCACCGAGACCGAGCTGAAGGAGAAGAAGCACCGATTCGAGGATGCCCTTTCGGCAACCCGCGCGGCGGTAGAAGAGGGCATCGTGCCCGGCGGGGGCAAGGTGTTCCTGCTGGTGCAAGATGCGCTGGAGGGAGTAGGCGATGACGAGGACGAGCGCACGGGTGTGCGCCTGCTCCAGCGTGCCCTTGAAGAACCTCTGCGCCAGATCGCCGAGAACGCCGGGCTGGAAGGCTCCGTGATTGTAGAGAAGGTTCGCGCCCTCGGAAAAGAGGAAGGACTCGACGCGCGCACGGGCGAATTCGTTAACCTGATGAAAGCGGGTATAATAGACCCAGCAAAGGTCAGCCGTGCTGCGCTCGAGAACGCCGCCTCCATCGCAGGCTTGGTACTCACCACCGAAGCGCTGGTGGCGGAAAAACCAGAGAAAAAGAAAGAGCCAGCCACATCGGGTGGGGATACCGACTTCGACGACTTCTAAAACTTCTCTCCCCTCCCACCCCTAAGGACCGGGTGTTGCCCCCCTCGCACCCGGTCCTTACCCCTTAAAAGGCTCTCGATGAAAAAAACCCGTAAAATTACGGCAGGAATTGTCTCACACCCCGAAGTATGATTCGAATATGAAACGGCGAGGCTTTACCCTGATTGAGCTGTTGGTAGTGATTGCGATAATCGCCATTCTGGCGGCGATACTGTTCCCAGTCTTTGCTCAAGCACGCGAGAAAGCACGCCAGACCAGCTGCGTCAACAACATGAAACAGATTGCGCTGGGCGTGCTTCAGTATGTGCAAGACTACGACGAGAAGTTCCCTTTCAGCATCTACCTGGCGGTTCAGAACAACCAGCCCTGTATCTTCACCCTGTACCATGCCTTTTTCCCGTATATTAAGAACACCGATATCGTGCTTTGCCCTTCCGATCGGCAGGCATTTGATGTGGTCGGCAGTTTCGGTGCCTTTGGAGTTCCTGTCTGTACGCTTCCGAACTTCCGCTACACAGGCTATATCTTCAACTGGTGTGTGTTCGAGAACGGGAATGTGCCTGGTCTCCTTCAGCAAAGCCCTCCTGTCTCGATGGCACAGATCGAGTATCCAGTGGAAACCTCGATGCTCTACGATGGAACCTTAGGACCACCTCCGACCATCCAGTCCTATCTCCAAGCACGCCACAATGAACTTGCCCCTGCCAACTTTGTCGATGGGCACGCTCGCACTGTGAAGGGACGCCTGCGTCAGCCCCCGAACAATACCGTCAACACTTGGGATGGGAAAACGGTGCGCCTCTACGATGTGGGCGAGCCAGGACCCTATCAGGGGCAATTCAGCTTGTGGGGTATCGCAGCGAAACGCGCAAACGGAACCTGGTGCCGAAACTGCCCCAATCGCAACAACCCTGGCAACTGCAACTGAAAAGGCATCTATTTGTGCGTTATGGATACAGGGTGTGTGGGTGTTTTCTGCACACCCTGCGCTTGTTTGGGGTACCCTTTAAATAGGCAGGCAGAGAGGATACCTGCTCACTTTAGCAATACCTAAAAAGCGAGGTGACCTTATGGACCGCAATCTCGGAATGGATTTTGTGCGTGCGACTGAAGCAGCGGCGCTCAGCGCAGGACGATGGGTTGGTAAAGGCGACCGCCACGCAGTAGACCAAGCGGCATGTGAAGCGATGCGCAAGGCACTGAGCGATGTGGATATGCACGGCGTGGTGGTGATAGGAGAAGGTGAGCGCGACGAGGCGCCTATGCTCTATATTGGAGAAGAGTTAGGCACAGGCAACGGCTACCGCGTCCAAATCGCTGTCGACCCCGTAGAAGGAACCAATCTTGTGGCAAACGGCGCGCCCGGCGCTATCAGCGTTGTAGCCGCCGCAATTGAAGGAGAAGGCAAACTGCTCAAAGCCCCCGACATCTACATGGATAAACTGGTGGTCGGACCCGCTGCCAAAGGCGCAGTCGATATCACGCTTCCGCCCCGCATGAACCTCAAGGTGATAGCCAAAAGCCTTGGCAAAGATATTCAAGACCTGACCGTCGGTGTATTAGACCGTCCCCGCCATGAACAGCTCATCCGCGAGATTCGCTCCGCTGGGGCGCGCATTCGCCTTGTGAGCGACGGCGACCTCTCGCTGGCATTAGAGGCACTCGACCCGAACGGGGAGATCGATGTGCTGATGGGTATCGGAGGCGCACCAGAAGGAGTGCTCTCGGCAGCCGCTGCTATCTGTATGGGCGGTGAAATCCAAGCGCGCCTCGTGTTCCGAAACGAACAAGAGCGAGAACGCGCCCGCGAACTGCTCGGAACCGACGATGTCGACCGCGTGCTGATGATGGAAGACCTCGCATGGGGCAATGTAGTGTTCGTCGCAACGGGCATCACAGGAGGCAACCTGCTGGGTGGTGTCCGCTACACAGGCTGGGGAGCTATAACCCACTCCATCGTGATGCGCTCGCGGAGCGGAACCATCCGTAAGCTGGAGACTCACCACCATTTCCATCACGACCCACGATACTAAGAATTACTAATCAGGTATTAGGATGCTTTTGAGGGTTTGACGATGTTCCATCGCTAAGAAGGCGGAGCGCCACTCGCTGAGGGCGAACAGGCGTCGCAAGGGGGCTAACCGCAGTTTGCCCATCGCCATCAGGGTCAGCACGCGTTCCCATGTTGCCCATGTGTGGCTGAAAGAGCCTTGTAAGCGCACCTGTTTGCCCACCAGCGGGTCTAAACTGAAGCCGAGCGGTTCGGGTCCCCAGCCGACTTTGGTGATTTGTCCATCGGGGCGTACCATCTGAAGGCACGGCTCTAACACTTTGGAGGAGCCGACCGCATCGATAACCACATCCGCCCCAAATCCATCTCCCTGTCGTTGCACCCAGCCTATCAGGTCATCACGGTCGGCGCACAAGATGCAGTCCGCCCCTGTTGCTTCCGCTACCTGTAAGCGCACCCCATCGGTCGAAAGCCCTACCAGCGCCACCAAGCGGGGCGAGCAGAGTTTCGCCATCTGCAGGCAGAGAAGTCCTATCGGACCGCTTCCGAACACCACCACCAAGTCGCCCGGCTTGATATGAGTCAGTTCAAAAATTGCGTGCCCTGCCACAGCGCATGGCTCTGTCATGGCGGAGTCTTCAAACGAAATCGTATCGGGCACTCGGTGCAGGAGGCGTGCGGGCACACGCACATAGTGGGTCATCGCGCCGTTTACTCCATAACCGAAACCCAGTCGTGAAGGGCACAAGTTGTAGCGTCCTGTTCGGCAATAGGCACACTGCTCGCAGATGACTGCGGCGGTCTCGCTCACCACGCGGTCGCCCACCTGCCAGCCTTGTACCCCTTCCCCTACCTCTTCGATCACGCCTGTGAACTCATGTCCCAGCACGACAGGGTAGTTCACCTTCCATGAGTGCGTGCCATGATATTGGTGGAGGTCGGAACCACACACCCCCACAGCACGCACACGCAAGAGCACCTCGCCTGCACGGAGCTTTGGCTCGGCTATCTCGCGCAGTTCCACACTGCCCGGCTCTGGTGCGTAGTTCACCACCGCCTTCATGCCATCTGCTCCTTCAGAAACTGCGCGGTCTGCTGGAGCGTTACAAGCGGGTCGCCTGCTATGCCACACTCCAACGCCATATAGCCTGTGTAGCCAATTGCTTTGAGGGCGGAGAATCCCGAACGAAAATCGGTATGCCCTTGCCCTGGCAACAGGCGGTTGCTGTCAGCAAGATGCACATGGGCAATCCACTGCCCTGCCGAGCGAATCGCTTGAGGAATATCCGCCTCCTCGATGGACATGTGGAAGAAATCTGCCATCACCTTCACATGGGGATGTGCTACTTTTTGACACACTGCTACCGCCTGCTCCAGTCGACGCAGAAAGTGGGTCTCATAGCGGTTGAGCGGTTCCAGTAGGATAAGGCTTCCCGCTTGCTCTGCGGTTTTGGCAAGGTCTTCCAGCAGGAGGCAGAGCAGGTCATGCTCCAGTTGGGTAGGGGTTGCGAGGGGGCTGAGATCGGGGATGCGCGGTCCACCAAAGATAGGCACCACAATCAGCCCGACCGCTCCGATATCGCCTGCTACATAGAGCAGGTCGCGAATGTCCTGCATCGCCAGTTGGCGTTCGTGTGGGTCGGTATCCAGCAAACATCCACGGAACCCCGCGCAGACCGTGCTGGCGCGCACAGAGCTGTTCTTCAGAGCGTGTTGCACCTCAGCGAGACGCTCTTTCAGCCCTCCACCCCAGAACTCGATGCCCTCGTAGCCCCACTCGGCTAACCGTTCCAGACGCTCTGGCAGGCTGTTGCCCGGCACTAATCCCTCTTGACATGCAAGTTTCATCGCCTATCGCTTTCTGATTAGCCAAGCATGCCAAGATTCCTGCCAAAGCCATCATTCCCACCAAGTAGGATTGCGAAGAGCATCCAAAGTCAAGGGCTTGACATGCCCGTCTACGAACGCTACTGAGGCGAAACCGCCCACCACGCGGTCGCCCTGCATCTGCAGGTGGTGGCGAGGCCACACATGCCCATAGCTCTTGGGCTGAAGCGGTGGCGCATCCCGCCAGAAGCGCGGTGGCTCCACGCGGAAGTAGCCGATTCTATCATAGCCTGTGCACTGAATCCCGCCCCGACGGTCTAAGGTGATGCTCTCGACGAACATCACGCTTGTGCTGGGTTGCTCAACCTTGCTAAGCGGAATGCCGAGGTAGGGCAACTCTTCGGGATAGTAAGGGTCTTGCCCAGGCGAGAGGAAGACCTGATTGAACCCCCACGCAGGAAACCGCCCAAACACATAGCCGAAATAGGGGTCACTTAGCTCTCGGCAACTGCTCTTCGGCTCGCTGGGGCACCAGAACAGCTCGTACTGCTTCGCATACGGGTAAAGGAGCCAGGGCCAACCATAGTGTCCATAAGTGCGCACGCCCACTAAACCGTCGCGTGCAAGGTAGTACGCAGGGAAGAACCGCTCCTCATAATCCTGAAGATACATCTGAGCAGACAGCACCACTTGACGCAGATTGCTGGCACACTGCGTTTGGCGCGCCTTCTCGCGCGCTTGAGCAAACACCGGAAATAGAATCGCTGCCAAGATGGCGATAATCGCTATCACCACCAGCAGTTCAATCAAAGTAAAGCCTGTTCGGCGCATGGTAACCACCTCTTAGTACTTTTTTTCGTGGCACGGGCGTCTCGCCTGTGCAATCCCATGCATGCATGGGCGAGACGCCCAAGCCACTTGTAGCACGGGCATCTTGCCCACAAGCCAAATGGACGAGACGCCCAAGCCACAGTACTCCTCACTTAGCACCCATTTCCAAAGTTGAACAGCACGGTTAGCAGGTCGGCATCGTCCACGATGTTGTCGCCATTCAGGTCTTCGGGAAGGTTTGCGCCTGTGTTGCCGAAGGCGAATAGAACGGCTAACAGGTCAGCGTCGTCGGTGCATCCATCGCTATTCACATCGCCCGCCACGCGGTAGACCACCTCCAGCACCGGAGCGCGCCCCCCTGTATCGTTGCGCGAGTAGAAGCGATAGAAGCGAGTACCGCCCTGTTCACCAGGATCCATCCGCGAGACGAAGCAAATTCCCAGAAAGCCACCGCCATTGACTGCCGAGTTGAAATAGTTTTCAAACTCAGGAGCGGTAATCCGAATAGGAATGACGAACGGCGCGCTGGGATCATAGTTCTCCATCGTGCCAATGCCGAAAATTGTTTCTCCTGGGTAAGGGTTGTTCGGGTCGTTATAGCTCCAGTTTGCCTCGGTGAAATCGGCGCGGTCGAGGTTGCGCGCTTCCAGCGGGAACTCGGTTCCTTCCTGTTGGGTGTAGCCTATTGGTGGGGCTGTGATGACGCGAATCTGCGCTGAAAGCACCTGATAGTTCACACCCTGCCGAATACCTGCCAAAGACCATCGGGCAAGCGAATAGGAGTAGTTCAGCGCAGGGGGGGTACCTGTAGGGTCAACCGCCGACTCTTCTGTGCCCCAAACTCGCAGGATTGCGGTAAAGCCCGGATTGAACGCATTGTCGTAGTACCAGACATCATCGGTCGGCTGAGCCTGATAGACCTGTTGTGCGCTCGCCGAGAGAACGAAACCCAAAGCCAATGCAACGATACCGTTTCTCATAATCGCCTCCTTAGAACTCCGCTCTGTCCCTGTAGGGGAGCACCGCAACCGCATGTGCCCAAATTATCGTCTTTTGGGGCGGGTGAATGCTAACGGTGGGGCGACAATTTTTTGCGGGGAAGCGACATTCATCTACTCTTCAGCTGTTCCTGCGCGCGTCGACCTATGCCCTTCAGCCAGCGAATCAGATCGTCCACCAGCGTGTGCATAATCGGGATGTCTACGAGGGTCAAAATCGTGCCCATCAACAGCCCGCCAATGACCGCGGTTGCCAGCGGCTGGTAGGCATCCGTGCCCATCTTCGGGAAAAAGGCAACCGGTGCCAGCGCCGCAATTGTCACCATTACGGTCATCAAGATGGGGCGTAAACGGTCGGTACAGCCCTGCACCACCGCCTCGTCGCGCGGAATACCCTGCGCCCGCAGAACCAGAATCAGGTCAATCATTAGAATCGCCGCGGTGATGTCCATCCCTGTCAGCACGATGATGCCCAACAGCGACACGGTGCTGAACGCTTGCTTCATCAGCCATAGGAAGATGAACACGCCCGACAGCTCCAGCGGTAGGCTGAATATCATCTGCAAGGGCTGGAGGAATCCCCCAAACTGCGCCACCAACACCAAGTACATCAGCAAGAGCGCCACCAGAAAGCCGAGCATCATCCGACGGAACGAGTCCATCATCTGGGTCATGTCGCCACGCATTTCCATGCCGTATTCGCGGGGTGGCCAGTTCAGTTGGGTCATCGCCTTCATCATCACATCCATCGCCACATCCATCGAGGGGCGCGGCGGGAAGGGCAGCTCGGCAATCGCGGTATCGGGCTGACCATCCCCGTTCGTGTCGATTTTCGGGGGTTGGTAGTCGCCCTTTCGATAGTAGCCCATCAGGCTGACCACGCGGCGCAGTCCATCCCTTTCGATGAGTGTGGGCGCAACGCCATACTCCACCCGCGCCACCGACTTGAGCGGAACGCTTTCGCCACGCGCATTCACCAATACCAACTGCTCCAAATCGCGCGGGTGCAGTCGCTGGGATTCCTCATAGCGGATCAAGATGCTGGTCTGTCGGCGGTCGGCATAGTCGGGGAAGCGGTAGAACCCCTGAGTGTAGCCTCCTTTGAGTGCGTAGAACGCCTGCTGGGCAATCTCTTCGGCTGTGAGACCTGCTTGCATCGCCTTCGGCAGATCGATGCGCAGTTTCCAGATGGGGCGATTGAGTGTCCACGAGGTACCGGGTTGGAGCAGGTCAGGCACTTGCGCTTTGGCGATTTGGAGGCTCTCCTCTGCCAGACGGCTGGTCAGCTCCAAATCGGGTCCGTAGATGAGTATCTGAATGGGCGCGGCGGCGGTTGCCATCACATCGACGCCCATCTCCTTAATCTGCAGGAGGCGAATGCCCGGAATGGTCGCCGTCGCTTCTGCCTGAATCGCATCGATAATCTGCCAGATATCGCGCTTGCGCTCATCTTTGGAGGTAAGGGTGATCATGGCGGTGGCGGTGTTCTCGCGCATGGAGGCGTAGCCTGTGAAGTAGGCGCCTTCATAGTAGCCCGGTCCGCCTTCCGCGCCCACCTCCCACGACACGCGCCGAATTTCGGGATATTTCTCGATAAGCGCTTGCAGTTGGCGCACGGCACGCTCGGTGGCAGTATAGGAGGTGCCGGGTTGCATCTCCAGCCTGAGATATGCCTGTCCGATGTCGCCGAGGGGCATCATCTCGCTCCCGATGAAGTAGTAGAAACCGAAGCCGACCACCAGCGTCGCCAGAATGCGCATCAGGTTCGCGAAGCGGTGGCGTAGGAGGTAGCGAATGAGCCGTGCATAGCCCGCTTCCAGCCTATCCAACCCGTGCTGGAAGGGCACAATTACCCAGCGTTCAAGGCGCGTGGGCTGGGGTGAGACGCCCTTCAGGAAGCGCGAAGCCAGCGTGGCAGTGAGTGTCATCGACACCAGAAACGAAGCGAGCAAAGCAAAGATGAGCGGCCAGACCAGCCCGATGAACATCTGCTCCACGATTCCGCCCGCGAACAGCAGGGGTGTCAGGGCAATCACAATCATCAGCGTACTCGCGGCGACCGAGCGACGCACTTCCGTGATGCCGTCTATCGTCGCCTGAACGGGGTCTTTGCCCATCCGCAGGTGGCGACGCACCGCGTGCAGGTCGATAATCGCGTCGTCCACCAGTCGTCCGATGCCGAACAGCAAGCCAATCAGCGTGCTGGAGTTGAGGCTCATGCCCATCGGCACGAGCGCGAGAATCGCCATCGCCATCGAGGTGGGAATGGCGGTAAGCGCAATCAGGGTCATGCGCCACTCGCCCAGAAAGAGCCACACGACCAGCCCCGCCAACACCACCGCCAGCAAAAGCTCCTCCCACAGGTTGCGCAGGAGCACATCGACGAACTCGGCGTTGTTATATGCGACGCGGAACTTCAGACCAGGGTAATCGCGCTCGATGGCTTGGAGTTCTTTCATCACGGCGGAAATCACACGCGGGGAGCTTGCCCACGGGTTCTGCAAGATATTGATTGCGATGGCTTCGTCCGTTCGCCACTCGCCACCTTGCAGCACGGGCGAGACGCCCGTGCTATGCTCGCCCGTGCCACGCTCCTCTATCTGATATTGATGGAAATACCCACTGCGCTTTTCGTCATAGGTATCTATCACGCGGGCGACATCGCCGATGCGCACCACGCGGTCGCCCACCGCCTTGAGCGGGTAGTTCGCCACTTCGTCTGCACTGCGTGCAAGCGTATCGAGGCGCACAATCTCCTCATGCTCGCCTGTCGTGAGGCGTCCTGCAGGAGCCGACAGATTGAACGCATCGATGGCTCGCTGAACATCCAGAATGGAGAGACCGTACGCACTGAGTTTGTTGCGGTTGACAATCACTTGCAGTTGGCGTCGGTATCCGCCAAAGACCGACACGGTGTAGATGTCCCCGCTGGTGTGCTTGATACGGTCGGCAATCTCGTTTTCGAGCACTTCGCGCATGCGGGTGGGCGTCCAACGCGCGTCGCCCGTCACGGCGAGGGTCAGCACGGGCAGATTGAGCGGGTCTATTTGCAGAACCCACGAGGGTTGCGTGTTCGCGCCCTGCATCGGCAGGTCGTCTTGCGCGGCGGTCAGCAACGCCTGCACCTCCGTCAGCTTCTTCTGCATGTCCATGCCGTAGGGAAACTCCAGCACAACGATGCTGTAGCCGTCTTGTGTGGTGCTGCGGATGTAGCGCACGCCTGCAATTGCGGTCATGCGTTGTTCGAGGGGCTTGGTGTAGTAGGTTTCCATATCTTCCGCGCTCAAGCCGGGTGCGCGCGTCACAATGCCAATCTGGGGGCTTTCGATGTAGGGCATCATTCGGCGGGGCAGATAAGCCACGATTGCCCATACCGCCAGCACAATCACAGCGGTATAGAATGCCAACACCGCCGACGGATGCCTCACACTCCACTCAATCAAATTGAAGGGTCTCAATGCTGATGCCCTCCTTGTTGGGGTGGGGTGAAGTTAGGTGGGGTAAGCGTGCGCGGACCGCGCGCCGTCCACTCGGTGGGGAACACTGGGTCGCCATCGGTGAGCGTGGCGAAGCCGAACACGATTACCTGCTCACCCGCTTTGATTCCATCGAGAATTTGCACCCGCTCGCCATCGGATAGCCCTGGCTGAACACGCCGCTTGCGAGCAACATACTGTGCAGGCTGTTCCTTCGGCACCAAGTCCATCTTGCAGAGGGGGCATGTGCCCGGACGGTTCTGTTCGATCTGGGGATGCATCGGGCAGGTATAGACGGTCGGTTCGTTTGAGTGATGGTGCTGAGATTCTTCCAGCACCCACAGGTAGGGGCGTTGGAACTCGTCGTATTGCAGGGCGCGGGTGGGCACAGTGAGGGCGGGGGTGGGGTGTGGCTGTAAGCCGATGCGCATTTCGGCATATTCGCCCACCACGAAGCGCCTATCTGGATTGGGCAACAGCGCTTCCACAATCATCGTGCGGGTGTTGGGGTCTGCCTCGCGGAAAATCGCGCTGATGCGGGCGGTGTAGACGCGGTTCGGCTCGGCATAGCGTTTAATCCAGACGGGGTAGCCCGTGCGGAGGCGAAGCGCGTCGCTTTCGGCAACTTTCGCTTGGATGCGCACCTTGTCGGTGTTTTGCAATTTGAAGATGGGCGTGCCTGGCTCCACGAGGGTGCCCGGTTCGGTCAGGCGTTCGGTGATGATACCAGGGTTGAGCGCAATAAGGCGGGTATAGTCCACCTGCAATTGGGCGGCGCGTGCGCTCCCCTCTTGTGCCTTAAGAGTTGCCTCGGCGCGTTGCTGTCGGGCACGGGCAGCTTGCAGGCGGGCGTTCGCCGAATCGACCTCGCGTTCCGCCGTCTGCAAAGCGGCTTGCGCCCGTTGGACTCGTGCGCGCATCGCCTCGCGGTTTGCGGTAATCTGCTGAATGCGTGCGGTTTGGGACTTAGAGGATGCCCGCGCCGAGTTCAAGCGCTCGTTCGCCTGTGCAAGTTGCGTTTCGGCTGATTGGACATCCCGTTTCGCAACGAAGCCCTTCGCCAGCAGGGCGCGCAGGCGTTCCACTTCTTGTTGCCAGTAGTTCACTTCGGCTTCGGCGGCACGGATATCGGCTTCGGCTCGCTCCAGCTCTGCCTGTGCGGTTTGCAGTTCTGCATCGGCAGCTTGGAGCATTTGGCGCGCTTCTTCCAGCTCGGCTTGGGCTTGTTGGCGGCGGGACAGCGACGCCTGGCGTTCCGATTCGGCTTCCTGAATGCTGGCGCGTGCCTCGTTCAGTTCGGCAAGCGCCGCTTGGAGGTTGCCTTGCGCCTCCTGTGCCCGCGCCTCATATTCGGTCGGTTCAATCAGCGCGAGCAATTGACCAGGGCGTACGCGGTCGCCCGGGTAGACGAGCGTGTTCAGCAGTTTGCCTGTGATGCGGGCGCGGACGATTTCTTCGTTATAGGCGCGGACGGTGGCAGGATAGGCAACCGTGGGCATAAAGGGCTTCCCTTCCACCTGTTCCACACCCACGGGGAACGCGCCGCGGGGCGGTTTCATCGCACTCATGTCCATTCCCTGCGCTTCAAGCGGGGTCATCGCCCCAGGCGGGCGCTGGGTTTGCACCACCCACCAAGTTCCTATCGTTAGTCCAACGAGCAGGATCAGGCTGGTGAGCGCGGTAAACCAGTGTTTCGCTCGCTCGCTTCTCATGGGTTTCCTCCTTGTGTTTGCTTGAGGGGAGCATTTCGGCGCATCAGCAGGGCGTTTATCGCCACAAGGACTGTGGAGAGGCTCATCAGCAGGGCGCCCAGCGCGGGCGAGAGCAAGATGCCCCATCGGACAGCGACACCTGCAGCAAGCGGCAACGCCACCACATTATAGCCCGTCGCCCACAGCAGGTTCTGCACCATTTTGCGATAGCTGAGTCGTGCTAAGGCAAGGAACAGCACCACATCGCGCAGGTCATTCTCGATGAGCACCACATCCGCCGATTCGATGGCGACATTGGTGCCAGCCCCAATCGCGAAGCCGATATCAGCGCTGAGTAGGGCAGGCGCATCGTTGATGCCGTCGCCCACGAACGCGATGCGCTTGCCCTCTTCGCTCAAGGTGCGTACAATTTGTGCCTTCTCCTGCGGCAGGATCCGAGCGTAGAACTGGTCGATGCCCAGTTGCGTTGCGACGGCGCGTGCCACCGCTTCCGCGTCGCCCGTAATCATGACCACTTCCAGCCCCATCTGGTGCAGTTGCTGGATGACCTCGCGTGCGCCCGCGCGTACTTGGTCGGCTAAGGTGAAAAGGGCAAGCGGCTCAGAGTCGCTGGAGAGCACAATAGCGCTCTCACCATTCTGTTCAGCATGTTGGATCCCTTGCTGAAGGGCAGGTGGCAGCGCGCGAATGCCCAACTCAGTGAGCCATTCAGGACGCCCCAATCGATAGGTTTGTCCGTTCAAAACCCCCTCGATACCCTTACCCGGCACCGTCTGCAACGCTTGCGGGGTGTCAGGAGTAATGCCCTGTGTGTCTGCCGTCTCCACAATCGCGCGCGCCAGCGGGTGGGCGGAACCACTTTCAAGAGTCGCCGCCAGACGCAGAGCATCCGATGAGGAGACACCATTCGTATAGATACCTGTGATGCCAAACCGCCCCTCCGTGAGCGTGCCCGTCTTGTCAAAGGCAACCAACTGCAGGTTCAGTGCACGCTCCACCGCCTCGCGGGTTCGGATGAGAATACCGTTATGCGCTGCCAGCCCCGTGAGCTGAACCATCACCAGCGGGATTGCCAGCCCCAGCGCATGCGGACAGGCAATCACCAATACCGTCACAGCGCGTTCGAGAGTGAACTGCCAGTCGCCGCCCGCAAAGTGCCATGCAAGGGTGGTAATCAGGGCGATACCCACCGCTATCAGGGTGAGCCAGAACGCAAGGCGGTCGCCCAGCACCTGAAAACGGCTGCGACTGCGCTGCGCCTCCTCCACAAGGCGCAACATCTGGAAGAGGGTGGTGGTCTGACCCACGCGTCGTGCCTCTACCACCAGCATCCCTTCACCGTTTATGGCGCCTGCAATCACCTCATCGCCCGGCTGCTTTTCGACGGGGCGCGATTCGCCTGTAAGGAACGCCTCATTCGCTGTGGAACTACCCTGCAGAACCACGCCATCGACAGGGATCTGCTCGCCTGGGCGCACCAGCACGCGGTCGCCCACTTTCAAGTCGGCGACCGGGATATCGACCACTTCGCCGTTTTGGAGCCGATGGGCTTGCGCAGGCAGGAGCGCGGCGAGATGTTGCAAGGCTTGCGACGCTCTGCCCACCGCTACCATCTCCAGCCAGTGCCCCAACAGCATCACATCGATCAGGGTTGATAGCTCCCAGTAAAAGGGCATTCCGCGCACCACCCCCACAGTGATGGCGATACTGTAGAGGAATGCAACGGTGATAGCGAGCGCAATCAAGGTCATCATGCCAGGCAGGCGAGCGCGGAGTTCACGCAGTGCGCCTTCCAAAAAAGGCAGACCACCATACAGGAAGATAACCGTGCTGAAGAGGGGCACGAGCGCATCACTGCCCGCAAAGCGTGGCGCCCGATAGCCCATCCAGTGCTGGAGCGCATCACTCCAGATAAGCACAGGGACCGTCAGCAGCGAGCAGACGAGGAAGCGGTTGCGAAACATCGCCACGCTATGCCCAGCATGCTTATCTATGGCGTGATGCGCTTCCTCTGCTGGCTCCATCCCAGCGTAGTGGTGATGGTGTTCCGAATGGCTCATCGTGCACCTCCAATCGGGGCAGTGCCCGTGATGTGGCAGACACTGCCCCCCGCAGGCTTCAGTGGTGATGGTCGTGATTGTGGTGCTGGTTGTTGGCAGGTTTCACGGGTGCAAGTGTGCCTCCCGCCCGCTTCACCACCTGCTCGATCTGGGCATAGCGCACCGCGGCATCAGGCTTGAAGGTGACGAGCAGGGTGTCGCGCTCCGTCTGCACCTTTGCAACCCCATTCACCTTGCTGAGGGCTTGCGCTACCTTTTTGGGGTCGCCCTTCGCAAGGGTGAGCAGGAGTCGCCCCTCGTATTTCATCTTGGAGCGCGGTCCCATCGCGTGCGGGACCTTGGGCAGGGCATGGATGATTTGTGAGAGGGCGACCTGCGCCTCGTCGTAGCGTACGACTGCAACGCCCGTCTTGAACTCCAGCTTAGCCGACTGCACGCCCTTTAGCTGGAGCAGACCCTTCTCGACAGGTTCTACACAGCCTTCGCAGTGTAAGCCACTGACCTTAATCGCAACCGTCTGAACCTGCTTTTGCTGAGGAGCCGTGTTCTGGCTCTGTGTGAATGCAAATGCGCTTAGAAGCGCCCATACTATCAGTTTGCTCATGATTGTATCCTCCTGTGTTGTAAGAGATGCGTTACGCTCGCTATGCGAGCATCAAGAGAGAGAACATACTCAATCCTATAGTAAAAGGATGAAAGTGGATACTTACACAGGAGGGGCGCGCGGCGCTTCGGTGGATAAACAAGGGGGTAACGATGGGGTTTCTGGTTGTCCAGGAAGGACAACCCGGTAAGAAGTCGGTATTACTGCCTCCAAAGGAGCAGGAAGGAGTGCGACCAAGTTCGATGTTGGGAAGAGAAGCTTATCGGGGTTTCCCGCAACCAAAGGCGACGCAGGCGCATGACACACGCCACAGTTGCCACACTCAGAAGGGTCTCCTTGAGAACTGTTGGAGGCAGAATGCGAACCTTCTGCACAACATGAAGACGCTTTTGACGGCACAGAACACTGACACTGGAATGCCACCCCGTAAACCAGCGGGGTGAGTGAAAGCCAGAGGGCTAAAAGCCATAAGGCAACGACGCGCCTCCACAGTGTTCCATGCATCATCCGAATTATACCTTCCCAAATCTCTGAAGGTTTCACAGAGCGACTCGAACTTCCTCTATGATGTTGTATAATTCCCCATGAGTGAGGAGGTCTACCATGAAGCGTGTTAGCACTCTACTGATGGGATGTCTGCTGACATTTGGGGGCGTTGCTTACTCCCAACTGATGCGAGAGCAGTGGCGCGAATTGGTAAACGGTAACTTTGTGAACGCAACCCCAGAATTGCGACACCATCTCCGAGATGCTGAGGGCAATACCTATCATGTCGGCAGTATCTCGGCAGGAAGTGGTGGGGTGTTCGTGATAAGCCTCGCTCCCGAAGGTGCGACTCGTTGGACGATGTTCTGGAACGAAGTGCCCTTTCCTTCTCACTTCGCAAGTTTCCTCGACCCTGACGGCAATCTACAAGTGTTCTTGAGAAATAGCATCGTACTCCATTTCACCTCTCAAGGGGAACTAGTTCGTCAGGAGCTGTTGCCTGTTGAAATTAGTGGCATTTACTATATACCCTCTGCAACTTGCGATAGCGTGGGCAATCGTTATCTGTGGATTCCTATAAGGGGGTATGATGCGCTTTTAGCAAAAATCTCACCAAGCGGTACGCTCTTGTGGACTTATACAATCCCTAACCTGCGAACTATTGGAGTGTATGTGGATAGGAGTGGAAATGTGGTGGTCGTCGGTGGTGTTCCTGTACCGAACTATCCTAACTCTCATCGGCTGTTCATCGCCAAGTTTGACCCGTCGGGCAACCTGCTCTGGAGTTGGCAAGACACATTCCCTACTATCCAACTTGAGCGTGTGCTCGGCGAAGACTCGCTGGGACAGTTAGTGGTGAGTAACAGTACTGGCGCACTGGTATTCTCCCCGAACGGCTCCCTAATCCGTCGTTTCTTTTCGAACACTGGGGCATCAAATCGATATATTATTGGTGTATCAGACCGCCTCCTGCATCCCGATGGGCGCATCTTCGCAAGCGTTCTTTATAATTTATCCGGTGGGGGGTATGCTACAGGCGTCTTCTGCCATAGCTTGGATGGTACTCTGCTTTGGGAACGGATCGACCTTACACGAGTTCCCTTCTCGTTCTCTGGAACCCCCCACTCTAAGATAGCCACTTCAGGCACATCAGACGCGCTATGGTTCTCGGCGCCAATCTCTGATAGTCAAGGAACAGGGTTTCTGACCGCAAAGCTCGACCGCTTTGGCAACCCAATCTGGTCTGCCCGAGTGGGCGCAACTTCTCAAGGGTATATCGGTATCAGCGGACTGTTAGTCGCACCCAATGGACAGAGCCTTGTGGTGACTTCCGAACCCGATGGAAGTCGCCTCATCCGATATTCCGACACAGGTGTTCTGCTGAGCGAACAGCGTCTGATGTTGGGGGTTCCCACACGGGACACTACTCTGAAACTTGGTGCTGACGGCGAAGGAGGCGTGTACGCGCTGATGGATGCCGATGGGAGGCGTCTCCGCCGATACTCCGCAGAAGGGCTTTTGCTTTGGGAGAAGCGTGAGCCGTTCATAGACTTCGTAGCCACCGACGCTGGCGACATCGTTGCCCTCTCCCAGACCAGTCAAGCGGTTCGGCTCACCCGCTATTCTCGTGAAGGGCAACAGGTGTGGCAAGAGACCTACTCTCTGCAGGGGAATGTTTCCTCATCCAACCTGTACCTTGTTCCAGATGGCACTTTCTACATTACGGCTATGGTGGGAGGTGTCCCGAACCTGCTCAAGGTCAGTGCGAACGGTCAACTGCTCTGGAGGCAAGTCGTCTCCGATTCTACTTGGGTATCTGGGGTTGCAGTCGCTTCCGATGGGAGCCTCTATTGGGCGCTTCGCCATACGAACGGACATTTCGTAGAACGCTATAACCCCACAGGCAGTCGGGACTGGCGATTGAATATTCCTTCCTCGATAGTCTACATCCGTTCTGACAATCAAAGTCGGCTGGTGTTGCTAACGATTGAGGGGACATCAGGAGAACCTGTGCGCATACTTCGCGTCTACTCGCCCCCAGGGGCGTTAGTTTGGGAGTCGGTTCGGAACGCATCTTCTGTCTCCACATCAAGCCCGATTGCCGTCGCACCTTCGGGAGACATCTATCTGCTGGAATACCTCGAAGGTCAGTTGTATCTGAGCCGAGTCGGCAGTATGGGCGAACTCATTGATCAAGAACCTTCACCTCTGCGCTATCCTAACCTGAGCGTCGACACCGTAGGAAACCTCTATCTGTGGGGTGTGTACGCACCACTTGATTCTCCCCTGACTAATCGCATCGAAGTCTACCGAAGGGTTCCGAATGGAACCCTGAGTAAGCGGGTGGAGTTCGCAGGTCCCGTTCAGCGAGGCAACCAAATCTATTCCTTGTTGGTGGAGCAAGGTGGGGCACGAATCACTCTCGGCGGTATCACCTACGCCGAGATGGGCAACCTCGATGCACTGGTTGCTCGGTTCGTGGAGCGACAACGCGGGGATGTGGATGGCAACGGTTGTGTGGATGATTCGGACCTGGTAGCCATCCTGTTCGCATTCGGCAACACAGGCACGAATCTGCCTGAAGACCTGAACGGGGATGGCATCGTGGACGACGCCGACCTGCTGGAGGTGCTGTTCCACTACGGGCAGGGATGCGAATAGGACTCGCTGGGGAACTGCCTGCTTTCAGGTACTCTAATATCTGTGCGTGAGGAGCTTATCTGGGCGGATGAGGGCGCTCCAACGACGCGCTCCATCCCTTACTTGGTGTTGGAGTTCATCGGGGCGGTTTGGGTCTTGCTGATTGCGAGCCTGCGCACCTTAATCCGTGGCAGGTTAGAGCTCAAAGAGACCCTCCACCAGATGGCGTTCATCGGAGCGACCTCTGTGCCCATCGTTGCGCTCACCAGTGCCTTTACGGGCGCAGTGGTCACGCTCTATTCCGCCTCGCTGTTGGTGCGGGCAGGAGGAGGCGGATTCGTAGGTGGGGCGATTGCGCTGGCGATGGCGCGCGAGTTAGCCCCTATCCTCACCGGCATTATGGTGACGGCGCGCTGTGGCTCAGCCATCGCAGCGCAACTGGGCACGATGAAGATTACCGAGCAGATCGATGCTCTGCGCGCGCTGGCGGTTAGCCCCATTCAGTACCTCGTGGTTCCCCGATTATTGGCAGGGTTGGTGATGTTCCCTATGCTCTGTGTGGTGGCGAACTTTGCGGGGGTGGTGGGAGGGTGGGTCGTGGCGGATGCGTTCGGCATCAGCGCCAATCGCTATCTCCAATCCATTCAACTGCTGGTGGAGCCGTTCGATTTTATCGGGGGGCTCATCAAGTCGGTGGTGTTTGCGGTAATCGTGATTACGGTCTGCTGTCAACAAGGGCTGGATACTCGTGGGGGCGCAGTGGGTGTCGGGCATGCGACCACGCGCGCCGTGGTGCTGTCGATGGTGCTGGTGTTCGTGGCGAACTACTTCTTGGCAGATGCACTGTTTGCAAAGCGATGAACGAGCCCCCAGCGATCCTCGTGCGCAACCTTGTCTACCAAGTGAATGGGCACACCCTCTTGAAGGGTGTGAACCTACAGGTGGACTATGGCGAGGTGGTGGGCATTATGGGGGCGTCGGGCAGTGGCAAAACGACCTTGCTGAAATGCATCGCCGGGCTTCTGCGCCCGACCAGCGGGGAACTCTGGATAGAGGGCATCGATATTGCCCCTCTAAGCGAGCGGGAGAAGATGCCTATCCGTCTGCGCTTGGGGATTGTGTTCCAATACTCCGCGCTGTTCGACTCCCTGACGGTCTACGAGAATGTGGCGTTTGGGCTGGAGCGTCATCGTCGCCTCCCTCGCAAGGAGATAGACCGTATCGTGAGTGAGCGTCTGGCGTGGGTAGGGCTGGACGGTACGCAGAACCTCTATCCCTCGCAACTGTCGGGTGGAATGCGCAAGCGGGTGGGGCTGGCGCGCGCCCTCGCCTTAGACCCCCATATCGTGCTGTTCGATGAACCGACCAGCGGACTGGACCCCGTGAACGCCTACCAGATCGACCAGCTGATTACCCGTCTGAATCGTGAACTGGGGCTGACCGCTGTCGTCGTCTCCCACGATGTGGTGAGCCTGATGCGCACGACGAATCGAATAGTAATGGTCGATGCTGGGGAGATTGTTGCCGAGGGCACACCCGAAGTGATTCGCACCAGCGACCATCCCAAAGTACAAGCCTTTCTCCAAATGGCGTCTTCCCAAACCCTCCCCTCTGAGGGTTGAGTGCTAATAAGTCGCCCAATAGCGCATTTTCGGGTATAATAGTAATGGCTTAGGGGAACAAATGGAGGATTCGAGCCAGATCAATGGAGCAAGGGAACATACTGAGGAGTCGCTCGACCTGCTTTTGAACCGCTACCGACCTGTGTTATGGCGATACCTGCGTTCCCGTGTTCGTTCTGAGGAGGATTGTGAAGACATCCTTCAAGAAACGCTTCTACGCGTTGCGCGAAGCCTGCCCACCACCACGCTGAATGTCCCCCTCGATCACTGGGTTTTTCGGATTGCGACCAATTGCCTACGCACCTTCTATCGCCGGCACCCAAGTCGTCATGAGACATCCTTTACCGAAATAGGGCTTACCGAGCGTTCAGTTTCTTTTCCACACTTGCAACACGAGACCTGTGAAACGAGTCTTATCTCTCGGCTTGCGAATGAGCAGACAGCAGAACGCTTACAACAGATTATTGCCCGTGTGTGCTCTTGGGAGGAACAACAGGTGTTTCTACTGTATGCTCAAGAGGAATCGCTTGAAGCGGTGGCAGACATGATGCGGATGAACCCCAGTACGGTGCGTTCCCATCTGCTGCGGGGGCGTGCGAAAGTATTGGCATACATCGTCCAACACGAACCCGAGTTGGTCGGAGGGCAATCTGCTATAGAACAGGCGATAGAGCGCTACCAGCAAACTGCCCGTCCGCACGACCGATTGAGCGAAGCTGAATTGAAGGTAGTCTCCCTCTAAACCGTTGATGGTAAAATAACCGCCAGAACGTGCTTGGGGAGGGAGACGATGAAAATGCAACTAGTCAAGGTGGGTCAGT
>FWWM01001409.1_pt1 | contig 72590 bp, 71 predicted proteins | sample 2228351 | NCBI WGS metagenome assembly FWWM01 (sample SAMEA103939774, study PRJEB20133) | metagenome | reverse complement strand
TGGTAGGCCGCCTGCACCTTCGCCTGCGCATACAGCCCCAAAACCAGCGCCGGCAACGCCAGCACAAAATACAACGGATCCCACCAAAACAGCATGCCTACCTCCTGTGCGGAAAAGGATTTTTACGCAGATGGACGAACAGGTTTCTGAGACCGTGGGGGAGCGGCCTGCCCGGAAAAAGAAAGACCTTCGGCCGATGTCCGCGTTCGCTTCCCAAATGGAAGGACGCACCCTGACATCAGCCGAAGGTCTCGCCAGGCCAACCGGGCAGGCGGAGCCGGGGATCGGCGCCTGGGGCGCCGGGCCTCCCGGGTTGACGGCTCCGCCAACGGGCTGCGCGCCCGCTGGCTACTCCCCTTCGGGCTATTTATAAGCATATCTATGCCCTCCCGGCCCGTCAAGCGGCGGGGGGTCCCCACGCGATCTCTCAAGGCTTCGGTTTCCCCAAATGTCCTTAGAATAGAGGGAGGGCTTCTCTGGCTTCGCGGGGCCGTGCTGTGCCTCTCACTTCCTTAGGCCGGCGGGGCTGGATGCGCCCTGCAGAATCGGAGCGTTCCGGGATGGCGAGGGGGGACGATGCGGATCATCACGTTGACCACGGACTTCGGGGATGAGGATGGGTATGTGGGGACGATGAAAGGGGTGATCCTCTCCATCGCCCCCGAGGTCCGGCTGGTGGACCTGAGCCATCACATCCCGCCCCAGGACATCCGGCGCGCGGCCTTCGTGGTGGCGGAGGCGGCGCCGTATTTCCCGCCGGGCACGATCCACGTGGCGGTGGTAGATCCCGGCGTGGGGAGCGCGCGCCGAGCCCTCATCGTCGAAACCGAGCGGGCGCTGTTCGTGGGGCCCGATAACGGCCTGTTCAGCTTCATCCTGGACAACTATCCCGAGGCCCGGTGCTACGCCATGGAGGAGCCGTCCTACCGGCTGCCCCGGGTCAGTTTCACCTTCCACGGCCGGGACGTCTTCGCCCCCGGAGCCGCCTACCTGGCCCGTGGGGTCCCCCCGGCGGCCTTCGGGCCGCTGGTGCCTGACCCAGTGCGCCTGCTGCCTCCGCGCCTGGAGCTGGAGGAGGAGCGCATCGTGGGGGAGATCCTCCACGCCGATCGCTTCGGCAACCTGGTGACCAGCATCGGGCGGCTCCAGTGGCAGGGGGCGACGCTGATCCTGCAGCCGGCCTTCGGGCCCCTGGCCCGCCGCTTCCCGGTGGTCTTCCGGGCCGGCGAGGCCCGGGTGGAGATCGGAGGTCGGACGCTTCAGGGGATCGTCCACACCTTCGCCGAGGGGCGCCCCGGGGAGTTGATCGCTTACCCCGGAAGCGCCGGCTTCCTGGAGATCGGGCTGGTGAACGGGTGCGCGGCGGCCGCTCTCGAGGCCCGCCGGGGGGACCCGGTGGTGGTGCGGGTGCGCCTGCTGGCGCTGGAGTGAGGCGCGCCGCTGATCGAAACCCATGGGTGGGGGAACGATGGCCCGTGAAGCCTGTTTCGTGATCGAGGGCGGGCGGCGGCTCCGCGGGGAGGTGCGGCCGGGCGGCAACAAGAACGCCGCCCTCCCCTTGATCGCCGCCACGCTGCTCGCGGACGAGCCGGTGATCCTGCGCAACGTGCCCCGCATCCGCGACGTCCGCACGTTGCTGCAGCTGCTGGACGAACTGGGGGCGACCATCGAGGAGCTGGACCCCCACACCCTGCGCATTGACACCCGGGGGGTGCGCCCGCGCCCCCTCAATCCGGAGCTCTGTCGGGACATCCGGGCGAGTATTCTGCTGGCGGGCCCGCTGCTGGCCCGCTTCGGCCACGTGGAGATGCCGCCGCCGGGCGGGGATGTCATCGGCCGTCGGCGGTTGGACACCCATTTCCTGGCCTTCGAGGCCTTGGGGGCCCAGTATGCGGTGAACCGCGTCTTCCGGATCCAGGCGCGGAGCCGGCTCTGCGGCGCGGACATCCTGCTGGACGAGGCCAGCGTCACGGCGACGGAAAACGCGGTGATGGCCGCGGCCCTGGCCCAGGGCACCACGGTCCTGCGCAACGCCGCCTCCGAACCCCACGTGCAGGCCCTCTGCCGTTTCCTCAACCGGATCGGAGCCCGTATCGAGGGGATCGGCTCGAACACCCTGGTGATCCATGGGGTGGATCGCCTGAGCGGCGGGGAGTGGGAGATCGAGTCGGATCACATCGAGGTGGGGTCTTTCATCGGGCTGGCCGCCCTGGTGGGGGACGGCGTCTGGATCCGCCGGGCGGTCCCCCACCACCTGCGCATGGTGCAGCTGGTCTACCGACGCCTGGGGATCCGCTTTGAGATCCACGGGGAGGACATCTACGTGCCGCCGGACCAGCCGCTCCGGGTGGTGCCGGACATCGGCGGGCATATCCCGAAGATCGAGGACGCCCCATGGCCGGGCTTCCCGGCGGATCTGATGAGCATCGCGATTGTGGCGGCCACCCAGGCGTCGGGCCCTGTCCTCTTCCACGAGAAGATGTTCGAGAGCCGCCTGTATTTCGTGGACAAACTGATCGCCATGGGGGGGCACATCGTGCTCTGCGACCCCCACCGCTGTTTGGTCTACGGTCCCTCGCCGCTGCACGGGGAGCGGCTGGAGAGCCCGGACATCCGGGCCGGCATGGCGCTGGTGATCGCCGCTCTCTGCGCCGAAGGGACCAGCGTGATCCGCAACGTCGTGCAGATTGACCGGGGCTACGAGGGCCTGGATGAGAAGCTGCGGGCCCTGGGGGCGGCGATCGAGCGGGTCGAGCGATGAGCCCGGTCGGGGCAGGCGCTGGGCGGGCTTTCGATCCTTCGGCAAGGTGGGAGCGATGAACAGGACCCCGCAGCCGGTCTGGGTATGGATCGCGGCGTTGGTGCTGATCGGCCTCGCCTGTGGGTGCGTGGGCCTGGCCGCCGGCGGCCTGGTGGGTTTCCTGATCGGGCGCGGTGCGCCGGCCCTCGCGCCCACCCCCATCCCGTGGCTGGGGGTGCGGGTGAGCCAGGAAGCGGACGGCGCCCGCATCCTCGAGGTGTTCCCCAATAGCCCGGCGGAGCAGGCCGGCCTGCGCCCCGGTGACCGCATCGTCGCCTTCGATGGGGAGCCGGTGAGCGCGGCGCGCCCGCTCACGGAACACGTCCGACGCCACCGCCCGGGGGATACTGTGCGCCTCACGGTGATCCGGGATGGGGAAGAGCGGACGGTCTCGGTCACGCTGGGCCGCGCCCCATAAGCGGCCGCCCCCGAACGGGAACCTTCGGCCGCTGGTTCGCCGTTTGGAAGGGGCTTTCCCGAGCCCCCGCATCGGGGCGTCGGAAGACGCGCATCGAATCGGCGCGCCCTCCAAGAAGCGGTTGGCCTTTCGGAGGGCGGGCCTCCGGCCCGCCGCCGTCTCCATCCGCGTGGGGGGCCGAATCCATTGATGCGCGGGCCCTCCCGATCCGCCGCATCGGGGCGTTGGGAGAGACGCCCTTCAAAAGGCCCAAGCGGCGCGCCCGGAGGCGCGCCCTCCGAGAAGCGGTTTGATCGTTCGGCGGGCGGGCCTCCGGCCTGCCGCTGCTGGACTCGGAGGGTGGCTCCCCGGAGCCCCGTCGGCGCGTCGGGAGACGCGCCCTCCGAAAACGGGATCGGCGCCTCTGAAGGTGCGGATATCGTTCCAGGCCTCATCGCGAGATGCGCGTATGCGCCGATGGCTCGTGGGAGGGATGCTGATCGGGGGGATGGGCCTCGCGCTGGCCCTCGGCGGGCTCGCGCGCGGGGGATGGCCGGGCATCGCCCCGCCGGCCGCCCTCGTCCTCCCCGGGCCGGATGGCCCCGTCACCCTGCGTCGGGTCGGCCCCGCCGAATGGCGGATCGAGGCCGCTTCCCCCCGAGATCTGGCCTTTGCGGAAGGGGTGCTGGATGGGCTGGACGCCGCGCCGCTGCTGGTCTTCCGGAGAGCGGCCGCCTACGGCCGGCTGCAGGCCCTGGCCGGGCCGGAGGCGGCGGCGGCCGATGCGTGGACCCGGGCCATGGATCTCCCCGGCCGCGCTCAGCGGGCGTGGGATCGGCTGGATGCGGAGACCCGATCCCGGCTCCAGGCGTATGCGGACGGCGTGAACGCTGCCTGGCGGATGGGCCCTCCCGGGATCCGCCGTCTCCCCCAGCCCGATCCCCTCCCAGGGCCGTGGCGCCCCCAGGACAGCCTGGCGGTTGCGGCGGGCCTGGCCCTCGCCCACCCGGGCTGGATGGAGGCGGAGATCGCCGCTTCCCTCCAAGCCCTTCCCTCTCCCCTGCAGGAAGCCCTGGAGGACCCGGCCTGGCGCTCCACCTCCCACCTCCCGGACGCGGCGATGCGCGAGGCGGCGTGGCGCGCCTGGGCGGCCGTCGGGGCGGCCCCGGAGATCGGGCTCTTCCGGGGCTGTCGGGAGGAAGGCGGGTTCCTCCTTCACGCGATGGCCGCCCCGGTCCTTCCGCTTCCGTGGCGTGCAGTGTGGATTGGGGAAGAGGCCCGCATCCGCTGGCCCGGCCTGCCCGGTGCCCCGGCCCGGGCCACCGCCCAGGGGGGGCACTGGCTGAAGCCGCTGCCGGACCCGGGGGATCCCCTCGACGCGCTGGAGGGCCTCGTCCGGGGGGTGCTGGAGGCGGAGACGTTCGGCGCCTTCTGGACATGGGGTGGGGTGGCGGAATGGCCCCCCTGCGCCGCCGCGCAGGCAACCCATCGCGAGGCGCTGCTCGCCCTGCCCCCGGAGGACTGGTTGCAGCGGCGCGTGCACGGGATGCTCCGGCGCTGGGACGGCCGCATGGAGGCGCAGAGCCCTTCGGCGCTGGTCTACGCGGCGTGGCGCGAGGAGGCGGTCGCGGGCGCGTTGCAGAATGCGTTGGGTCCGGCGAGCCTGCGGCGCCTCCGCACCCGGCGGCCGGCGGAAGCGGTCCTCGCAGCGTGGTTGGCCAATGGAGATGAGGCAGACCGCGAGGGGGTCCTGCGGGAGGCCTATCGGCGGGCGCTGCGGGCGATCGGGCGGCGCTACGGGGACCTGCACACGATCTGGGCGTGGGGGAAGGCCCATGCGGCCGCCCTACGGATCTTGGGCTGGCCTGTTCAGCGGGAGGTGGCGTTAGGAGGCGATGAAGGGGATCGCTGGCCGACACCGATGGATCCGGCGCGGCCCTACCGTACGGCCTTCTGGCCGGCCTTCACCCTACGAGGCGGCGCCCGCCTGCACGGGGAGGTCCCCCCGCTGCCGTGGGGATGGCCGTGGCCGTAAGTGGGAGAGGGAACGGCCTCTCCGTGGCTTGCGGACTAGGCTCCCCGAGCCGTCCCATCCGGGCCATCCGTCTCGGGAGATCCCAAGGGAGCAGGCGGCGTCTTCGGAGCCGCTGGAGGGACGTGCCCATCTTCCCCTCCTCGGACCTCGCGGGGCCGCAGGGCCCTGCCGCTACGCCTCGGGCGGGATCCGGCGGGTCAGTATGGCCAGCTCGCGCTCCAGTTCCGCCCGGCGCTGGGCGGCCGCCTGGCGGCCCTCTTCCAAGATCTGTTGCCATCGGGCCTGGATCCTCTCCCGCAGCGCCGCGCCGGACTGGGGGGTGAACAGCAACGCCAGCCCCGCCCCGGTCAGCCCGCCCATCAGAAAGCCATAGAGCCACAGGATCGCGCGCCGCATGAGTTCCCCCAGAAAAAAGAATTTTCTTTATTTTAAGCATACGGACGCTTCCACGTCCGGATCCGAGACGGAGACCTGTTCGGTGTTCGCGTTCGCTGGGTTCTCCGGGATCTCGTGCTATGATGGAGGGGGAATCCAAAGCATGGCGCAGAGGCGATGAGGGGAGGGACACGGCTGGAGCCCGACGTCCGCATCGAGGCGGTGGACCTGGCGGTGGCCTGGAACTGGGAATGCGACCGTCCGTTCATCGGGATGATCCGGGAGGCCTGCGGCCGCCGCGGCCTCTCGCTGCAGGAGATCCGGCCCGAGGATCTCATAGAGGTCCTGGCCCGGGCCCGTCGGGGCGAGTGGACGTGCCGGGTCTTCCTCGACCGGGCTTCGGATTGGGATGAGGCGTTCGAGGCGCTGGTGGATTGGGCCCGCGAGGCGGGGGTCTTCCGTCTGAACCCGACCGAGCGCGCCCGGGCGGCGTGGGACAAGGCGGCGATGCATCAGCGGTTCGTCGCCGCGGGGCTTCCCACTCCGCCCACCTGGATCCTGCCACCGTGGGAGGCGCAGCCGGCGGTGGAATGGCAGGAGGAGTGGATGGGCCCCCTGATCGCCAAACCGGCCTTCGGCGGCGGGGGGGAAGGGGTGCGGCGCATCGCGGGCCCGGAGGATCTGACCGCCCTGCGGGCTGCCTTCCCGGATCAGCCGTTCCTGCTCCAGCGCTACGTGCGCCCGCGCCGGCTGGCGGGGCGCCCGGCGTGGTTCCGGGTGCTGTATGCGGTGGATCAGGCCTTCCCGTGCTGGTGGGATCCCGAGACCCATCGCTACGCGCCGGTCACAGAGGCCGAGCGGGAGGCGCTCGGGCTGCATCCCCTCTGGGCTCTGGGCCACCGGATCGCCGACGTCTGCGGGCTCCACCTGTTCTCCAGCGAGATCGCCCTGGAGGAAGGGGGAGGCTTCCTCTGCATTGATTACGTCAACGATCCCATGGACACCCGCCCGCAGTCGGCGGTCCCGGAGGGGGTGCCGGATGATGTGCTGCGGCGGATCGCCGACCGGATCGCGGAGGTGGTCCTCAGGAGGGCGCGGTGCCGCTGATCCTGGTGACCAACGACGATGGGATCCGATCGCCCGGGTTGCGGGCGGCCGCCGCCGCCCTGCAGGAGCTGGGGCAGGTCGTGGTGGTGGCCCCGGTGGAGCAGTGGTCCGGCGCCGGCCGCAGCATGCCCTCGACCTCCGAGGGGCGGATTTATCCGGAGACCATGGCGGTGAACGGCCGGTCCATCCGGGCCTATGCGGTGGAGGGGACGCCGGCGCAGGTGGTGGACCATGCGATCCTGGAGATCCTGCCCCGCCCCCCCGACCTCGTGGTCTCCGGGATCAACTACGGGGAGAACGTGGGCTCCGGGTTGACCATCTCGGGCACCGTGGGGGCGGCCCTTGAGGCGGCCAGCTTCGGGATCCCGGCCCTGGCGGTCTCCCTGCAGACCCCGGTGGAGCATCACCTGGGGTATTCGGAGGAAATCGACTTCCGCGCCGCCGCCCATTTCACCATCCTGTTCGCGGCGGCGGTCCTCCGGCGGGCCTTGCCCTTCGACGTGGATGTGTTGAAAATCGAGATCCCGGCCGCAGCGACCCCGGAGACGCCGTGGCGCTGGACCCGTCAATCGCGCCAGCGGTATTTCGTCCCCGTGCGGCCGATGCGCCGCCGCCCCACGGATCCAGGGCCGCTGGGCTACCGGGTGGAGATCGACTTCGAACGCCTGGAGCCGGACTCGGACATCTACGCGCTGGTGGTGGATGGCGTCGTCTCGGTCACGCCGCTCAGCCTGGATCTCACGTCCCGGGTGTCCTTTGAGGAGCTGAACCGATGGTGGGAGAAAGCCCGGTAGGGGCCTCGGGGGGGTTCCCCGTCGCTGTGCGGGGGCGGGTTGGGACCCTCTGGATGCTCTTCCTGCTGGTGTTGATCAATGGCGCGGCGGCGTGGACGGTGCGGCTGGCGGAGTGGGCGGACGGGTTGGAGATCCTCCCGCCGGTCGCCCTCGGGGGTCTTGTCATCGGATGGCTGCTCTCCATCAGTCGCTTCTCCGGCCCCGTCGCCCTGGCGCTCCACCTGGGGTATGGGGCGGTCTGGGTCGGCTACCTCAGCGCCCGCCTTATCCCGGTGCCCACCTGGTCGTTAAAACTGCAGTGGCTTGGGTATCGGCTCACGGTCTGGGGGATGGAAGCCCTGCGCGGGGGGCGCGGCAGCGACCCGCTTCCCTTCGTGGTCCTGATGGCCGCCCTGATCTGGCTGGCCGCCGGCGCCAGCGTCTGGTATTCCTTCCGGACCCTTCGGCCGTGGCGGGCGTTGCTCCCCGCCGGGCTGATCACCTTCATCAACGCCTATTACTACCTGGGCCCCCGCCCCCTCACGCTGTTTTTGATCGTCTACCTCCTGGGTGCGTTGCTCTGGCTGGCGACCGTGCACTATGAGGAGCAGAGCGCCCGCTGGCGGATGGAGCGCGTGTGGTTCGTCCCCGACCTGGGGGTGGACGTCCTGCGGGCGGGGCTGCTGGTGGCCGGGCTGGCCTTGGCCCTGGCCTGGATGCTCCCGGCCGCCGGGCCCAGCGAGGCGGTCTCGCGGGCCTGGAGCGAGGTGAGCCGCCCCCTGCGGCGGGGCCAGGAGACCTTCAACCGGCTGTTCAGTTCCCTCCGCTCCCAGCGCCCGGCCTATGTCAGCCCGCTGGGCCGCACCCTCCCGTTCGGCGGCCCGCGGCAGTTGAGCGACGCGGTGGTGATGGAGGTCAGGGCCCAGGGCCCCGCCCGCTACTGGCGGGGTGTGGTCTACGACGTCTACACCTCGAACGGCTGGCTGTCCTCGGGGGAAGAGGAGCAGAGCCGCGCGCCGATGACGGCGTTGACGGCGCGGCCCCTATGGGAGGCCCGGGCGGTGGTCACCCAAACCTTCACCGTCTACCTCCCCGGCAACACGCTGATCTTCGCCGCCCAGCACCCGGTGGCCGTCAACCTCCCCGCCATTGTCCAGGGCCGCTTCACCGCTCAGGCCCACGATCTGATGATGGTCCGCAGCCCGCGGCCCTTCGGGGCGCAGCAGACCTATGAGGCGATCTCTCTGGTCCCGGTCCCGGACATCGAGAGCCTGCGGCAGGCGGGGACGGACTACCCCGAGTGGGTGCAGCGGTATCTGCAATTGCCGTCCAACCTGGACCCGCGCATCCGCCGCCTGGCGGAGCGGATCACGGCGGGCGCCGAGACCCCTTACGACCAAGCGGCGGCGCTGGAAGCCTGGCTCCGCCGCAACATCCGCTACAACGAGAACATTCCGGCCCCGCCACCGGGCCGCGACGGCGTGGCCTACGTGCTCTTCGACATCCGGCAAGGGTATTGCGATTACTACGCCTCGGCGATGGCGGTGATGGCCCGCGCCCTGGGCATCCCGGCCCGCGTGGTCAGCGGCTACGCCCAGGGGGAGTGGATACCCGATGGGCGCTACCGCGTGCGCCAGCGGGACGCGCACACGTGGGTGGAGATCTACTTCCCGGGCTTCGGCTGGGTGGAATTCGAGCCGACGGCCGCCCAGCCCCCGCTCCTGCGCCCCCAGCGCCCGATCCCCCTGACGCCGACGCCCCCGGCCCCGCCGTCGGCCGAGCAGACGCCCGGAGCCCCTGCGCCGACCCCCACCCGGCGGAACCTCCCGGCGGAGGATTTCGACATCCAGGCGGGGGCGGCTGCTCCATGGTCCCCGGCCTCCCCGTTCCCGACGGCGCTGATTCCATTCGCCCTCCTGGGCGGGTTGGGGCTGCTGGGGCTGGCGTTCGGGATCCGGGATCACCGCCGCCTGCGCCGGCTGTCCCCACCTGCGCGGGATTATGTCTGGATAAACCGGGCGGCGTGGCTCTTGGGGGTTCGGTTCCCGGCTTCCTGGACGCCGGCGGAGCGCGCCCGCTGGCTGGGGCGCTGGGTCCCGGAGGTGGCCGAGGCGCTGGAACAGGTCGCGGCGCGTTACGGGGCGGCCCGCTTCGGCGGCCGTTCGTCCCCAGCGCCCCCGCCGCCCCGGGGATGGCTGCGCCCGTTGCTGGTCAAAGGGATCCAGCGGCGGCTCCGGCAGGCCCTGCTCGCCCGTTGGGAGAGACTCCGCCGGCCGGGGCCAGCCGTCTCCCCCGGATCCGCTGCGGATTCCCATTGACGGAGAAGCCGTTGGAGGGCTGCCCTCCCCACGCCAGGGAGCGCGCGCCGGCGGTTTGCCTCTTTTGAAGACAATTCGCTGAGCAGAGCGCTGGAAGGGACGAGGAAAAGGGTTCGACCCGCTGCCCGGGATGTCGAGGGCGGGATCCTGGATGAGGGATCGGGGATCCGATGGCACCGGTCGAGGATCTGGAGGAGGCGGATCGGTTGCTGGATCAGCTCCGCGAGCAGCTGGAGCGGATCCGACGCGAGGTCTCGGGGAGCGCGCTCGGGAGCCCGGATCAAGGGGGGCGGGATCCGCTGCTCGCCGCCCTGGAGGCCAGTCGGGAACTGCTGGAAGGCTTGCGGACGACTGTAGGCTGGCAGCGGGCCCTCCTTCGCCCGCTGCTGGATCCGGATCTGCGGGCCCACCTCGCCCGGCATCCCGATCCCTGGCTCCAGGGGGGGAGGCGGCGGGAGATCACTGTGCTGTTCGCCGACCTTCAGGGCTTCTCCGAGTTGTGCGAGCGCCTTCCCCTGGAGGATCTGGTGGGAGTCTTGAATCTCTACCTGAAGGTGGCGTGGCAGGCGATCCGAGCAGAGGGGGGCGTAGTGGATCGGTTCATGGGCGACGCGGTGCTGGGCTGGTTCAACGCGCCCTTCGACCTGCTGGACCATACCTATCGGGCGTTGCGGGCGGCCTGGCGAATGCAACGCGAGCTGCTCGATCTGCATGCCGCGCTTCCCCCGGAGCAGCGACGGCGCTACCGGATCGGCGTTCACGTCGGCGAGGCGATCATCGGCCCGATCGGGATGTCGGACTACTGGACGTATACAGTGGTCGGGAGCACGGTGAACTACGCCCGGCGCCTGCAGGAGGCTGCGCCGCCCGGCCAGATCCTGATCAGCCGGGCGGTGTTCGAACGGCTGCGGGATCGCATCGAGGCGCGGGCGCTGCCCGTTTTCCCGGTTCGAGGCCAGGTGGCGCCGGTCTACCGATTCCTGGGGTTCCGGGAGGAGCTGCCATGAAGATCCTGGCAATGGCCAGCCTGGGGATCAGCATCTTGCTGTTCTTCTACGCCCTGTATGTGCTGGCGCTGGCCGGCCTGAGCGTATGGGGACGGCGCCGGCCGATCCCGCGGGCCGAGCCCAGAACATGGCCGACGGTGACGGTGCAGCTGCCGATCTACAACGAAGGAAGCGTGGTGGAGCGCCTCCTGGAGGCCGTGGCCGCCCTGGATTATCCCCGGGACCGCCTCGAGATCCAGGTCCTGGACGACTCCACCGATGAAACCGCCCAGCGGGTGAAGCGGCGGGTCGCCGATTACCAGGCCATGGGGCTTCCCATCGAGCTGCTGCGCCGGCCGAATCGGAACGGCTACAAAGCGGGGGCGCTGGCCTACGGGATGCGGCGGGCGCGGGGGGAGTTCATCGCCATCTTCGACGCCGACTTCGTCCCCCCGCCGGATTTCCTCAAGCGCATGATCCCTGTGTTGCTGGCCGACCCCACGATCGGGGCGGCCCAGGCCCGCTGGAGCCACCTGAACGCGGACCGCTCCTGGATCACGCGGGCCCAGGCCCTTATGCTGGACGCCCACTTCATGGTGGACCAGGCGGCCCGCTCTGCCGCTGGCCTGCCGGTCAACTTCAACGGATCCGCCGGGGTGTGGCGGCGGGCGGCCATCGAGGCGGCCGGGGGATGGGAGTCGGATACGCTGACCGAGGACCTGGACTTGAGCTACCGGGCGCAACTTGCCGGATGGCGGTTGGTGTTTGTCCCCGATGTGACGGTCCCGGGGGAGATCCCTCCGACCCTGTCGGCGTTCAAACGACAGCAGTTCCGATGGGCCAAGGGGACCACCCAGACGTTCCGCAAGCTGATCGGGCGGATCTGGCGCAGCCCATGGCCGTGGTGGAAGCGGGTGGCGGCCACGTTCCATCTGGGCGGGTATTTCACCAACCTGTTGGGGGTGCTGCTGCTCCTCCTCTCGGGGCCGCTGCTGCGCCATTCGGCCGAGCGCCCGAAGTGGGCGGTGGTCCTGGGGATGGGGTTGCTGGCGGTGCCCATCATGTATGGCCTGAGCCAGCAAGCCCTCTACCCGGACTGGCCGCGGCGCCTCTGGGCGATCCCCTTGCTGTTCCTGGTGGGGACCGGGCTCATCCTGAACAACACCCGGGCCATCCTGGAGGCCCTGCTGGGCTACCCGTCAGAGTTCCAGCGGACGCCGAAAGGGGAGCGGGCGGTGGAGGGGGAGGCGGATCCGATGGGGTGGATCGAGGGGGCCTTCGCCCTCTACGCCCTCTTCCTGGCCTGGCGGGCATGGCGCCATGACATCGAAGGGGTGGTGCCGTTCCTGCTGTGCTATGCCCTCAGTTACGGGATCGTAGCGTGGCACAGCCTAATCCCCGCCCGGCCGGCCCCCGCCCCGGCTCCCGCCTCGTCCCCCGGCGGGCCGCAGGTGTCGCTCGACGAGGTGGATCATCGCGGTCCCCTCTCCCGATGAGTTCTCCACCGCACCTGGGGCGGCTGCCGGATATCGCGGCGATGTCCCGCGAGGGAGGGGCCGAGGAAAGCGAGGGAACATCGGCTGAAGATCGCGACGCGGTGCAACCGCCGACCTGAAGAAAGATCGCCCGGGGAATCCAACGATGCGCGTCCTGGTCGCCGGGGGAGCCGGTTACATCGGGAGCATCGTGGCCGAGTTCCTGCTGGAGGCCGGCCACGAGGTCGTGGTCTACGACAACCTCTCCCACGGGTTCCGCGCCGCGGTCCCGGAGGGCGCCTGCTTTGTCCACGGGGACATCGGGGACGGCGAGCGGGTGGTGGAGACCCTGCGGCGCTGGCCCTGCGACGCGGCCATGCACTTCGCGGCCTTCATCGAGGCAGGGGAGTCCATGCAGGAGCCGATGAAGTATTTCCGGAACAACGTCGCCCACACCATCGCCTTCCTGGAGGCGCTGCTGGCTGCGGGCGTGGATCGCGTCGTGTTCTCCTCCACCGCTGCGGTCTATGTCCCTTCCCCCGAACCGCTGACGGAGTCCTCGCCCATCGGGCCGGTGAACGTCTATGGGGAGACCAAGGCAACGGTCGAGCGCATCCTGGCGTGGCTGCACCGGACCCGCGGGCTGCGATACGCCGCCCTGCGTTACTTCAACGCCGGCGGGGCGACGGCAGCGCGGGGGGAGGATCACCGGCCGGAGAGCCACCTGATCCCGAACATCCTGGCCGTGGCCCTGGGCCGGCAGCCCCATGTGGTGATCTATGGGACCGATTACCCGACCCGGGACGGGACGTGCGTGCGGGATTACATCCACGTGGCGGATCTGGCCCGGGCGCATCTGCTCGCGCTGGAGGCCCTGGCGGAGCGGCCAGCGATGGTCTACAACGTGGGGACCGGCGTGGGCTACACGGTGCGGGAGGTCCTGGAGGTGTGCCGGGAGGTGACCGGCCACCCCATCCCCGCGGTGGAGGCCCCGCGGCGGCCGGGAGACGCGCCGATGCTGGTCGCCTCGCCGGAGGCCATCCGGCGGGATCTTGGATGGGCCCCGCAGCACACCCTGCGGGACATCGTGGCCAGCGCCTGGCGCTGGATGCAGGCCCACCCGAACGGATATCCGGGTTGAGGAAGCCTCGACCGGTCTGGAGGTTTCCGAGAGAGATCGGTATCATGAGGTGCGCTGGCGATCCGCGGCGTTCCTCGCGGAAGGATGGACGATTGATCGCAGGAGGCGGCGATGCCTTTCCGTCTTGGACCCACTGAACTGATCCTCATCCTGTTGATCGCCCTATTGCTCTTCGGGCCCGGCCGCCTGAGCCACCTGGCCCGTGAGCTCGGGCAGAGCATCCGGGAGTTCCGTCGGGGCCTGACCTCGGAGGAGGAGAAGGAAGGGGCGAAGACGGACAAGCCCTCGTAAGGTCAGGGGAAAGGCCCCCTCGCTCAGTGGAACCGACCCAGCCCCAGGCCCACCGTGGAGGCGGTGATGGCGGCCACGCTGAGCCCCCACAGGGGCAGCCCGGCCCTCAGGAAGTCCTTCGGCCGGTAGCCGCCGGCGCCCATCACGAGGGCGTTGGCGGGGTGGGCCATCGGCGTGAGGAAGGCGGCCGAGGTGGCCAGGGCCACCGCCAGCCCCATCGCATGGGGCGGGATCCCCAGGAGGGCGGCCGCCCGTAGAGCGATCGGCCCCCAGACCACGGCGGTGACCGAGGCGGAGAGCACCTGGGTGAGCGCCGCCGCCACCCCCGTGAACACCAGCACCCCGACCCACGGCGAGGCCCCGCCCACCCACCGAAGCAGCATGCCCCCCAACCACTCCGCCGCCCCCGCGCGGGAGATCGCGATGGAGAGCGGGAGCAGCCCGGCGACCATGAACACCGTCGGCCACTCGATGGCCCGATACGCCTCGTCCATGGTCAGGCAGCCGGCCAGGATCATGAGCACCGCCCCGGCCATGGCGACCTCCGCTACGGATCGCGAGGTCAGGATGGAGGCCAGGATCACCCCCAGCATGATCCCCGTCGCCGGGAGCCGGCGGGAGGTCCGCAGCGGCTCCCCATCGGCCTGGAGGACGATGAACTCCGGATCGCCCTGCAGGTTCCGGATGCGCTCCCAGGGCCCATACACCAGCAAGGCATCCCCGAAGCGCAGGCGCTCGTCGGCCAGCCCGGCCCGGATCGGATGCCCCTCCCGCCAGATGGCCAGGACCTGAAGGCCGTATCGCTCCCGGAACCGCAGCTCCCGCAGGGTCTTGCCGATCAAGGTCGTGTGCGGGGAGAGGAGGAGCTCGGTCAACCCCGCCTCGCCGGCCTCCAGGATCTCCGGGGGAGCCGGGCGGGGGAGCCTGCGGAGCCGGAGCGTCCGGATCGCCTCCTCCAGACGTCCCTCCCCGGGGATTCCCGCCGCGACCAGGAGCACATCCCCCGGTCGCAGCGCCTCCGTGCTGGACGGGGAGAGGATGAGCCGCCCCTTCCGCCGGATCCCCACCACCATCAGCTGGTGGCGGGACCCCAGTTCGCTCTGCCCCAGGGAGGCCCCGGACAGCGGGGAGTCGGGCTCCACCAGCAGCTCGATCAGCCCATCCTTCAGGTCGTAAAGCTCGGCCAGCTCCCGGTTCAGCCGATACAGGCGCATCAGCTGCCCGGCGGGGGAGCGCTCCGGCAGGTTCCGCCAGGTGACCCGGATCACCCAGGCGAGGCCGAGGGCTGCGGGGGGGAGCCCGACGATGAAGAAATCCAGCATGGTCAGGCCGCGCCCCTGGCTCTCCCGCAGCAGCCCGCTGAGGAGGAGGTTGGCGGTGGTGAAGAGGGTGGGCATGCCGCCCAGCAGCGCGCCGTAGGCGACGGGGATCAGGATCCGGGAGGGCGCCAGTCCGATCCGCCGCGCCCCCTGGATGGCCAGGGGCATCACCACCGCCGCCGCGGTCACGTTATTCATCATCAGCGAAAGCAGGGCGGCCAGCACCGTCATCCCCGCCACTAGGCGGGCGGGGGACTCGCCGGCCCAGCGGCGGATCCGCTCGCCCAGGATCTGGGAGACCCCGGTCCGGTTGAGGCCGGCGGTGAGGATGAACAGGGCCATCAGGGCGATGACGGCGGAGCGGCTGAACCCGCTGAACGCCTCCTGAGGGGAAAGCAGCCCGCTGAAGGAGAGCCCGAGGACCAAGAGCAACGCGGCGAGGTCCGGCCGCAGGGTCCTGCTCATCAGCAGGCCGGCTATGATCAAGAGCAACAGGATCAACAGCAACCCGCTCCCTGCCAGCGGGCTCATTCTCCTATCCCACCGCGTTTCTGCGCTTGAATGCCCTGCTCATTATATTCGGCTCCGCGTGAGCTGTATGAGTTCGTTCACCACCCTCAGCGCCTCCGCCAGCGCCCGCGGCTGCTCTGCTCCGTCCATCGTCGTCACGGTTTTGGTCTTCCCTTCGTAGACGAGGGTAAGCCGATAGGTGAACCGATCACAGCAGGGGTCCGCCGGCATATACTCGTCGGCCAACTCCAGGAAGCCGGCCTCGATCAGATGCCGCGCTGCCCTTTCGATCTCTTCGGCCGGAAGGCGCGCTTGCACCGATGGGACGGATGGGGTCCCTCGGAGCCGTTTCCCCTCCAAAACGACGCGGCCATCTCCGTAGAACCGCCAGATTTCACGGATGCCCATAATCCCACCGCTCACTTCAAAAATGATTAGCGCCCCCTCCGATTCCCTAGGAGCGCCGGGTGTCGGCAACAGCGAACGGACCGGAGAGGCGGCACATGCAATCAACAGCGGTGCAATGATCGGCATCACAGGAACCCACCGCATTGGCTCATCTCCTTTCTCGTAATCTCTTCTGTTCTGTCCCTCATGGTTTAGACGAACTCGAACGGTTTGGGGTTCCCCACATAACCCCAGCGGAGAGCGTTCGCATGCGCTGCTTGCTTCCGGTGAAAGCGGCCGCTTCGGCTTGTTTTAGGCTCAACATCCCATAGAGAAGAGCGCGCGGGCCGGAGGGCGTCGTTGAGGCGGGCGGCGGGCCGTGGGGAGCGGCGGTAGGCCCGCGGGCTCGGGGTTGACAAAACAGGGGGAACGGACTATAGTTAGGGACAAAATCAACAGGGCCTTGAAAGACGGTGAACGGGAGGAGTAGGCCTCGGGCCGGCGTCCAGAGAGGCGGGGGAAGGTGGAAGCCCGCTACGCACGCCGAGGCTGAATGGGCCCGGGAGTCGCCGGACGAACCGGGCGGATCGCGCCCGCAGTAGTCTCGGCCGGAGTCGCCACCGTTATCTGGGCGGAGGGGATCGGATGGGCGATCCATCCTGTCCCCGCGAACGAGTGGGGCTGGCCAGCGCAACACCCTCGTCTCACCGACGGGGGTGTTTTGTTTCCGCGAAACCGCGCGGGCCGGCCTCATGAGGGTGGCACCACGGGGCCTTTCGGCGCCCGTCCCTCCACAAGGGGCGGGCGCCTTTTTTTATCGCAGCACGGAGGGGGCGATGCCGAACGCGTCCGTTCGAACCCGGCAGGGCATGCGGGTGGTGCGCCGGACAATGCCCGCCGACCTGTGGACGCCCATCCGCCTGTATCAGGCGCTGCGTCCGCAGGGGCCTTCGTTCCTCTTCGAGAGCGTGGAAGGCGGGGCCTACCTCGCCCGCTATTCGTTCATCGGCCTCATGCCCCGCCGGATCTACCGGGTGGATGGGGACTGGATGGAGGAAATCGAGCCTGGGGGGAGGCGCCGGCATGACCTGCGCCGCACGCATCCCTTCGCGCTTTGGCGGGAGGCCCTGGCGGCCATGGCGCCGGAGACGTCCCCCGATCCCCTGCCGCGCTTTATCGGCGGGCTGGCCGGCTACCTGGGCTACGAGATGGCCGCCTTCTTCGACCGGGCCCCTCGACCGCCCCACGGGGGCCTCGCCTTCCCGGACGCCATCCTCATGCAGGTGGAAACCCTGCTGGTCTTCGACCACATCACCCAGACCCTCTCGTTCATCGGCCTGGCGGAGCCCGGGGCGGAGCCGGCGGTCGAGGCCCGGTGGCAGGCCCTCCGGCGCCGCCTGCAGGATCCCCCTCCCCCGGACCTCCCTTCCCCGCCGCCGTCCGGCGCGCCCGCCGCCTGGCGGGCCCACGCGGACGCGGAGCGCTTCTGCGCGATGGTGCGTGCGGCGAAGGATTTCATCGCCGCGGGCGACGCGTTCCAGATCGTCCTCGCCCGGCGCTGGAGCCGGCCCATCGCCTGCCCTCCCTTCGCCATCTACCGGGCCCTGCGCCGCCTGAACCCTTCCCCCTATCTCTTCTTCCTCAACCTCCCGGGCCTGGGGCGGAACGGCGAGGACCTGGCGCTGATCGGCGCGTCACCGGAGATGCTGGTGCGCGTGGAGGAGGGCGAGGTGACGGTCCGGCCGATCGCCGGGACGCGGCCCCGGGGCCGGACGCCGGAGGAGGATCGGGCGCTGGAGGCAGAACTACGGGCGGACCCCAAGGAGCAGGCCGAGCACGTGATGCTGGTGGACCTCGGCCGCAACGACCTGGGGCGGGTGTGCGCGTATGGGACGGTGCGGGTGGAGGAGTTGATGGTCATCGAGCGCTACTCCCACGTGATGCACCTGGTCTCCACCGTCCGCGGGCGGCTGCGCCCGGGTTGCGACGCTCTGGACGCCCTGGCGGCCGCCTTCCCCGCCGGCACCGTCTCCGGGGCCCCCAAGGTGCGGGCGATGGAGATCATCGCGGCGCTGGAGGGGGAGGCCCGCGGGCCCTACGCGGGCGGGGTGGGCTATTTCGATCCCCGGGGGAACGCGGACTGGTGCATCACGATCCGCACGGTGATGGTGCAGGGGGACACCGCCATCGTGCAGGCCGGGGCGGGGGTCGTGGCCGACTCCATCCCCGAGCGGGAGGAGGAGGAGACCCGCAACAAGGCCCGGGCCATGCAGCTGGCGGTGGATCAGAGCCACGTGGAGGAGGGGTGGGATGCTGCTGGTCATTGATAACTACGATTCGTTCACCTACAACCTGGTCCAGATCCTGGGCCGCCTGCTTCAGGAGGCCGGATATGAGGAGGTCCCGCTCCGGGTGATCCGGAACGATGCGGCGGACGTTGAGGAGGTGATCGAGATGGCGCCCGCCGCCATCGTGATCTCGCCGGGGCCAGGGCGGCCGGAGGACGCGGGCATCACGATGCCGGTGATCCGCGCCTTCAGCGGGCGCGTCCCCATCCTCGGGGTCTGCCTGGGGCATCAGGCGATCGCGGCCGCCTTCGGCGGCCGTGTGGTCCGCGCGGGGCGGCTGATGCACGGCAAGGCCTCGCCGATTCTTCATGACGGCCGCGATCTCTTCGCCGGGCTGCCGAGCCCGTTCATGGCCGGCCGCTACCACTCCCTCCTGGTGGCCGAGCCGCTCCCCGAGGTCCTGGAGGTGACCGCCCGCACGCCCGAGGGGGAGGTCATGGCCCTCCGCCACCGGGCGCATCCCACCTTCGGGATCCAGTTCCACCCGGAATCGGTCCTCACCCCCGAGGGGCAGCGCCTGTTGCGCAACTTCCTGGCGATCTGCGGCCTGGGGCCCGGGGGAGGATCCGACGTTCCGCCTGCGAGCGGATCTCCTCAGCGATCTTGAACGAAGGAGGCTGGCGATGATTCGAGAGGCGATCGCCAAACTGGTGAAGCGGGAGGACCTGACGGTGGAAGAGGCGGAGGCGGCGATGGGGGCGATCATGGCGGGGGAGGCCACCCATGCCCAGATCGGCGCCTTCCTGATCGCCCTGCGGATGAAGGGGGAGACCATCCCGGAGATCGTGGGGTGCGCCCGGGCGATGCGCCAGGCCATGCAGCGCGTGCCCTACGACGGCATCGCGGTGGACACCTGCGGCACGGGCGGGGACGGGGCGCGCACCTTCAACCTCTCCACGGCGGCCGCCTTCGTAGTGGCGGGGGCTGGCGTGCCGGTGGCCAAGCACGGCAACCGGGCGGTCTCGAGCCCCAGCGGCAGTGCGGATCTTCTGGCCGCCCTGGGCGCCGAACTGGCCCTCACCCCCGAGCAGGCGGCGCGGGCGCTCCGGGAGATCGGGTTTGCCTTCCTCTTCGCCCCTGCCTTCCACCCGGCGATGAAGCACGCCATCGGCCCCCGCCGGGAGATCGGCGTCCGCACGATCTTCAACCTCCTGGGCCCCCTGTGCAACCCGGCGGAGGTGCCGTATCAGGTCATGGGGGTGTTCGATCCCAACTGGACGGAGCCGCTGGCGGAGGTGCTGGGGGCCCTGGGCAGCCGCCGCGCCTTCGTGGTATGCAGCGTGGGGAATGTGGACGAGGTCACGCCCGCCGGCCCGACGCGGGTGGCGGAATACGCCGAGGGGAGGGTTCGCGCCTGGGTCTTTGACCCGGCGGATTTCGGGATCCCCCGCGCCCCGATCGAGGCGCTCCGCGGGGCCACCCCGGAGGAGAACGCCCGGCGGCTGCGGGCGCTGTTCCGGGGCGGGGAGAACGGCCCGCTCCGCGCCGCGGTCCTGCTCAACGCCGCCTTCGCCCTGTGGGCGGCGGAGCAGGTGGAGGATCTCCGCGAGGGCCTGGCGCGGGCGGAGCAGGCCCTGACGAGCGGGGCGGCGCTGGCGGTCCTCGAGGACTACGTGGCGTATACCCAGAAGATTCACCGCGGGGGCTGAGAGCTCCGGCCCTCCGATGGCGATCCCGCCCGGCGGGTCCATCCGCCACCGATCAGGGGGAGGGTTTCGATGTCCCACTTAGAAAACATCTTAGCCTGGAAGCGGGAGGAGCTGGCCCGCCGCGCCCGGGAGCGCTCCCTGGCAGCGGTGCGGGCGGAGGCGGAGGCGGCGCCGCCGGCCCGGGATTTCGCCGCTGCCCTGGCCCGGCGGGGGGATCGGCCCGCCTTGATCGCAGAGGTCAAGCGGGCTTCCCCCTCGCGGGGGGATCTAGCCCCCACGGTGGATCCGGTCGCGCTGGCCGGGGTTTACCTCCGGGCCGGCGCCTCGGCCCTCTCGGTGCTCACCGACGAGCGGTTCTTCAAGGGGGATCTGGATCACCTCCGGGCCGTCCGCCAGGCGTTCCCGACGGCGCCGATCCTGCGCAAGGATTTCACCCTGGATCCGTATCACGTCTATGAGGCGCGGGCGGCGGGGGCGGACGCGGTGCTCCTCATCGCCGCGGCCCTGGACCCCGCGCGGCTCACCGACCTCATTGCCCTGGCCCACGACCTGGGCATGGCCGCCCTGGTGGAGGTCCATCGGGAGGAGGAGCTGGAACAGGCCCTGCGGGCCGGCGCCCGGGTGATCGGGGTCAACCACCGGAACCTGCACACCCTGCAGGTGGACCGGACCGTCTCAGCCCGCCTCCGGCCACGGATCCCCGAAGGGATCCGCACGGTGGCGGAGAGCGGGCTTCGGTCCCCGGAGGACCTCCGGGAGATGGCGGCGCTGGGTTACGACGCGGTGCTGATCGGCGAAGCCCTGGTGGAGGCGGGGGCCCGATCCGATGGCTTCGACCTGGAGGCGGTGGCCCGGCGGATCCGCGGGCTGCTCGGCGGAGGGGATCGGCCGTGGGGTTCGTGAAGATCTGCGGCATCACGAGCGTGGAGGACGCGCGCGCGGCGGCCGCGGCCGGGGCGGACGCCCTGGGTTTCATCTTCTATCCCAAGAGCCCCCGGTTCGTGCCGCCGGATCCAGCGGCCGCGATCGCCGCGGCCATCCGCCGCGAAGCCCCCCACGTCCGGCTGGTGGGGGTGTTCGTCAACGAGCCCCTGCCCCGCGTGCGGGCGCTGATGGAGGCCGTGGGCTTGGACTGGGCGCAGTTGCACGGGGACGAACCGCCGGAGTGGGTGGCTGCCCTGGCCGATCGGGCCTACAAGGTGTTGCGCCTGCCGGCCGCCGGCGCGCTGGACCCCGAGCCCTATCGCGGGCGGTTGCCGGATGGCCCCACCCTGGGGGTGGACGCGTGGCACCCGGCCGCCTATGGGGGCACCGGGCGGACAGCGGACTGGGCGGTGGCGGCGGCATGGGCGCGGGCGCACCGGCTGTTGCTCAGCGGGGGGCTGACCCCGGAGAACGTGGCCGAGGCCATCCGGCATGTCCGGCCGTGGGGGGTGGATGTCTCCTCGGGCGTGGAGGTGGCCCCAGGGCGGAAGGATCCGGAGAAGGTGCAGGCCTTCATCGCCCGCGCGCGCCAGGCGTTCCGGAGCCTGGAGGCGGAGGGGGCCGGTTGAGGGTTTCTTCTCTATCGAACTCCGATGGCAGGAGGGGCGATGGTTCGGTGGATCGAGCCCCCGGCGCAGGAGCGTCCGGGCTACTTCGGGCCTTACGGCGGGCGGTATGTTCCGGAGACCCTGATCCCCGCCCTCGAGGAGCTGGAGGCGGCGTTCCGGGAGGCCGTGGAGGATCCGGAGTTCCTTCAGGAATACGAAGGCCTGCTACGCACGTATGTCGGCCGGCCCACGCCGCTCACCGAAGCCCGGCGGCTCGGGGAGGCCGTGGGGGCGCGGATCTTCCTCAAACGGGAGGATCTGGCCCACACCGGGGCCCACAAGATCAACAACGCCCTGGGCCAGGCCCTGCTGGCGAAGCGCCTGGGCAAGCGGCGGGTAGTGGCGGAGACCGGGGCGGGCCAGCACGGGGTGGCCACGGCGACCGCATGCGCCCTCCTCGGGCTGGAGTGCACGATCTACATGGGCACGGCCGACATGGCCCGCCAGCGGCCGAACGTCTTCCGGATGCAGCTGCTGGGGGCCGAGGTCCGACCGGTGGACGCCGGCTCCCGCACGCTGAAGGACGCGATCAACGAGGCGATCCGGGACTGGGTGACGAACGTGCGGACCACGCACTATCTCCTGGGCTCCGCCCTGGGGCCTCACCCCTACCCGCTGATCGTCCGCACGTTCCAGTCGGTGATCGGGGTGGAGGCTCGCGCCCAGATGCGGGAGCAGTTCGGGCGGCTCCCCGACATCGCCGTGGCGTGCGTCGGCGGGGGCAGCAACGCCATCGGGCTCTTCGCCGCCTTCCTGGAGGACCCGGTGGAACTGGTGGGGGTGGAGGCGGGCGGCGAGGGGATCCTCAGCGGCCGCCACGCGGCCCGCTTCGCGGATGCCGAGCGCGGCCGGGTGGGGGTCCTGCACGGCACCCGCACCTATGTGCTCCAGGACCCCTGGGGCCAGATCCTGGACACGCATTCGATCTCCGCCGGCCTCGATTACCCGGCGGTCGGCCCCGAGCACGCCTGGCTGCGGGAGCGGCGGCGGGCGCGATACACGGCCGTCACGGACGCGGAGGCCCTGGCCGCCTTCCAGGCCCTGGCGCGGCTGGAGGGGATTCTACCGGCCCTGGAATCCGCCCACGCCGTGGCCGAGGCCATGCGCCTCGCCCGGGCGCGGCCGGGGGTGTGGATCTTGGTCAACCTCTCCGGGCGCGGGGATAAAGACCTGGAGACCGTCGCCCGCGCGCTGAACGCGGCAGGATCAGACCTCAACGCCTGCGGAGCCTTCCGATGAGCGGGATCCGTGCGGTGCGCGAGGCGTTCCGGAGGGCCCGGGCGGAGGAGCGCCCGGCCCTCATCCTCTACTGGCCGGTGGGCTATCCGGACCTCGAGGCCTCGATCCGGATCATCGCCGCCCTGGCCCAGGCGGGCGCGGACCTCATCGAGCTGGGCGTGCCCTTCTCGGATCCCCTGGCCGACGGCCCGGTGATCCAGCGGGCGACCCAGCGGGCGCTGGAGAGCGGCGTGCGGCCCCCCCACGTGCTGGAGGCCGCGGCGCGGCTGCGGGCGGCCGGGGTGATGGTGCCACTGTGCCTGATGACCTACGTGAACCCCATCCTCGCCCGGGGCGCCTCGCGTTTCCTTGAGGAGGCCGTTCGGGCCGGGATCGCCGGGCTGATCGTCCCAGATCTCCCGCTGGAGGAGGCGGAGGAGCTGCGCGCTGCGGCTGGCGCGGCGGGCCTGGCGTGGGTGCCCCTGGCGGCCCCCACCACCCCAGACGAGCGGTTGGCCCGGATCGCTGCCACCGCCACGGGGTTCCTTTACCTGGTTTCCGTGACCGGGATCACCGGGGCGCGGGATCAACTGCCGGCGGATGTGCGGGGCCATCTGCGGCGGGCCCGGCGGGCGGCGGACGGCGTGCCCGTGGCCCTGGGCTTTGGGATCTCCTGGCCGGCGCACGTCCGGGAGCTGGCGTCGGAGGCCGACGGCCTGGTCATCGGCAGCGCCCTGATCCAGCGCGGGGAAGCATGTGGCTTCGACCCGGAGGCGCTTTCGGCGTTCGTGCGGGCGCTACGGCAAGCGGCCCGCGGGGATCCGTCCGCGCCCCTGGAGGGCGCGCCGATGCGATGACTGGAGGCCGCATCCCAGAGGGCACGTCTCCCGACGCGCCGATGCGGCGGCTCTGAGGGGGCGCCCTCTGAGTCAAACGGCGGCGGGCCGGGAGGCCCGCCCTCCGAACGATAAACTTCTCGGAGGGTGCGCCTCCTGGCGCGCCGATTGGGTTTTCGGAGGGCGCGTCTCCCGACGCGCCGCCGGGTGCGAAGGACGGGCGTGGCGATGAATTCGGGGCGTCGTCAGGATGGAAACGGCGGCGGGCCGGAGGCCCGCCCTCCGAACGATAAACCGCTTCTCGGAGGGTGCGCCTCCTGGCGCGCCGATTGGGTTTTCGGAGGGCGCGTCGGGAGACGCGCCGAGCAACAGCGGCGTTCATGGCAGGCGGCTTTCCACCCACTGGCGGGGATCCACCGGGACCCCCCGCACCCGGATCTCCCAGTGGAGATGGGCGCCGGTGGAGAGGCCGGTGTTCCCCACGTAGCCCAGCAGATCCCCAGCCCTCACGGTCTGCCCGGGCTGCACGGCCACCGCGCTCAGGTGCCAGTAGCCGCTGCACACCCCCCATCCGTGCCGGAGGATCACCGCGTTGCCCCGCACGATCAGCGGCCCAGCCAGGGCCACGACGCCCCCCGCCGGGGCATAGACTGGCGTCCCGACCGTCCCCCGCAGGTCGAGGCCTTCGTGGTAACTGGTGTAAGGCCCGCCGTTGTAGGACCGCCGGGTGCCGAAGGGGGAGGTCACCTGCGGGTTGGCCACCGGATACCGGAAGGGGCCGCTCCAGCGCCGCTCCGGCTCGAAGGGCGTGCAGGCCGCCAGCACCTTCTCCCGTTCCTCACGAACGAGTCGGGGATCCAGCAGGTTCCGGCGGTCGGGGGGCAGCCGGATGGCCTCGCGGCCGTATCCCCTGGCGACCACCCGCACCGACAGCCCCACGCGCGTCACCTGGCCGTCGGCGGTGCGGGCGCGCAGGGTGAGGGGATAGGTGCCCGGCGCCTGGAGCGCGGGCACGGCCAGCAGCCCCTCCCCGCCCTCCGCGCTCGAGGCGAGAGGATAGGTGACCCCGAGGAACTCCGCCTCCAGCGCGGCAGGCGCCGAGAGGCGGACCCGCAGGGGGAAGACCCGTCCCTGCACCGCCGGGGCCGGACCGATCTGGATGTCCACGAAGGGGGCGGGCCACGGCGTCGGCGCGCGGGGGCTCTCCTCAGGGATCCGGAGGACCTGCCCCGCAAAGATCCGGTTGGGAGCGCTCAGGCCGTTCAAGGCCATCAGCCGCTCCACCGTGGTCCCGTAGCGGAGTGCGATGCGATAGAGGGTTTCCCCCGGTTGAACCACGTGGACCCGGCCCGGGGTGGGGGTGCCGGTGGGGATGATCAGGATCTGGCCCGGGTAGATCCGGTTGGGGTTTGTCAAGCCGTTGGCTGCCGCGATCGCCGCCACCGTGGTCCCGAAGCGGGCGGCGATACGGGAGAGGGTGTCGCCCGGCTGCACCGTGTAGCGGACCGGCTCCTGGGCGAGCGCCGGCCGGGCCAGCGCCGTCGCCAGGGCCAGCCCGATCAGGATGCCCCAGCGTCCTCGCGCCATGTCCAGACCTCCCCGATGCGAGCGTGGGCCAGCAACGCCGTCGGCCCCTCGATCAGGTAGCGGGCCGGGCGGGCGGGGATGTAGATCCGGAACGGACGGGCCTCCACGGCGTGGACGATCCGCCCGGCCTCATCCAGCCAGATGGCCGCGATGGGGAAGAAGACGAAGAACATGTGGATGGCGGTTCCCCACCGCCCGGGCCGCGGGAATACGAGGAAGAGCCCCTCGTCCGCCCCCAGCGCCCGCCGGAACATCAGGCCGCGCCCGCGGCATCCCCACGAGCGGCAGGGCTGCAGCCGGGCGATCAGCCGCCCTTCCGGATCGTAGAGGAGGATGCGCGGGGCCATCGGCCTCCCCCTCGCACGGCTCAGAGGGCCCGCGGAAGCCCGGCGCCTTCTTCCCGCTTCGCCCGATCCCACAGCGCCTCCAGCTCCTCCGGCGAGAGGTCCTGGAGCCGCCGGCCCTGGGCGGCGGCGAGGGCCTCCATGCGGCGGAACCGGCGGGCGAAGCGGGCGTTGGCCTCCCGGAGCGCCGCCTCTGGATCGATCCCCCAGTGGCGGGCGAGCTGGGCGAGGGTGAACAGCAGATCCCCGAACTCCGCGGCGCGGCGGTCCGGGTCGGCTGCGGCCGCGATCTCCCGCAGTTCCTCCTGGATCTTCTCGAGGACCCCTTCGGCGTCCGTCCAGTCGAATTTCAGTCGGGCGGCCCGCTCCCCGTAGGCCGCCGCCTGGGCCAGCGCGGGCAAGCCCTTCGGCACGCCGTCCAGGGTGGAGGCCTCCTGGCCCTGCTCGGCCTTCTCCCGTTGCTTGATCTGCTCCCAGTTCTCCAGCACCTCCCGGACGCCGCGGACCTGCACGTCCCCGAACACATGGGGGTGGCGGCGGCGGATCTTCTCATTCACATGGGCGATCACCTCGGCCATGGAGAACTCCCCGCTTTCCACCGCGATCTGGCTGTGGAAGACGATCTGCAGCAGGAGATCCCCCAGCTCCTCCTTCAGGCGTTGGGGATCGTCGGCGTCCAGGGCCTCGAGGACCTCGTAGGCTTCCTCCAGGAGGTTGGCGCGCAGGCTCCGGTGGGTCTGCTCCCGATCCCACGGGCATCCTTCCGGGGAGCGGAGGTGGGCGATGGTGTCCTGGAAGGTCTCGAAAGCCCCGGGCCGGGCGAGGGGCGGCACATACAGGGCCGTCAGCGGGGTGAAATCCGCGCGGCGGTCCAGCTCGTAGAGGGGGAAGGTCTCCAGGCAGGCCTCCGGAAGCCCCGCGGCGTCAATCCAGGTGACCGGGTGGTCGGGCGGGTATTGGTTCATCAGGGTGAGCTTGACGTCCGCCGCCACCGCCCGGCTGTCCAGCTGGGCGATCAGCGCGGGGCGGTCCGGGTTCAGGGGCGGGTGGTAGCGTTCGGCCAGCTCGAAGGCGTCGGCGATCTGAAGGCCGTCGAGGGCGTCGAGGCCCAGGCGCTCCAGGGTCACCTCGATGAAGCTGAGGCCGTGGACGATCCGGACGGGCAGCCCGGCCTCGGCGGCCAGGGCGCGGATGCGGGCGACCGTGGCCTCCCCGACGAAGGGGGAGCCCGGCACCGCGTAGCAGACCCCCTCGGGGCGCCCCCCCAGCGCCACGATCGTCCGGGCGATCCGCTCGTAGACGTCCTCCAGGGTCTCCGCTTCCGCATAGACGGCGTCGAAATCGTAAACCGTGAGGTGGGGCGGCAGCGCGGCCACCGCCGGGTGCCGCCGCGTCCGCACGTAGATCTCGCGGATCCCCCGGAGCACCTCCAACGCCTCCTGGGTCCAGTAGCGGGGATCCCCAGGGCCCAAACCCAGGATGATGATCACCGCCCGACCTCCGGTTTGAGCTGAACAGGGGGAGGCGATCTACGGCGAGCCGCGCGGCAGATACCAGCCCACCGTGCGGTTGGTGCGGGTCAGGTAGGTGCGGGCGACCCGCTGCACGTCCTCGGGGGTCACCCGGGCGAGGCGCTCCAGATAAGTCTCGAACCAAGTGTAGTCGGCGAGGATCTCGCTCCAGCCATACCAGAAGCCCTGGTTGGTCACCGACTCGCTGCTGTAGGCGAAGTCGGCGCGGGCCTGCTTGAGGGCCTTCTCGAACTCCTCCGGGCGGATGGGTTCGGATTGCAGGCGCTGGATCTCCGCCTCGATGGCTGCCTCCGCCTCTTCGGGCCGGCGGCCGGGCCGCAGGGTCGTCGTGAGGCTGTAGAGGAAGGGTTCCACCGTGGGGATCAGGGTGCTCTCGATGCTGGCGGCGATCTCTGTCTCCACCAGAGCCCGATACAGGCGGGAGGTCTTGTTCGAGGTACCCCCGCTGAAGCTAAGGGAGCCGGAGCCGGCCAGCACCGCGTTCAGGATCACCATGGGGGTGAAGTCGGGATGGGTGGCCTCCGGGGCGTGGTAGGCGATCTCCAGGTAGGCGGTGTTCCCTTCCCCCTCCAGCACCACCCGCCGCTCCCCTCGCTGCGGCGGCTCGGTGACCCACAGGCGGGGGATTTGGGGGGCGGGCCGGATGCGGCCGAAGGCCCGCTCGATTGCCCGCAGGGCCTCCGGGATGCGGAAGTCACCCACCGCCACGGCGATGGCGTTGTTCGGGGCGTAGTAGGTCCGATAATGACGGTAGAGATCCTCCCGGGTCATCGTCTGGAGATCCCCCGGCCACCCGATGACCTCGTGGCCGTAAGGATGGGCCTGGAAGGCAAGGGCCTGCACCTGCTCCCCCAACAGGAAGAGAGGATTGTTCTCCGCCCCGTGCCGCTCCGAGAGGATCACCGTGCGCTCCGCCTCCACCTCTTTGGGGTGGAAGAGCGCCCGCGTCATCCGATCGGCCTCGATTTCGGGCGCGATCGTCCAGCGATCCGCGGGCAGGGTCTCGAAATACGTGGTGAAGTCCAGCCATGTCATCCCGTTCCAGGCCCCGCCCTCCCGGGCGATCAGCCGATCCAGGGTTCCCTTGGGGTAGTTCGGGGTGCCCTTGAAGAGCATGTGCTCCACCCAGTGGGAGATCCCAGTGAGGCCCGTGGGCTCGTCCCGGCTTCCCACCCGATACCAGATCCAGAACGTGACCACCGGCGCGTGATGCTGCTCCTTCAGCACCACGGTCAGCCCGTTGTCCAGCACGGTCTTCAGGAAGCCGTCCCGGCGCACCGTGCGGGGGCGCCGGCGGGCTCCCGAGGGGGCGGCGGAGGGCGATGAGCGTGGCGCCATTCCGTTCACCTCACGGGCGGACTTGGGGCGGAGGGGATCACCGCATCAGGTGGGGCAGGAGGAAGGCCAGGGCCACCTGGGTGCCCAGGAGGAGGGCCGCCAGGGCTGCGATCCGGCGCAGATCCCGCCGCACATAGGTGTAATCGTAGTTCGCCAGGCCGGACGTTGGCCGGCGCGGGAGAGCGGTCGTGGGCGCGGGCGAGGGGGGCGCCGCCTCGCGGGCGGGCGCCGGGGCGGCCCGCGCCGGCGTCGAAGGCCCGGATCGAACCCGTCGTTTCTTCGCCATGAGTGAACGCTCCAATTCGGGTTGGGCTCGCTCGAGGGGGAATCGGCGCTCCCCCTTTGCAGCCTCTGGCTGGGCCGTTCGGGCGGGGGGCGCGGGAGGCTGCCCCCCCCGCCCCGGCCTGCGTTCGGTCAGCGGGCGATCTCCACCGCCCGGGTCTCCCGGATCACAGTGACCTTGATCTGCCCGGGGTATTGCAAGGTCTCCTCGATCTTGCGGGCGATCTCCCGGGACATCCGGATGGTGGCCAGGTCGTCCACCTCCTCCGGCTTGACGATGATGCGGATCTCCCGGCCGGCCTGGATGGCGTAGCACTCGGCGACCCCGGGGTAGGAGCGGGCCAGGTTCTCCAGCTCCTGGATCCGCTTGAGATACATCTCCAAGGTCTCGCGGCGGGCGCCGGGCCGGGCGCCGGAGATGGCGTCGGCGGCCTCCACGATCACCGCCTCGATGCACTCCTGGGGGACCTCGTGGTGGTGGCTGGCGATGCAGTTGACGACCTTGGGCGGCGCCCCGTAGCGCCGGGCCAGCTCCGCGCCGATCAGGGCGTGGGTGCCCTCCATCTGATGGTCCACCGCCTTGCCGATGTCGTGCAGCAGCCCCCCCATGCGGGCGATCCGCACATCGGCCCCCAGTTCGGCGGCGATCATCCCGGCCAGCCAGGCGACCTCCACCGCGTGGTGCAGCTGGTTCTGACCGTAGCTGGTGCGGAACTTCAGGCGGCCCAGGAGGCGGATCAGTTCAGGGTGCAGGCCGGTGACGCCGGCAGCGGCCGCGGCCTGCTGGCCTTCCTCCCAGATGATCCGCTCCACCTCCTCCCGGGCCTCAGCCACCACCTTCTCAATCCGGGCCGGATGGATCCGCCCATCCTGGATCAGCCGGTTCAGGGCGATGCGGGCGATCTCCCGGCGCACCGGGTCGTGGGAGGAGAGGGTGATGGCCTCCGGGGTGTCGTCCACGATGATCTCCACCCCGGTGATCTTCTCCAGGGCCCGGATGTTGCGGCCGTTCCGCCCGATGATGCGCCCCTTCATCTCGTCGTTGGGCAGGGGCACCACCGAGACGGTCAACTCGGCGACCTGGTCGCTGGCGATGCGCTGGATGGCGGTGGCGATGATCTCGCGGGCGCGCTCCTCTGCCTGGAGCCTGGCCTCGGCCTCGATCTGACGGTAGAGGCGGGCCATATCCTCCCGCGCCTCCTTCTCCACCATCTCCAGCAGGGCCTGGCGGGCCTGCTCGGCGGTCATCCCGGCCACCTGCTCCAGAGCGGCCCGGCGCTCCTCCTCGAAGCGGCTGATCGCCGCCTGGAGCTGCGCGCTCTGGCGGTCCAATTCCGCCTGGCGCTCGTTCAGGCGGCGCTCCTGCTTCTCCAGCCGCTCCGCCCGGCGGTCCAGCTCCTCCCGCCGATGGCGCAGCCGCTCCTCCTCCTTGCGGAGGTCCGCCCGCCACTTGCGCAGCTCCGCCTCCGTGGCCTCCCGCAGGCGGAGGGCTTCATCCTTCGCCTGAAGGAGGAGCTGGGCCGCCTGCTGCTTGGCCTCCTCGACCAGCCGTTGGGCCTCCTGCCGGGCGGCCTCGACTTCGCCCCGGAGCTGCTCCCGAACCCGTCGCTGGATCTGTTGCCTTCCCAGGAACCATCCCAGCGCACCGCCGCCGATCAATCCGATCACGGCGAGCGGCGCAACGATCAACACGTCCATGGCGGATCCCGTTTTCAATCGGATTTGGTTTGGAACGAACGATTGGGAGGCGCGGGGACCGCCCCGGGCGATCCCGATCGCCCCCTCCTCCTCACCCCCGCGCCGCTCCGTCGCGCGGAGCAGGGGGGAGGAAAAGAGATCGAGTCCTCTGCCCTCAATCGATCCGGAACGCGCTCCTACATGAATTCATCAGCGGGCTCGCCCTCGCCCAGCCCCGGTTCGGCCTCCAGGGTCTGAAGAACCTCCATCACCAGCTCCCCGTCGAACCCCCGTCGGAGGAGGTAGCCCGCCAGGCGCCGCCGGAGGGTCCGGGGGTCCAGGCCGCGCAGCCGCCGGGCCCGCTCGCGGGCCAGGCGCAGGGCGAGCGCGCGCTCGTCCGGGGAGGCTTCCGCGAGGACCTCCTGGATGATGGCGGGGGGGACGCCTTTCCGCCGGAGCTCCGCCTGCAGGGCGGTGCGGCCGCGCGGCCGGAACGCGGCCCGGTTTTCCACCCAGAACCGGGCGAACGCCCGATCGTCCACCAGCCCCACGCGCCGGAGCCGCTCCAGCACCGCCTCCACCGTCTGGGCATCGAAGCCCTTCCGCCGCAGGTGATCGGCGACCTCCCGCTCGCTGCGGGGGCGGTAGCGCAGGAGCCGGAGGGCGATCTCGTGGGCCCGCTCCTGGAAGTCCCGCGCCAGGAGCCGAGCGATCTCCTCGTCGGAAAGCGACTGGCCCACCTGCAGCCGCGCCGCCTCGATCCCCGTCAGCAGGAAGGCGCGACGGCCGTCCAGGTAGACCGCCACCCGGCCGCTCTTCAACGCCCGCAGGCGCGTGATGCGACCGCCCATGGGGAGCCCGGACGAAGGGACCGGGAGGTCCGCGCGGGGGTCATCCCCTCACTCCGCTTCTAAGATGGCGGCCTCCTCAGGGGCCTCGGCGCTCACCCCCAGGCGCTTCAGGGAGGCCGCGCGGGCGGCGTTCTCCCGGATCTGGCGCTCCAGCTCCGCCATCAACTCCGGGTGGGCCTTCAGGAACTCCCGGGCGTTCTCGCGGCCCTGGCCCAGGCGGGTATCCCCATACATAAAGAAGGTGCCCCGCTTGGTGATCAGCCCCAGCTCGGTCGCCAGGTCCAGGATGTCCCCTGCCTTGCTGATGCCCTCGTTGTAGAGGATGTCGAACTCCGCCTCGCGGAAGGGCGGGGCCACCTTGTTCTTGGTCACCCGGACACGGACGCGGCTCCCGATGATCTCGCCCCCCGCCTTGAGGTTCTGCAGGCGGCGGATCTCGAGGCGGACCGAGGCGTAGAACTTCAGGGCCATGCCGCCGGTCGTGGTCTCGGGGTTGCCGAACATGGTGCCGATCTTCATCCGCAGCTGGTTGGTGAAGAGCATGGCCGTGTTGGACTGGCGGATGGCCCCGGCGAGCTTGCGCAGGGCCTGGCTCATCAGGCGCGCCTGGAGCCCCACGTGGGCGTCGCCCATCTCCCCCTCGATCTCCGCCCGCGGCACCAGCGCCGCCACGGAGTCCACCACCACTATGTCCACGGCGCCGCTGCGGATCAGGGTCTCGGCGATCTCCAGGGCCTGCTCCCCCGTGTCCGGCTGGGCCACGTAGAGGTTGTCCACGTCCACCCCGCACCGCTGGGCGTATTGCGGGTCGAGGGCGTGCTCCATATCAATGAACGCCGCGATCCCGCCCCGCCGCTGGGCCTCGGCGATCACGTGGAGACACAGGGTGGTCTTCCCCGAGGCCTCCGGGCCGTAGATCTCCGTGATCCGCCCCCGGGGGATCCCCCCAACCCCCAGGGCGAGGTCCAGGGCGAGCGACCCGGTGGGGATGACGTCCACCGGCTGTTGCGATGCCTCCCCCAGGCGCATGATGGTCCCTTCCCCGAACCGCTTGGTCAGCGTCAGCACCGCCGTTTCCAGGGCCTTCCGTCGCGCATCGTTCGCCATCGCGCACCTCTCAGTTCCTGTAGGTCTTCCAGGCGCCGGGGGACGCCCCTCGGCGTCCACACCCCATATGGACGTCCTACTGGAACATAGTTTACGTTTGGAAGGTTCCGACGGCAAACTCCACCCGGCGTCGAGGGCCGGCCCCGCCCATGCCGCGCCGCCCCCTCCGGATTTGCTTCGGGAGCCGTCCCTTCGGTAGGATGAGCTCAGGTCCGAGGGCGCCCCGATGAGGGGTGCCCCTCGCCCCCTTCTCCCGAAGCGGGGGAAATGGGGAACCGATCGCTCGCGCACCGCTTTGCAACCCAAGGACCCGGGATGCGCCCCTTGCTGGATCTCTCGCTGGAGGAACTGACGGAGGTGCTGCAGCGCTGGGGGGAGCCGCCCTATCGGGCCCGCCAGATCTGGGGCTGGGTCTACCGGCGCGGGGCGACCGCCTTCGAGGCCATGACGGATCTGCCCAAGGCCCTGCGGGCTCGACTGTCGGAGACCTTCGCCCTCTCCACCCTCCGGCCGCTGGCGGAGCGGGTCTCTCAGGATGGGTGGACCCGGAAGTGGCTCTTCGCGCTGCCCGACGGCGCGCAGGTCGAAGCGGTCCTGATGGAATACACAGACCGGCGTACCGCCTGCGTCTCCACCCAGGCCGGATGCGCCATGGGGTGCCCGTTCTGCGCCACCGGGCAGATGGGCCTGTTGCGCAACCTCACCGTCGGTGAGATCGTGGAGCAGGTCCTCTGGGTCGCCCGCTGGCTGGCCGCCCACGGCGAGCGGCTGACCCACGTGGTGTTCATGGGGATGGGCGAGCCTTTCGCCAATTACGCCCACACGGCCCGGGCGCTGCGGCTGCTCATTCACCCGGATGGCCTCCACCTGGGCCAGCGCCGCATCACCATCTCCACCGTGGGCGTCGTCCCGGGCATCCGGCGCTTTGCCCGGGAGGGCTGGCAGATCAACCTGGCGGTTTCCCTGCACGCCGCCACCGACGACCTCCGCGACCGCCTGGTCCCCATCAACCGGGTCTATCCCCTCGACGCCCTGATGGCGGCGGTCCGCGACTACATCGAGCGGACCCGCCGGCGGGTCACCTTCGAGTGGGTGATGATCCGGGGGGTCAACGACACCCCCGAGCAGGCCCATGCCCTAGTGGAGCGGATCCGGGGGATGCTGGCCCATGTTAACCTGATCCCGCTGAACCCCACCCCCGACTTTCCGGGCGAACCCTCCCCGCCGGAGCGCGTCGAGGCCTTCCGCCGGATCTTAGAGAAGGCCGGGATCCCCTGCACCGTGCGGGTGCGGCGGGGGATTGACGTCGCCGCGGGCTGCGGCCAGCTGCGGGCGGCGGTCACCGGCCGCCGCCCTGCGATCGCCCGGATCCCCCTCCGGGAGGCCTCCGCATGAGGGGGGTTCGGATCGCCCCCTCCATCCTTTCCGCGGATCTCGCCTGCCTGGCGCGGGAGGTCAGCGCGGTGGCCGAGGCGGGGGCGGATTGGATCCACGTGGATGTGATGGACGGCCACTTCGTCCCCAACCTGACCTTCGGGATGCCCCTTGTGGCGGCGCTGCGGCGGATCACCTCGCTGCCCCTGGACGTGCACCTGATGATCGAGGCCCCGGAACGTTACCTGGAGGCGTTCGCCCGGGCCGGCGCCGATCGCCTGATCGTCCACGTGGAGGCCTGCCCCCATTTGCACCGGGTGATCCAGCAGATCCGGGGGCTGGGCCTGCGAGCGGGCGTCGCCTTGAACCCGGCGACGCCTCTGATGGCGATCGAGGAGATCCTGCCCGATGTGGATCAGGTGCTGGTGATGACGGTGAACCCGGGGTTCGGCGGCCAGGCGTTCATCGAGCGGATGCTGGGGAAGGTGCGCCGGGCCCGGCGGATGATCGACGCCCTGGGCCGGCCGATCGAGCTGGAGGTGGACGGCGGGGTGGGGCCGGAGAACGCCGCCGCCTTGGTGGAGGCCGGCGCCACCGTGCTGGTGGCCGGCGCCTCGATCTTCGAGGCGCCGGAGGGCCCGGCGGAGGCGCTCCGGCGCCTCCGGCAGGCGGCCGAGCGAGGCCGCTGACCCGACGCCTGCGTGTCGAAACCCAGGGAAGGAACTCCAGATCCGGAGGGCCCGTCGTGGGAGGGTTGTATGGCGCTGTCGAGGCGGGCGGCACGAAGTTCCTCTGCGCGGTAGGGACCGGGCCGGAGGACCTGCGGGCGGTCACCCGGATCCCCACCACCGACCCGGAGGAGACTCTGGGGCGCGTCCTAGCCTTCTTCCGCGCTTTTAAGGGAGACCTCCGGGCGATCGGGATCGGGGCGTTCGGCCCCTTGGACCTGAACCCGAATTCCCCCACCTTCGGGACGATCCCCGCGACCCCCAAGCCGGGGTGGTCCGGGGCCAACCTCGTGCAGCCCCTCCGTGAGGCCTTCCGGGTCCCCATCCGGCTCGAGACCGACGTCAACGCGGCCGCCTTCGGGGAGGGGCGTTGGGGCGCGGCCCGGGGCCTCGAGACCTTCGTTTACCTAACCGTAGGGACCGGCATCGGGGGCGGGGCGGTGGTCCACGGGCGCCTCCTCCACGGCCTGCTGCACCCGGAGATGGGCCACATCCGGATCCCCCACGATCGGGAACGGGATCCCTTCCCGGGGGTCTGCCCGTTCCACGGGGATTGCTGGGAGGGGCTGGCCTCCGGCCCGGCGCTGGCGGCGCGCTGGGGCCAACCCCCGGAATCCCTGCCCCCGGATCACCCCGCTTGGGATCTGGAAGCGGACTACCTGGCCCTGGGCCTGGCGAACATCCTCTGCGTCCTGGTCCCGGAGCGGATCATCCTCGGCGGCGGCGTGATGGGGAACCGGGATCTCTTTCCGCGGATCCGGGAGCGGGTGTGGGGCCTGTTGAACCGCTACCTCCCGGCGCCGGCCCTGGCGGGGGATCTGTCGGATTACATCGTGCCCCCCGCGTTGGGGGACCGGGCGGGGCTCCTGGGGGCGCTGGCGTTGGCTATCGAAGCGGCGTAAGCGGCTGCCCCGCGCGCTACGCGGGGGCGTTCGGGCCTTCCGGCAGCCGCTTCCCCCAGATGACGATCTCCTGCCCGGTGGGGCGGAAGCCGAAGCGTCGGTAGAGGGCCTGGGAGACCTGGTTGTCGATCTGGGTGTTGAGGGTGATCGGGTAAGCGCCCAAATCGATCAGGTAGCGCAGGCTCTCCGCCAGCAGGCGAGCCCCGATGGCGCGTCCCTGATAGGCCGGGTGGACCGCCAGGCGGACGATGTGGCCGTGCATGCCGTAGAGGTCGAGGAAGGCGTAGCCCAGGATCTCGCCCCCCTCCTCCGCGACGATGAAATAGGGCACCTGGTGCCAGGCCCGGGCGAGGATGGTGGGGCCATACCACCACAGCGGCGGGAAGGCCTGTCGATCCACCTCCGCGATGCGGGGGATGTCCGCCAGGGTGGCCCGCCGGACCCGGATCGGGGCGGTGGGGACCTCGGGGATCCGCCAGTCTTCCTTGCGCAGGGTGATCACGACGGTCTGGCGGGTGAAGCCGGCGGCGGCGTAGGCCGCCGTCAGCCACTCTCCATACGCCATTCCGACCGCCTGTTTGGCGCCCTGATGGGCCAGGGCGCGGGCCAGATGGGGCCAGAGCAGTCGGAACAAGGCCGTCGCGTCTTCCCCATCCGCCACCGCCGCCCCCCGCAGCCACGCCACCGGGCTGTCCGCCTGGATCCCCAGCCAGAAGGCGACCACCTCGCCCATGCGCTCCACCACCCAGGCCGTGGGCGCATCCAGCCACTCCTCCAGCGACCACCAGTCCAAGGCCATCTGGACCCGGCGGTGCTGCCGGATCAGCTGGAGGATCGCCATGCGGTCGGCCCGGGTCGCCGGACGCGCCCCGGAGAACAACGGTCACCTCCGCGGCCTGAAGGGCTTCATCGGCGCTCGAGGCAGGCGGGGGCCCAGGGAACTGCGGGTGCCCCCCGCTTCTTGGTATACTTGGGTTGAAGGGGTGTGCCAAATCGGCTGCGGCGGTGTTTTTTCCATGGCTAATCGACGCGCTGCGCGAGAACCCCAGGAGCATGAGCGGGAACTGGTCGAGCGGGCCCGGCGGGACCCCGAGGCCTTCGGGGAACTGTATCTCCGCCACGTGCGCTCGATCTACAACTACATTTTTTATCGGACCGGCGATCCGGACGAGGCGGAGGACCTGACCAGCCGGGTGTTCCTACAGGCGCTGCAGCATCTGCCGCGGTTCCAGGAAAGAGGCCTCCCCTTTGCGGCGTGGCTGTTCCGCATCGCCCACAACCTGGTCGCCAACTGGCACCGGGATCGCCAGCGCCACCCCACGGTCCCCCTCTCCGAGAACGGGCACGAGCGGGGATCGGATCGGGTGGAAGCCCTCTTGGAGCGTCGCGAGGCGCGCGAGCGGTTGCTCGCCGCCATGCGGCGCCTGCCGCCGGACCGCCAGCAGTTGCTGATCCTGAAGTTCGTGGAGGGGCTCTCCAACGCGGAGATCGCCCGGATCATGGGGCGATCGGAGGGAGCGATCCGCGTGCTGTATCACCGCACGCTGGAGGCGCTCCGGCGGGAGCTGTCGCGGGAGGGATAGACACGCCCGCTTCCCCCGTCCCGGAAGCCGATGGATTGGAGGAAGCCATGCCCGATCTCACCCACTGGCTGGATCTTCACGCGGCCCGTTTGCAGCGGGGGGCGAGGGGGGATGCCGCCTATCCGCTGCCCCCGGTGGCCTTCTCCGCCCCCGAGCGGGAGCTCTTCCGGCTCGCGGAGCAGCTGGCGGATGCGCTGCGGCCGGTGGAGCCGCGGCCGACCTGGGTGGCCTCGCTGTATGAGCGCCTGATGCAGGAGGCGAGGCGCCGGCCCGGGCCGATGCCCTCCTCGCCGTTCCCGATCCCCGCCTGGTGGCTGGGGATCGCCCTGGGGACCGCCGCCTTGGGGGTCTGGGCGTATCGGCGCCTTCACCCCGCCCGGCCGGTCTTCAAATCGGGGGCGTAGGGCGGCGCTGCGCCCTCAGGGTCTCACCCTCACTGAAAAGGAGGTTGGGATGCCATGGTATAGCCGGATCGCCGGATGGGGGATGGCCGTCCCCCGTCGGGTCCTGACCAGTCGGGAGCTGGCCCAGCAGTTGCACACCACCGAGGAGTGGATCCTCACCCGCACGGGGATCCGCGAGCGGCGGATCGCCAGCCCGGGCGAGACCATGTCGGATCTCTCGGTGGCGGCGGCGCGGGAGGCGATGGCCCGCGCAGGCGTTCTCCCCCAGGACCTCGATCTGATCATCGTGGCGACCTCCACCCCGGATTATGTGATCCCTCCGGTCTCATCCATCATTCAGCACAAACTGAACGCCCGCTGCGGGGCCTTCACCCTGGGCGCCGGGTGCACCGGCTTCATGTATGGCATGGCTGTGGCCCACGCCTTCATCGCCGCCGGCCTCATGCGCAACATCCTGGTCATCGGCGCCGAGATCATCAGCCGCAACGTCGACTGGACCGACCGCAACACGGCGGTGCTCTTCGGCGACGGGGCCGGGGCGATGGTTCTGCAGGCCAGCGAGCTCCCCACCGGGCTCCTCTCGTTCGTGCTGGGCTCTGACGGCTCCGGCGCCGAGCATCTCATCGTGCCGGGCATCTCCACCAACGCGGTCATCACCGAAGAGACGATCCGGCGGAAGGGGCATCTGTTGCGCATGAACGGCCGGGAGGTGTTCAAGTTCGCCACCCGGGTGCTGGGGAAGGTGGCCATCGAGGCCATCGCCCGCAGCGGCCTGGCCCCCGACGAGATCGACCTGATGATCCCCCATCAGGCGAATGAGCGCATCATCGAGGCGGCGTGCCGCGAGCTGGGCTTCCCGATGGAGAAGGTCTTCCTCAACCTGGACCGCTACGGGAACACCTCGGCGGCCTCGATCCCCATCGCCTTCGCCGAGGCGATGGAGCAGGGGCGGATCCGGGAGGGGGACAATTTGCTCCTCATCAGTTTCGGGGCCGGGCTGACGTGGGCAGGGGCGGTGGTCCGCTACGGCGTCCGGCCGGAGGATCGGCCGATCGCGGTGGAGAACTGGCCGGTGCGGCTGCCGGTCTCCCTGCCGAACCTGAGCCGTCTGGAGCCGGTGCGCCAGGCCAAGGTGATGGCCCTGCGAGCCCGCCGTCAGATCCTGCAGACGGCGATGAGCCTGCTGCTGCCCTTCTACGCTCGGGCCCGGCGGCGGCGCTGAACCCCGGAAGATCCCCTCCGCAGTTCCCTCACCCGAGCGACGGGGGCAGGCTGCTCCGTCGCTTGCCCCCGTTTGGGATATCTACTGGGCTTTACCCCCCAACCCCCCAGGCGGCCTTGCGGGTAGATCGGGTGGAAAAACTTTTCCGGGAGGTGTGCGATGCGCCGGTTTGTTGCGCGGGGGTTGCGGAGGACGCTGGCAGGCCTGGGGATGGTGGGGGCACTGCTTCTGATGGGGGCGGCGCCGACCCCGCAGGCCTCGCCCTCTGAGGGGGTGCAGGTGCCGGTGGTGCTGGACGGCGTGCGCTACGAGCCGGAAGAGTTCAACCGGATCCATCGAGAGCTCCAGGCCAAGGGGGTCTTCCTGATATTTATGATTGATCCGCAAACAGGGGATTTTCTTGCCTTCCCTCGTGAGGACATTTGCAATGAATTTGCGTCGAAGCGAGGCCTCCGTCCTTGCGTCGGGACTCCGCCTCCCGATGCAACGGCCGGGAGCGTTGTCCGGCATGGCAACGTCACTTATGTCTATCCGCCCAATGGGAGCGATTTCCATTCTTTGATGCGGGGAGATTCGAAGGCACAACCCAGTCAAGTTTGCCCGCCATCCGAACTTTATTGGAGCAAGAACTGGGAGCATATCAATTGCGCTGGGGATTCCCTGTGGGTGGCTCCTAATGTGGCGATCTCTGATCTGAGGAATGTCGGTGGCCGGAACTGGAACGACAGGATATCCTCCGCTGGGTGGAGCTGATCCTGGAGCCTGCTTCGTCGGATCGCTCCAGCAAGATCACGCCTCTCATCCGCTCAGGCAGCCAGTAGGATCAGGAGCTTGATTCTCTGGGAGCACATTAATTTTCAGGGCACAGTCTTTGAGGTTCCCGGGGGTTGGACGGCGCCGGATTTGTGGGTGTTCAACTGGAACGATCGAGCCTCTTCCCTTTATGCTCAGCCTTAGCCCTGGCGGGTGATGGACGAGCACGAGGCCATCGAGCGGTGGCGCAGGAGGGATCCGGAGGGGATGGCGGCGCTGGTGCGGCGGTATCAGGGCCGCACCCTCCGCATCGCCGCCCTCATCCTCCCGGATCCGATGCAGGCGGAGGACGCCGTGCAGGAAGCCTTCATCCGCGCCTGGAGGCATCGGGGATCCTTCCGCCCGGATGCCCCCTTCTGGCCGTGGTTCCGCCGCCTGGTGGCGAACGAGGCGCTGCGCCTGGCCCGCCGCGAGGGCCGGGAGACGCCGGCGGAATCCGGCCCGGTGGAGGAAATCAGCCCGGACCCGGACTCGGACCTGGCGGATGGCTGGGATCAACAGGAAACCCTAGGGGGGTGACGGTGACCATCGAGCGGGCCTATGCCGATGCCAACCGCATCCTGATCGGCTATCGGGTCCGTGGGCTTCCGGAATCCGTCGGCGCCCGCTGGCTCCCCATCCTGACCCTCGAGGACGCGTCCGGGCGCCCGATCCCGGGCCTGATCGGCGAGGGCCTGGTGGGCGCTTCGGAGATCCTCGGGCTGTCGCTCCCGCCCGGGGGAGCTGGCCGGCGTGGCCGGCTTCGACCCCTGGGCGCTGCCCGATTGGCCCGCCCGCCGGCCGGCTGCCCTCTCTCTGTGGCTGCGCATGGCGCTCCAGGCCGGTTCCCTCCCTGCTCCGGCGCGGGCATCTACTGGATGCAGATTCACCCCCTATCCGGGCCCACCCGAGAGGCCTCCCCCCCGGCCACGCCGCATCCGGAGGGAACCCCCACGCCGGCGGCGGGATGGCACTTCGTCTTTGACCTCACCGTCCCGGTCGAGCCCGAGGCGACCCTCTACGGCCCCCACACCGAGGCCGCCCACGGGCTGGCGCTCACCCTGGAGCGATGGGTGTGGGCCCCTTCGGGCGCGCGGGCGCGGGTGTGCTTCGTCCCGCCGGATCCCCGGGGGGGCTGGACGATGCGGGCGGAGCTGGTGCTCGAGGGGCCGGAGGAGGTCTCCCCGACGGCCCCCTCCGGCGGGGTCCGGGGAGGGGAGGCGCTCACCCTCACCGCGCCGATCCTCTTGAGCCCTCCGTTGCCCCAGGGGGAGCGGGTCTGCCTGGATCCGTTCTTTCCGGCCCCGGCGGGGGGGCGCGCCCGCCCGGCGGAGTTGCGCATCCTGGAGCTCGTCTCACCCGCCTCCGAGCCGGTGCGCCGCTGGCCGGGTCCCTGGGTGTTCCGGATCCCGTAAGCCCGGCGAGGGGTTCCGGCCCGTTGTGCTTCCCCAAAAAGGGACCTGCCGATACCATGGAAGCCAGGCCACCGCGGGGGGCTTGGACGATGCGGACACAGGGAGGCGACGATGGGCTGGATCTTGCCGGGGGAAGTGGATCGGGCGCAGTTGGCCCGGTGCCTGGAGGCGCGCGGCTGGCGGCCGGTGCGCATCGGGCAGGAGATGGGGTATGAAAAGGCCGTCGGGCCGTGGGTGTGGATCGCCCGCCTGCACCCCCGCCCGACGTTCATCTCGTGGATTCCCGACGACGCGGCCGCCGGCCAGCACGCCGAGGGCGTCCGCCGGCTCCGCGAGGAGGTGGAGGCGATTGCCCAGGCGCTCCACCTGGGGCTCCTCCATTCCCTCGATTTGAATCTGGAGCCCGACGCCTATGCCTGACCTGGGCGGCCGTCGGATCCTCTTGCTCGAAGCGCGCCGGAGCCGCGAGCTGGCCGGCCTGGTGGAGCGCCACGGCGGCGTCCCCCTCATCGCGCCCGCCCTGGAGGAGGTCCCCCAGCCGGAGCACCCATCGGTCCGCCGGTTCCTGGACGCCCTGGAGGCCGGTGAGATCCATGGCGTGTGCTTTCTGACCGGGGTGGGTACCCAGATCCTCCTGAGGGAAGCAGAGCGCCAGGGGCGAGGGACAGCGATCGTATCGGCCCTGCGCCGCTGCTGGGTGGCGTGCCGGGGGCCGAAGCCGGTGGCGGTGCTGCGGGCTTACGGCATCCCGGTCGCGCGGGTGGCGCCGCCGCCCCACACTACGGAGTCCCTGATCCAGGCGCTGCGGGAGTCCCACGAAGTCCTCGAGGGCCAGACGGTGGCGGTCCAGCATTATGGGGAACCGGCGCCGGATCTGGTGGAGGCGCTCTCGGCGATGGGGGCCCGGGTGATGGAGGTGTTCCCCTACCGGTGGGCGTTGCCGGCGGACCTCACCCCTCTGTTGGAAGGGCTGCGCGCCGTGCTGCAGGGGGAGGTGGCGGCGGTCTGCTTCACCAGCCGCCCGCAGGTGGATCACCTGTTGGAGGTCGCCCGCCGGCACGGCCAGGAGGAGGCCCTGCGGGCGGCCCTGCGCGGCCCCGTGGTGGTGGCCGCCGTCGGCCCCGTGACTGCCCGCGCGCTGGAGGCGGCGGGCGTGCCCCCCCACGTCATCGCCCCCGTGGGCACCATGGGCCGGCTGGTGAAGGCCCTGGCGGAATATTTCCACGCCGGCGAGGGCCGCCCGCCCTTTTCCGTTCAATAAAAAGCGGCGCGGGCCGAGAGGCGCCCGCGCCGCCTGCTTCGCCCCTCGGGGCAGGTGCCTGCGGCGCTCAGCCTGCGGCCTGACGGCGCAGCGCCGCCTGCTGGAGGATCGCCTCCATGATCTTCTCGAACCCCCCGGTCTCGATGGAGCAGTGCATCCCGCACTCCTTGGGCGCGTTGACCTCCCACCACCAGCGCCCGGCGCGCGGATCCTCCCCCGGCTGGATGGGGCGGGTGCACGGCTGGCAACCGATGCTGGCGTAGCCTTGATCGTAAAGGCGGTTGTAAGGAACATCGTGCGCCCGGATGTAGTCCCACACGTCCTGATAAGTCCAATCCGCGAGGGGGTTCAGTTTGACGATCTGGCCGTGGTCGTGGTCAATCTCGATCTTGCGGATGTTGTGGCGGCTCGCCCACTGCTCGCGCCGCAGCCCGGTGAACCACGCGTCCAGCTGGCTCAGCGTCCGGACGAGGGGACGCACCTTGCGCAGCTCGCAGCAGAGGATCCGTAGCGGGACCGCGCGATACATCAGGTTGATCCCATACTGGCGGACCATCTCCTCGATCTCGTGTCGGTCGGGGAAGGCGATCTCGATGGCGATCCCGTAGCGCTCCCGCACCCGTTCCATCAGTTCGTAAGTCTCCGCGTGCAGGCGCCCGGTGTCCACGGCGAACACCCGTATATCCGGGCGGATCCGCCAGGCGATGTCCAGGATCACCATGTCCTCTGCCTGCCCGCTCCAGGCCAGCGCGATCCGGGGATGGAAGGTATCCAGCGCCCAGCCAATGAGGGCCTCGGCGGGCTGATCCTCGAACTCCATCGCCAGTTGGTAGGCTTCCAGCTCATCCAGCAGCGGCATGGCGTGTTCCCTCCGTCGGGGTAGGTTGACCTGCCGTTTTCAGGGTGCTCGGTGAGGAGGCCGATCGCCCCTCTCCCCGATCCGCCGGGCCTGCGGCCTCCGATGGATCGGGGGGGACCCCTTCGGCCATCAGCCGCATCAGGGCCTCGTCGGAGAAGCGGTTGGCGAACTCGGAGAACGTCTCCCAGCGGCCCGCCGCCCGGCCCTCTCGGTAGAAGCGGATCAAGCGCTCCAGATACCCGGGCAGCTGGTCCACCAGGACGCGGCGGGCCACCACGCGTCCGATCCGGGCCTCCCGCCCGTAGCCGCCCCCCAGCACGATCATCGCCGCCTCCTCGATGGATCCGTCCGAGTGGCGCACATAGGTGGCCTGCAGCCCGATGTCCCCCACCCAGTGGTGGGCGCAGGCATGGGGGCATCCGTCGGCGTGGAGCACCACGTCGTGGATCGGCCCCAGGCGGGACTCCAGCGCCTCGAGCAGGCGCAGCAGCAGGGTTTTGCTGGAGTTGACCGCGTAATTGCAGTAGGGGTCGCTGGTGCAGGCAATCGAGGCCGCCTGGAACATGCTATGTTCCAGGGAGAACCCGATGCGGCCCATCTCACGGATGACCGTTGGGGCGCGATCCTCCGGGATGAACGCCAGGATCAGGTTCTGGCGCTGGCTCAGGCGCACGGCCAGGCCCTCCTGCTCCGCCAGCTGGGCCACCGCCACCAGCTGATCCCCGGTCACTTGGCCCGCCGGGACCGGGAAGCCGATGTAGATGTATCCGGGCTGCTTCTGGGGATGGATCCCGACGTGGAACTCGCGGCGGGGCGGCCGCGGGGGCGTTTCCCAATCCTCCAGGCGCCTGCCCAGGCGCTCCTCCAGAAGCCCCCGATACGCCTCGGGCCCGATCCGGTCCACGAAGAACTTCAGGCGGGCCTTCACGAAGGACAGCCGGTTTTCCAACCGCTCGCGCCAGATGTCCAGGATCGCCCGGGCGATCTCCAGGACTTCCCCCCGCCGGATGAAGACGCCCAGGGGGCGCGCCAGACGGGGGTTCGTGGAGAGGCCGCCCCCGATCCACACGGTGTAGCCCTCCTCCTCCCCACGCCGAACCCCCACGAAGGCGATGTCGTGGATCTCGGGGTAATTGCAATGGTAGGCGCAGGCGGAGAGGGTGATCTTGTGCTTCCGGGGCAGGTTGAAGTAATCGCGCTGGCTGGGGTCCTGGAAGAAGCGCGCCAGGGCCAGCAAGTCGGGCGTGCTGTCGAAGAGTTCAGCGGGGTCGAGGCCGGCCACGGGGCACCCGGTGAGGTTGCGCACCGTGTCGCCGCACGCGGCCAGGGTGGTGAGGCCGCTCCCCCTCAGGGTCGTCAGCACCTCCGGGAGATCCTCTAGGCGGATCCAGTGCAGCTGGATGTTCTGCCGCGTGGTCAGCTCGGCGTAGTTCCCGAAGCGGCGGGCCAGCTCCCCGATGGCGTGCAGCTGGGCGGCGGTCAGGATGCCGCCCGGGATCCGGATGCGCATCATGAAATACCCGATGCGGGGCTTGTCGTGATACAGCCCGTGCCACTGGAGCCGGACCAGATCCTCCTCCGGGAGGTTCTCGTAGCCCTTGCGGATCAGCTCCGGCAGCTCCTCCAGGATGTCCAGGGGGTGCTTCTCCGCCTTCATGCGCTCCCGGGGGTTCCGTTGCAACACCGTCTCCCACTGGATGCTCTCCATCGCCCCTCCCCTTTCGATCCGTGTTGCCGATGGCCTGGGCCTATGCCTCTCCCCTGGCGATGGGTCCCGCTCAATTCGCGGGACGCTGGGCCGCCGCGCGCTCCGCCATCAAGCGCCGCAGGACCCGCGCCACCTCGGGGCGGATCATCTCCGTTGGGGGCTGCTGGCCTTCCTGCAGCATGCGCCGGATGCGGGTCATGCTGATCGAGAGCCGCTGCTCCGGCGGATGGGCGCACGTGCGCTCGGAGGCCACCCCATCGCAGCGGCGGCAGTAGAACACCGCGCCCACCCGGATGACCTCGATCCCGATCGGGCCGGGGAGCCGGTCGAAGATCCGGTGGGCCGCGTAAGGATCGTAGAATCCATCCACCCCGGCGTGATCCCGGCCCACGAGGAAGTGGGTGCACCCGAAGTTCCGCCGCACCAGGGCGTGGAACACGGCTTCCCGCGGGCCGGCGTATCGCATGGCCGTCGCCAGCCCGGCCAGCAGGACCCTCCCGGGCGGATAGAACCCCTCGGCGATCAACGCCTCGTAGGCCCGGAGGATCAACGGGGTATCGAAGTCGTCCTCCTTCTTGGATCCCAGGATAGGGTGGATCAGCAGGCCGTCCGCCAGCTCCAGCCCCAGGCGCTGCAGATACTCGTGCCCCCGATGGGGCGGGTTGCGGGTCTGGAAGGCGACGACCGTCCGCCAGCCGTGCATGCGAATCTGGTCCCGAACCTGATCGGGCGGGAGCGCCCACGGCCGGTAGGGATGCTCGACCGGCCGCAGCAGGCCGATCCGGCCCGCCACGGCCCACGGGCCCCGCTCGTAAAAGCGCCGGACGCCCGGGTGCTCCGCCCGGTCGGTCCCGTAGACCCCGCGGGCGATCCGCTCCAGATCCAGTCGGTAGACCGCTTCCACGTCAATGATCCCAAAGGCGCGGCCCTGCGCGTCCCGGAGGAGGGCCCGCTCCCCGCCGGCCAGCGGAGGCCGCTCCGGCTGCTGGAGCAGAATCGGCAGGCTCCACACCTCCCCTGTGGGCAGGCGCATCTCCTGGACGACCGATTCGAGCGCCTCGGGGCCCATGAAGCCCTCCAGTGGGGAGAAGGCCCCGGTGGCCAGGTTCTCCAGATCCAACAGCGTGTCGCCGTCCACGACCAGCGAGGGATACTTCGCCTCCGCGCGGAGGATCTCCTCCCGCTCATCCGGGCTTAGGACGCGACGGACGAGGGGACGGACAGGAGCGATGGCAGCCATGGTGCGCCCTCCCGGATCAACAGGGTCCTGAACTCGACGACCGGTCCGATCACCCAGACGGCCGGCGATCGAACCGGGACTTCGCCGCGGGCCACCTTGCCCAAACGGGTGATGAGGACGTGCTCCCCCGGCCATGTGCCGCGCTCGATGAAGGCCACCGGCTCCTGGGGATCGCGCCCCGCCTGGATGAGGCGCGAGGCGATCCGCTCCCGTCCCTCGACGCCCATCAGGATCACCAGCGTATCCACGCGGGCGTAGCGCTCCCAATCCGGCTCCCCGAAGGCGGTGTGGCCGGTGACCACCGCGAACCCGTGGGAGAGCCACCGATGGGTCAGGGGGATGCCGGCGAGGGCCGGGAGCCCGGTGGCGGAGCTGATGCCCGGCACCACCTCCACCGGGATCCCCTGGGAGACCAGGAACAGCCACTCCTCGGCGCCCCGCCCGAAGATCATTGGATCGCCCCCTTTGAGGCGGACGACCTTCTTGCCCGCCATGGCGTAATCGCGCATCCACATGAGCACCCGCTCGTGGGACTCCGCCGACGCTCCCGGCTCATGGCCCACGCATCGGCGCACCGCCTCCGGCGGGGCGAGGTCGAGCACGGCGGGCTGGACCAGCCGGTCATACAGCACCACGTCGGCCTGCCCCAGGATCCGGACCGCCCGCACGGTGAGCAGTTCCGGATCGCCGGGGCCGGCCCCCACCAGATACACCCGCCCCGGGCACGCCTTCATTCCGCCGCTCCCTCCGCGTAAGGGATCGAGGCGAGGGCGCGCTGCCGCCGCCAGGCGAGCAGGGCGAGGATGGCAAGCGTCCCACCGAGGACCAGGTAGGCGGACCAGCGGATCTCGAAGGGAACCCGCAGCGCCAAGAGCAGAATGCGGAGGTTCGTCAGGAGGATCATCGCGCCCACCAGGATCCCCAACATCTGGGAGGGGAACACCCGGATCAGCCAGGCGGCCAGGGGAGCGGCGACGGCTCCCCCGATCACCAGCCCGGCGACCCAGAGCCAGTGGATGTCTCCCAGCCTGCCGGAGAGCGCGAACCCCAGCACTGCAGCGAGGGTCACCGGGAACTCGCTGGTGTCCACTGAACCCACCACGCGCCGCGGCTCGATCCCGCCCTGGGCCATCAAGGTGGTCGTCGTGATCGACCCCCAACCCCCTCCCCCGACGGCGTCCAGGAACCCCGCCAGCAGCCCTAAAGGGATCAGCCATCGGCCCGAGGGGGGATTCCTTCGGACAGGCGCGGCGTGGTTCCAGAACCTCCATAGGATGCGGAGGCCTATCCCCATCAGGATCATGGCCACGACCGGCTTCACCAGAGCGCTCGGAGCCCGGCTGAGGACGGTCGCGCCGACAAAAGCACCGATCGCGCCGGGCACGATCAGGTTGCGGACCAGGCGGCGATCGGCGTTGCCGAGGCGCCAGTGGGAGAGGGCGGAGGCGGCGGTGGTGATCGTTTCCGCCAAGTGGACGGAGGCCGAGACGGCGACCGGGCCCAGCCCCCAGAGCAGGAGGAGCGAGGCGGAGGTCGCGCCGTAGGCCATCCCCAGCGTCCCATCCACCAGTTGCGCGACGAGGCCGATCAGGGCCAGCGCCAACAGTTGGGCCATCGGGGTCATCGCACCTCCTCCCGGTTCGGAGATCGGGGACCTTCGGCCTCTGCGATCAGCGCCTGGAGGATGCTCCGCGCCCCCTCGATATCCCCTCGGCGGATCCGATCCAAGGCCGCGGAGTCCACCAGGCGATACCAGAGGGCACGGCGCTCCTTGAAGGAGGGGATCCGATGGGCGATCGCCTCCCGCATCGCGCCCAACAGTTCGAGGAGAACCCCATATTCCTCGCCGATCACCTCGCGCAGTTGATCCCGGATGCGCACGGCGAGGGCCGGGGCGTGCCCGCTGGTGGAGATGGCGATGATCAGCGGCCCCCTCCGCAGCGTCGCCCCGACGATGAAATCGCTGCGGTCCGGATCGTCCACCGCCCGATAGAGCATCCCCAGGCGACGCGCCTCCTCCAGGGCTTGCGCGTGGCTTCGCCGGTCCCTCCGCACATCCACCGCCAGCCGGAACCCGGCCAGGTCCCCCGCCTGGAAGCGGCGGGGGATCCAGCGCAGGACGCCCTCGGCGGCCATCCGCTGCAGCGCTTCGGGAAGCGAAGGGGAGAGGACCGTCACCTGGGCCCCGGCCTCCACCAACTCCAGCGTTCGCTGCGCCAGTTCGTCGCCGGGCCCGATCACCACGCTGGGCCATCCTTCGATCCTTAAGAAAACAGGGTAATATCCCACGCGCCCCATCCTCCGCCGATTTAAGACTTAGAAGGCGCCTCGGGAGCTCCTCCAGGAATGGTTTTCTGGGCAGCATGCCCCTGCCCCAGAAGCTCTACCAGCGTCAGTAAAGTCCAAAGGTAAAGGGCAAGGGCGCTTGGAAAGTTGGAAAACATGATGGGATAGACAGTTTGGATGAACCGGATGAAGGGAACTCAAAAGCGCCAGGAGTAGGAATGAGGAAGCGGAGGTAGCGGATGAGCGGGATGTAGACTCACAACCCAAGGTGTCCAGCGGGGCTCATCCACTACCCCCGCTTGGGACACCTACACGGCCAGGGGAGCACGGCGAGGCCCGACTGGGGATCCCCCCATCGGGTCAACTGTCGATCCATCAAGGCCATGGGAAGCAAATCCATAGAAGCGAAGGCTCCGGATGATTTGCGCCGGATTATATCCACTCCCCTGCCGCTTGTCAAATCCGACCCTACCGGCCGATCCGGGAAGGGGGTCGAGTCTTCAACCCTCGAGGGATCGGAGCGCCGCGCTGAGCCGCGCCCATTCCTCCAGGGAGAGGGTCTCCGCCCGCCGGCGGGGATCGATCCCCGCCTCGGCCAGCGCCGCGCGGACGCGGGCGTCGGGGAGCCCCAACCCGTGGGCCAGGGCGTTATGCAGCTGCTTGCGGCGCTGGCCGAACCCCGCCCGCACCACCCGGAAGAACCACTCCGGATCCCCCAGCGCCACCGCCGGCTGCCCGTAGGGTTCGATCACCACCACCGCCGAGTCCACCTCCGGCCGGGGCCAGAAGGCGCCCGTCGGGATCCGCTCCACCACCTGCGGCCGTCCATACACCTGCACGCTCACCGCCAGCAGGCTCATTGCCCCCGGCCCCGCCGTGATCCGGCGCGCGATCTCCCACTGGACGGTGAGGACGATGCGCCGGGGCTTGGGGGAGGCCTCCATCAGGTGGCGGAGGATGGCTGAGGTGATGAAATAGGGGATGTTGCCGATCGCCCGGTAGGGATGCCCCTGGACCAGGGCGGGGGGATCCAGCGCGAGGATGTCCCCCGGGACGACGGTGACGTTGGGGTAGGGGGCCAGGACCTCCTGCAGCAGGGGGAGGAACCGCTCGTCCAGCTCCACGGCCACGACGTGGTCCGCCCGCAGGGCCAGATGGCGGGTGAGGGTGCCGGGGCCGGCCCCGATCTCCAGTGCCCACTCTCCGGGCTCCAGCCCGGCGGCCTCCGCGATCCGGGCCAGGATCCGCTCATCGGTCAAAAAGTGCTGCCCCAGCCCCTTGCGGGGTCGCACCCCACGGGCCTTCAGGTATCGCGGCCATGGAAGGGGAGGCGGCGTTGGGGCAGGCGATCGTCCGCCCCACGCCGGCTTCCCGTTGCCGCGCGTCGGGGTGTGGTTCCCATCCGCAGGACCCATTCTTCCCCCGATGGGATGTCCACGGCCCAGGTCGCCTCGCTCCGGAACCTTCCCGAGGGGAAGGTGCCTTGACCCCTATCATAGATCATGCGGGGAAAGGTCCCTTGCTTCCCGGGAACGAGGGGTAGGGCGCGGTGGATCCCTTGCGCCGGACGGCTCGGACGCTCCGGGGGCCCGGAGGGGCCCCGCCCGCCCTCACCGCCCCCCAGGTGGGGTCGGCCAGTCCGGCAGGATGTAGGGGATGGACTCCGGAGGGGGGATCGGGGTCAGAAGATAGACATCCACCCAGCGATACCAGAGGACTAGATCCTCGTCGTTGTAGCCCAGGTCGATCCGACGGCCGATGATCCTGCCGCCAGTGTCGGCGGCCAGGCCGACTCCATACCCCGGCACGTAAACCCGCCAGCCCAACCGGATCACCCGCGGGTCCACTGCCACGATCCCCCGCTGCATCGGCAAGCCGGTGCGGGTGCGGCCGAAGTAGGGGGCGGAGGGATGGACCCCGGCGGTGGATCGGCTATACGAGGTGGCCAGCATGCGGATCCGCCGCCAGTATTCGATCGGCCCCTCCGGCGTCTCCAGGGTGCGCACCACGATCCGCGTCCCATAGGCCCAGATGCGGGGCTCAGGCGGGCGGACCACGGTTTCGTCCACTACCTCCCGCGCGACTTCCTGGCCGTTCTCGTAGCGCACCCGGATCCGCCGCTGCAGGAGGCCGTTCCGCCCGGGAGACTTTTGAACCCGGACATCCAGCTCCAGGTTGGGGTCCGGCTCCCAGACGGTCTGGAAGGGAAGGAGGGCCTCCTCAATCTCGAAGCCCTCCGTCACCCGGATGACGCGCACGGTCTCCCCGCCTTGCAGGCGGCTCTCCTCCCCGGGGATCACCCGATCCTGGCCGTGGAGCGCGATCCCGAGCTCCCACAGCAGCTCCCGGACGGTGTGCGCGGTGGTGGAAATCACCTGGACGCGCCCGTCGGCCTCGACGGTGATGGGGCGCGCGCGGAACAGGGCCACCTGCATGCCGCCCTCCAGCGGCGTTTCCGGCCCGGGGAGCAGCCGATCCGCCGGATCCACCGGGAGGCCGGCCTCCCGCAGGGCCGCCCCCACCGTCGGGGCGGTCGTCCAGATCACACGGCGGGATCCGTCCTCCAGGCGCAGCACGAGGGAGGCCGCGCGCACCACCCGGATTTCCCGTGGCGGAGATCCCCCATCGAGCGCCGGGGAAGCGGGGTCTCTCCGCCGACCGTCCACCCACAGGACATCCCCCGGCCCCAGCGCGACCCCGGCTTCCGCCAGGATCGCCAGGGGATCCGAACGAAGGGTATACCGCTGGATCTGACGGGAAGGCTCCACCCCCCGGCCCTCGATCAGGATCTGGACCGGTCTGGCCCGGCGGATGTGGATGGTCGCGGGGGGCCGGATGGGGGCAGTCAGGGGCGGGGAAACGGCATCCTCCGGGCGGAGGACAATGCCCGCCTCTCGAAGGACCCCGGCGACCGTCCGTTGATGGGTTCTAACGGGGTAGATTCGATCGTCGAGGAGGATGGTTACGGTCTGTTGGGAACGCCAGTAACCCCAGAGGCAGAGCCCGCCCAGCCCGAGCCAGGCGATCCATCTGGGAAGCGTCCATCGGTTCATCGCAGCGAGCGTTGTGTCAAGGCTTCCCTCCTCCCCTCGGCCCCTTCGAGGGGGGAGAGCTGGATGGGAAGGAGAAGCCGCGGCCGTGCGCCCCTTGTCGAGCCCGCCTCTCCCCTCCTGCGCCCCCTCGATCGGCTCCGGCCCGGCGCCCCTGCGGCGCGCGAACCGGGACGGCTTACCGTTGCTCCCTTCCGGGCCTGGCGGGGTTCACCGGGGTTCGCCGCGCAGGACCGGACCTTCATCGCCGGGAAGAAACGCCCAGAGGGGCCGCGCCAACCCTCGAAGGGGATGTCAGCCCCGCGTCTGGCGGATTTCGGGTTCAGGGAACCGCCACCTCCCCGCCTGAGCACGGCCGCTGTTTTTAAGGTAACGAATTCCCGCCCCCCTGTCAAGCCGGGGGACCTCTCCCTCCATGGATGGGCGCCCAACCGGGTCCGAGGGGGAAGGGGGGATACGGGCAGGATACAATACAAGGCAGGCGGGGCGTCCCGGCCGGTCCCGCCGATCCCGAAGGGGCGGGCGATGAAGAACCGGAAGGAAAGCATCCAGCGGGAGTTCCTCTACGGCCGCCATGCCGTCCACGAGGCCCTACGGGCGGGGCGGCGGCGGATCTATCGCCTGTTGCTGGCGGAGGGGCTCCAGCCCCGGCCGATCCTGGAGGCGCTCAGCGCCCTGGCCGAGGCCCGGGGGATCCCTGTCCTATGGGTCCCCCGGGCCCGTCTGGATGCCGTCGCCGACGGGCATCAGGGGGTGGTGGCGGAGGCCGACCCCTATCCCTATGTGGACCTGGAGGAGGCCTGGGCCGAGAGCGCCCGTCGGCCGGATCCCCCGTTCTGGCTGGCGCTGGATTGCCTGCAGGACCCCCAGAACTTCGGCACCCTGCTGCGGGCTGCGGAGGCGGTGGGCGTGCACGCCGTTCTGTTCCCCGAGCACCGCAGCGCCCGGGTGACCCCCGCCGTGGTCAACGCCTCCGCCGGCGCCGTGGAGCATCTCCCCGTGGCCCAGGTGACCAACTTGGTCCGGGCGTTGGAATGGCTCCAGGCGCGCGGGGTATGGGTCGTCGGCCTCCAGCAGGATCCCCGAGCGATCCGCTACGACCAGGCCGATCTCGGCGGGCCCATCGCCCTGGTGGTGGGGAACGAAGAGACCGGCCTCCGCGCCCTGGTCCGGCGGACGTGCGATCTGCTGATCGAGTTGCCCATGCGGGGGCGGGTGGCCTCCCTCAACGCGGCTGTGGCCGGTTCCATCGCCCTCTATGAGATCGCCCGGCGGAGGGGCTTTCCACCATGAGGCCCTTATCTCCTCGCCCGATGGGGATCCTTCCGCCGGTCCTGGCGGCCGCCGCCCCATCGCTGCCCGATCGGGTGATCCTCGCCCGCTCCGCACAACTCCTGCGGCCGGAGGGATGAGGGGAAGCCATGGGGATCCTCGGCCTGCTCCTGTTCGGCGCCCTCCTCCCCTGGGTCCCCGTCGCGACCGATGCGGCGGGAGGGCCATCGCCCCTCTTGCCTCCGGAGCGGGTCCGCTTCGCCGTGATCGGCGACTACGGCCAGGCCGGGCCACCCGCCGAGGCGGTCGCCCGCCTGATCCGGCGCTGGGCGCCCGATTTCATCGTCACCACCGGGGACAACAACTACCCGCGGGGGGAGGCCGGGACCCTCGACGGGAACGTCGGGCGGTATTACCACGCCTTCATCGCCCCCTACCGGGGGCGGTATGGGGCGGGGGCCGATCGCAACCGGTTCTTCCCCGTTTTGGGCAACCACGATTGGGAGACGGCGATGGGCCGCCCCTACCTGGACTATTTCACCCTGCCCGGCAACGAGCGCTATTACGAGGTCCGCTGGGGAGCGGTGCACCTGTTCTTCCTGAACAGCAACCCGGGGGAGCCCGACGGGATCACCGCCGACTCCCGGCAGGCGCGCTGGTTGCGGGAGCGGCTCCGGGCCTCGACCGCGCCCTGGCGCCTGGTGATCCTGCACCACCCGCCCTACTCCTCCGGCCTTCACGGCTCCACCCCGGCGGTGCAATGGCCCTTCGCCGAATGGGGGGCGACGGCGGTCCTCGCCGGGCACGACCATGTCTACGAGCGGATCGAGCGCGGGGGGATCCTCTACTTCGTCAACGGGCTGGGCGGGCACCCCGCCCGCTATCCGTTCCGCGCCCCAGTCCCCGGCAGCCGGGTCCGCTACCGGGAGAACTACGGGGCGATGCGGGTGGAGGCAGACCCGTGTCGGATCGTCTTCCAGTTCGTCACGATCAAGGGCCGCGTGATCGATCAGGTCGTCCGCTGGCATCCCCGCTGCGCCGCCGGCCGGCGGCGGATCCTGTTGGGGGAGCCCATCGGCCTCCCGGAAAACAGGGCCCAGGGTGAACATCGCCGGGGAAGGCCATCCGCCATGGGGTCCGCGCCCTCTCCGGGCCGAGCTCATGCCCTTCGCAGGGGCTGAATTGTTCTCAGAGATCGGCCCTCCGGGGCCGCCGTCGTTCGGCGCGTCCGGAGACGCGCCCTCCGAAAAGTCGTTCTATCGGCGCGCCTTGACGGACGCGCCCGCTCCGGGTAAGATACAGTTATAGAGACCGTGGCCCCGTCGTCTAGCCCGGTCTAGGACGCTGCCCTCTCAAGGCAGAGATCGCGGGTTCAAATCCCGCCGGGGCCACCTGCGACGGGCGCGGCGGAACGCCGCGCCCGGTTTGCTTTCCGGGGTCGGCCCGGGGTCCCCCAGCGATCCCTCGGAAGGGAACGGCATCGGGCGATGGATTACGTCCGCTGGTTGCGACAGCGTATCGGCTCCGAGCCAGTCTGGCTGGTCTACGCCACCGCCATCCTCGTGGATGCGGACGGGCGCCTCCTCCTGCAGCGACGCGCGGATTTCGACGCTTGGGGCCTGCCCGGCGGGGTGATGGAGCCCGGCGAATCTCTCCTGCAGGCCCTCCACCGGGAGATCCGGGAGGAGACCGGCCTGGCCGTCCAGGTCGAGCGGCTGATCGGCCTGTATACCTCCCCCGAGTTCATGGTGCGCTATCCGAACGGAGACGTCGTCCATCCGGTGACGGCCTGCTTCCTGGCGCGCCCCATCGGCGGGGCCCTTCGCCCCAACGGCCGGGAGTCCACCGCGTTGCGCTGGTTCGCCCTCGAGGAGATCCCCTCCTTGTTCCCTTGGTATGCCGCGATGGTCGCGGACTACCGGCGCAACGATCCGGCAGCGGCCTTCCGGAGCGGGGCCCCGGGGCGACCGTCCCCGACCCCTGGGGAGGCCATCCGGCGCCTGCGGGCGCGGGTCGGCGCGGCCCCCCTGGTGGTCCCCGCCACCAGCGCCGTGGTGTTCAACGAGCGGGAGGAGATCCTGCTCCAGCGCCGGGAGGACACCGGCGAGTGGGGGCTCCCAGGCGGGATCATGGAGATCGGCGAGCGGATCGATCAGACCCTCGTCCGGGAGGTTGCCGAGGAAACCGGCCTCCAGGTGGAACCGGTCCGTCTGGTCGGGCTGTATAGCGATCCAGTGTGGGCGTTCACCTATCCCAATGGGGATCGCTCCCAGCCCGTGGTGGCCTGCTTCGAGGCCCGGATCGTGGGGGGGCGCCTGCAGGCCGACGGCGTCGAATCCCTGGAGGTGGGATTCTTTCCCCTGGACCGGCTGCCGGAGCCGTTGGACCTCCGCTGGAGGATCCGAATCGAGGATGCCGTCGCCCGGCATCCGTGGGCGGTCGTGCGCTGAGCCCGCCTCCATTTTCCTTCCAGGATCCGCGTCCGGATGGGCAAGCGAGGCTGGCCCGCGCTCCTTGGTCTGTTGTTCGCCCTGGGCGGGGCCCTGCTCTGGGCGCTCCGGCCCTCGGCCGCCCCTTCCCCACCGCCGACGGAGACGCCGACGTTCACCCCGCCGACGCCAACACGGCCCCCGACGCCCACCGCCACGCCGGCGCCTTCGCCGACCCCCACCTGCACGCCCGGGCGCTGGACGGTGGACCGCGTGCCGGTCCCCGAGATGGGGCTGGACATCCCCCTCCGGATCCACCTTCCCCTGTGCCGGGAGTCCGGGCGGCGCTATCCGACGCTTTACCTCCTCCATGGCTATCCCTACGATGAGACCCATTGGGACCGGCTGGGCGTGGGTGAGGCGCTGGAGGAGGGGATCCGAGGGGGGCGCTGGCCGCCCTTCCTGATTGTGTTGCCGGGATTCCCGGACGCCCTATATGTGGGCACCAGCGGGGGGCCGGGCTCGGTGGAGGCGGTGATGCTGGAGCGGCTGATCCCATATGTGGAGGCCCGCTATCCGGCCGCATCCGCCCGCTGGGCCCGGGCGATCGGCGGGATCTCGCGCGGAGGGGTGTGGGCGTTGGAGATCGCCTTTCGGCATCCCGAGGTCTTCGCCCGCGTGGGGGGGCATAGCCCCGCGCTGGCCGTGAACCGGGCCCCGCCGGATTACGATCCCTTCGTCCTGGCTCAGAAGGCGGATCTTCAGGGGCTGCAGGTCTACTTGGACGCCGGGGATGCGGACTGGGCGCTGGCGGGGGCGCAACGGCTGGCCGAGATCCTGGAGGATCGGGGGGTCCCGGTGCGGCTGGAGGTGCGCCCGGGGGCGCATGCGGATGCGCTGTGGGCGGGCGCCCTGGAGGCCTATCTGGATTTCTACGCCGAGTCCTGGCGGACGGTGGACAGGTGATCCACCCGGCGTGGGGAAGGGCTCCGATTCCCGATTCCCCATGAAGGAGCGCGGCACGGTGCCCGAGGAGATCCAGGGATTCCTCCGCCGGATCGTCCAGCCGGCGGCCATGGTGGCGGGCTTGGGGCTGCTGGGGAAGCTCACCGGATTCCTGGCACAGGCGGTGGTCGCAGCGCGCTTCGGCACAGGGCCGGAGAAGAGCGCCTTCGATGTGGCCATGGTGGTGCCGGATTTCCTGTTCCTGTTCACCGGGGGGACCCTGGCGGTGGTCCTGGTGCCGGTGTTGAGCGCGCTGGCGGTGCGGGACCCCCATGAGGCGGCCCGGCTGGCCACCACTGTCGCCTTCCTCACTGTGGGCGGGCTCGCCCTGGTCGGCCTGGGGATCGCCTGGAGCGCCCCCTTCTGGGTGCGCGTGGTCTTCGGGCCGGGCCTGCCCCCGCCGGTGCAGGAGGAGGCCATCCGACTGCTCCGGGTGCTCTGGATCGTGGCGGTGCTCTTCGGGCTCAGCGGGGTGCTCACCGCCGTGCTGCACACGGCCCGACGCTTCGCCTGGCCGGCCCTGGGCTCGGTGCTGGCCGATGGGGGGCCGATCCTCGGGGCGTTGCTCCTGGCCCGCCCCTTGGGGATCATCGGGCTGGCGTGGGGGGTGGCCCTGGGCGCGCTCTTCCACAACTTGATCCTCCTCCCGGGGTTGCGGGGCTGGCCGTGGGCCTGGGCGGTGGATCCGGGGCATCGGGGGCTGCGGACGGTGGGGGCGCTGCTGATCCCGCGGGCGCTGATCGTCTCGCTCGCCTACTTCCAGATCGCCTGGGGGTATCGCCTGATCGGCGGCCTGGACCCGGGGGCGGTCGCCGCCTTGGCCTACGGCTGGCGCCTGATGCAGGTCCCCCAGACGTTGATCAGCACCAGCCTGGCGACGGTGCTCCTGCCCACCCTCGCCGCCCACGCGGCCCGGGGCGATCGGAGGGCCCTGGGGCGGGATCTGACCTGGGCGCTGGGGGTCGCGGGGGCGCTCTCGGCGCTGGCGGGCGGGGCGCTGTGGCTGGGCGGGGAGGCCCTGGTGCGCGGGCTGCTGGCCCGCGGGGCCTTCGGCGAGGCCTCGGTGGAGGCGGTTGGGGCCGCGCTCCGGATGTTCGCGCCAGGGCTGCTGACCTACACCGTCGTCGAACTGGCCGCCCGCGCCTTCTACGCGCGCCACGATTTCCTGCGGCCGCTGCTGGCGGCCGCCCTGGGGACGGCTGCGTATCTGGCCATGGCCCCGGCGTCCGTCGTGTGGTGGGGGGCCTCGGGCCCCGCCTTGGCCAACAGCCTGGCCATCGGCCTGGAGGGGCTCGTCCTGTTGCTCTGGCTGCGGCTCCGCGGGTAGGCGCCGCGGGCGAGGGCGGCTTCTTCCTTCTTGAGGGATCGGGGCCTACAATGGATGTCGGCTTTCGGAGGCGAGGCGGGGCGGATCGTGATGGAAGAGGACCGCTCGGAAGCGGAGTTGCTCGCCGCGTTGCGGCGGGGGGATCGGCAGGCCTTCGCCGCGCTGGTCCAGCGGTGCGGGGATACCGTCTACCACGTCGCGCTTCGGATCCTGGGCCGCCCGGAGGAGGCCGAGGAGGTCCTTCAGGAGACCTTCCTTCGCGCCTTCCAGCACCTGAAGGGCTTCCGGGGGGAGGCCCGTTTGTGCACCTGGCTCTATCGGATCGCCTACAACCTGGCCCTGATGCGGCAGCGCCGGAAGGAGCCGGAGGTGATCTCCATCGACCAGCCGCTCGGGCTCGAGGATGGGGAGGAAGCGCCTCAGGAGCTGTTCGACTGGTGTTGCCTGCCCGAGGAGGAACTCCTCCGTGCTGAGCTCCGATCGGTCCTGGACGAGGCCATCCGCAGCCTGCCACTGGGGTTGCGGATGGTGTTCCTGTTGCGGGACGTAGAGGGGCTGTCGACGGAGGAGGTCGCGGAGGTTCTGGGCATCTCTCCCGATGCGGTGAAGGCCCGACTGCGGCGCGCCCGTCTGCGGTTGCGGGAGCAGTTGTCCCGTTATTTCGCGGAGGAGCGGGCGGGGAGGTAGCCTCCAATGCCCATATCGGAACCGTGCGCGGAGGAGCTGGATTGGATCCTCCGATACTTAGATGGGGAGCTGGCGGAGCCGCTTTGCCGTAAGCTGGAGCGGCACTTGGCGGAGTGTCCGCGCTGCCACACCGTCTTCCATACTCTGCGCCGGACGATCGAGCTGTGCCGCCGATATGGACGGATCCCGATGCCGGAGGAGGTCCGGGAGCGGTTGCTCGGGGTGGTGCGCAGGGCGGAGGCCGCGGAGGGACACGAGCGACCATCATCCGGGATCCTTTGAGGGACGATCGGGCGGGTGGCCGACGAGTGGGGGATTCTGCCCTTCGATAGGCTCGATACGGAAGGCGGAGGCGGTCGAGCGGATGCGGCGAGAGCGGGCGGCGGGCCCTGGATCCCCAAGGCCCGCCGCTCCCGCCCAACCCGATCGCCAAATCATGCGGATGGGATATGATGGCGTGGATCCTCATCTTCACCCTGGCCCTCCTGCCGATGCTCCTCTACGCCCTGGCCCTCTGGTGGATGGACCGTTACGAGAAAGAGCCGCTGGGCCTGATCCTGGCCGCCTTCCTCTGGGGCGCCCTCCCCGCGGTCCTCTTCTCCATCATCGCCCAGGCGGTCCTCGACATCCCCATCTCTGCGCTAGGGCCGGGCATGGGCTACAAACTGGCGAGCTCCAGCCTCATCGCCCCGGTGACCGAGGAGACGTTCAAGGCCATCGTCCTCCTCCTGTCGTGGCGCTTCCGCCGGGAGATGGATACCCCGGTAGACGGCATCCTCTACGGCGGGCTGGTGGGTTTCGGCTTCGCCACCACCGAAAACCTCTTCTACTTCCTCGACGCCTACGACACAGGCGGGCTGGGGAGCGTGCTGATGCTGGCCTTCTTCCGCGCCGTCGTCTTCGGCCTGAACCACGCCCTCTTCACCGCATGCACCGGTCTGGGGATCGCCCTGGCCCGCACTTCCCCGCGGTGGGAGGTGCGGATGCTCGCCCCACCCCTCGGGTTGCTGGCCGCGATGGCCCTTCACGGGGTTCACAACTTCGGCGCCGTTTTGACGTCGCTCACCTGCTGGTCGCTGCTGATCAGCGTCCTCTCCGATTGGGGCGGCGTGCTGGCGCTGGTCGGGCTGCTCGTTTACTTCTCCGTCCGGGAGCGGACCTATCTGGTGCGTTACTTGGCCGAGGAAGTCCAGGAGGGCCGGATCCCCGCGGAGGACTACCTGATCCTCTGCTCCTACTGGCGACGGGTGGGCCGGCGCCTGGAGGCCCTGTTGCGGGGGGACCTTCGCCGCTGGAGGCGCCTGGGGGCCTATTACCGGGTCGCCTCCGAGTTGGCCTTCGCCAAGCACCGCCTGGCGGCGGCCGGGGCGGATGCAGAGGCCCGCCATCGGATCGAGCCGTTGCGGCAGGAGGTGGAGCGGTGGCGGGGTTGAGCCATCGAGGCCGGGGGGCGAGGTTTTTAATTAAATTTAGCCGCTCACGAAATGTTAATGAAACGCTCACATAGGCCGGGTAAATTTAAAGTGGTCGTGCCCACCTGGAGAATCCCGGGCCGACCAAGGGGGTGAGAGCGATGCGGCGGCTGGGCCTCTGGCTCGCGTGGGCGGAGGCGCGGATCACGCGGCTCCCCGCGGGCACGGAGGGGATCCAGCGCGTGACGCATCCGCTCGACCTCCTGGCCCGGTGAGGGGAGGTGATTCGCGCCCCGCCTGGGCTTCCCCTTTTATAAAAAGTGTTGAAACACCGGATTCCCCAGCAGCAGCCCCCGCTCGGTCAATCGCAGCCGCGTGCCGTCCCACTGGACCAGCCCCAGCGCCTCCAGCTCCGCCACGGCCGCCCCGTAGACCTCCCGGATCCCCTCCCCGAACCGCGCCCGGAACCGGGCGTCCTCGACCCCTTCTTCGACCAAGCGGAGGCCCAGGATGACCATCTCGGCCATCTGGGTGCGCCGGTCGAGGCGCTCCGCTTCCGCGACCGGGCTCTCCCCCTGCATGATCCGGCGGATATACTCCTTCGGGTGGAGGACGTTCATCCATCGACGGCCGTCGATGAAGCTGTAGGCTCCGGCGCCGAAGCCGACGTAGGGCTCGTAGCGCCAATACACTTGGTTGTGCCGGCTCTCGTAGCCGGGCCGGGCCCAGTTGGAGATCTCGTAGTGTCGGTAGCCCGCCTCCGCCAGGCGCCCCCGCGTCCATTCATACATGTCCGCCGCGAGGTCCGGGTCGGGCGCCGGAACCCGCCCCTCCCGGATCCAGCGTTGGAGGGTGGTGCGGTCCTCCACGATCAGGGCGTAGGCGGAGAGGTGCTCCGGGCGCAGCGCCAGGATGGCCTCCAGGGTCTCCTGCCAGCGGGCGAGGGGCTGGCCCGGAAGCCCGTAGATCAGGTCCACGTTCAGGTTGGCGAAGCCCGCCGCCCGGGCCATGGCGATGTGGGCGCAGGCCTCCTCGAAGGTGTGGTCCCGCCGCAGGAGCCGCAGCTCCTCCGGGTGGGCGCTCTGCACCCCGAAGCTGATCCGGTTGACCCCCAGGCGTCGCACGCCCTCCAGGTAAGCCACCGAGAGGCCGCTGGGGTTCGCCTCCATGGTGATCTCAATCCCCGGGGGGATGTGGAACGCCTCGTGGAGGGCTTCCAGCACGCGCGCCAGCAGCGGCAGGGGGAGCAGCGAAGGCGTTCCCCCGCCCAGGTAGATGGTGCGCGCCGGGGGCCGCCCGGCCGCCGCGCCGAAGCGGCGGATCTCTGCCCCCAGGGCCTCGACGTAGGGGGCGAACCAGCGTCGCATGCCGGCGTAGATGTTGAAGTCGCAGTAGCTGCAGCGCCAGCGGCAGAACGGGATATGGATGTAGATGGCCAGGGCTTCCGGGCGATCCGAGTCTCCCACAGATCCCCTTTCCTCTCTCCGAGCGCGTGGGGGCGACGGGGGAGGTTCGCTCAGCCCAGGGCCACCTTCACCCGCTCGGCGACCCCGCGGGGGAGCCCGGCCGCCACCAGGTCCTCCACCGAGGCCTGGCGGATCGCCTCCAGGGAGCCGAAGCGCTCCAGCAGCGCCCGGCGCCGCCTCGGCCCGATGCCCGGGATCTCCTCCAGGATCGAGGCCATGGAGAGGCGCTCCCGACGGGCCCGGTGGTGGCTCAGGGCAAACCGGTGGGCCTCGTCCCGGATCCGCTGGATCAGGAAGAGGGCGGGGGCGTTGCGGGGTAACTGTAGCCCCTCGGGGCGGCCGGGCAGGAACAACTCCTCCCGCTCCTTGGCCAGGGCGGCCACCGGCACCCGGTCCCGCAGTCCGAAGGCCTCGAGGACCTCGAGGGCCACGCCGAGCTGGCCCTTGCCCCCGTCCACCAGGAGCAGATCGGGGAGCATGGCGAAGCTCTCATCGGGCTTCTGGCCGGGGAGCCGCTGGGGGGAGGTGGCCTCCTGCCAGCGCCGGAAGCGCCGGGTCAGCACCTCCCGCATGCTGGCGTAGTCGTCGGGCCGCCCCTGCACGGTGCGCACCACGAAGCGGCGGTAGTGGGCCTTCAGGGGGACGCCGTGGACGAACACCACCATGCTGCCCACCACGGCGGTCCCCTGGGTGTTCGAGATATCGAAGCCTTCGATCCGGGCGGGGGGCGCCGGAAGGCCCAGGGACTCGGCCAGCTCCTGCAGGGCGGCCTCCTGGCGGTGGCGGTCGGCCAGCCAGCGGGCCCGCAGCGCGTTCAGGGTCTCCATCGCGTTCTCCGTGGCCAGCCGCACCAGCTCCGCGGCCTCCCCTTCCCGGGGGACCGTCAGCGTCACCGTGTCCCCCCGCCGCTGGCGGAGCCATTGCTCGATGATGGCGGCCTCCTCGATGTGCTCCGGCAGCACGATCTCGGGGGGGACCTCGGCGGCGGCCTGGTAGAACTGCTTGAGGAACCCGGCGAGGGCCTCCTGAAGGTCGGCCTCCTCCAGGCCTTCCAGGACGAAATACTCCCGTCCGATGAGCCGCCCCTGGCGGATGAAGAAGATCTCCACGCAGGCCTCCCCATCGGCCCGGGCGATGGCGATCACGTCCCGATCGACGGCCACGGTGGAGACCACCTTCTGGCGCTCCATCACCTGGCGGATCGCCCGCAGGCGGTCCCGCAGCTGGGCGGCGCGTTCGAACTGGAGGGCCTCGGCGGCGGCCCACATCCGGGCCTCCAGATCCCGCACCACCTCCTCGGTGTGGCCTTCGAGGAAGCGGATCAGGCCGTCGATCATCGCGCGGTATTCGGCCTGGGTGGCGGCCCCAATGCATGGCCCCAGGCAGCGCCGCAGATCATAGTAGAGGCATGCCCGGCGGTCCTTCCCCGTGATCGTCCGGTCGCAGGTCAGGTAGGGGAAGATCCGCCGCAGCTCGTCCAGCATCTGGTAGACGGCGGTGGCCGAGGTGTAGGGGCCGAAGTAGCGGGCGCCGTCGTTCTCGATCCGCCGGGTGATAGTGACCTTCGGATACGGGTCCTGGACCGAGATGCGGATATACGGATAGCGTTTGTCGTCTTTGAGGCGGACGTTGTATTTCGGCCGGTGCCGTTTGATCAGGTTGGCTTCCAGGATCAGCGCCTCGAGTTCCGAATCGGTGACGATGAAATCCAGGTCGGCGATCTCCTGGACCATGCGGCGCGTTCGGGGGGAGAGGTCGGCGCTGGTTTGGAAATACGAGCGGACCCGCTGGCGCAAGGAGATCGCCTTGCCCACGTAGAGGATCTCCCCCTGGGCGTTCTTGAACAGGTAAACGCCGGGCCGCGCAGGCAGGGCCCGGAGCTTCTCCTCCAACGCCCCCGCTTCCGGGGATTCCGCCCTCCGCTCCATCGCCGGGGCTCCCTCGGCTCGGCTCGTCGCGCATCGGCTCTCTGGAGATTTTGCGCCGCTCTCCGGATCTGTGCCAGAATGCCCCCGAGGGGTGTTCCCCCCGGATCCCAGGGAGATGGGACGCGGGCGATGATCGCGGTCGAGCGGATCTGGTTCGGATACGGGGGGCAGGGGCTCTTCCAGGACTTCTCCTGGTCGGTGGCCCGGGGGGAGGCGTGGGCGATCATCGGCCCTTCCGGGTGCGGCAAGACCACGCTGCTTTACCTGCTGGCCGGCCTGCGCCTGCCGCAGCGGGGGGAGATCCGGATCGACGGACAGCCGCTCCGGCGCCCCCGCCCGCGCACTGGCCTCATCCTCCAGGATTACGGCCTGCTGCCCTGGGCCACCGTGTGGGAGAACGTGGCCCTCGGCCTGCGCATCCGGCGGTTCTACGGGCCCGATGGGCGCCACGCCCCGGCCGACGCCCCGGTGACGGAGATCGCGGGCCCGGTGAACGCCTGGCTGGAGCGCCTGGGGCTGACCGCGGTGCGCGATCGCTACCCCGCGCAGATCTCCGGCGGCCAGCGCCAGCGGGCCGCCATCGCCCGCGCCCTGGTGCTGAGGCCGGATCTGCTGCTGATGGATGAGCCCTTCGCCTCGCTGGACGCGCCGACCCGGGAGGATCTGCAGGAGCTGACGTGGCGGTTGAAGCAGGAGGAGGACCTGACGTTAATCCTGGTCACCCACCACATCGAGGAGGCCGTCTTCATGGGGCAGCGGATCCTGATCCTGGGGACGCCTCCCCATCGGCAGCCGGTGGTGGTGGAGAACCCCGGGGCGGGCGACCCGTCGTTCCGCCGGACGCCGGCGTATGGGGCCCAGGTGGAGCGGCTGCGCCGCGCGCTGCGCTTCTCTGGCACCCCGGTTTGAACGTCGGAGGCCAAAAGGGGGTTCGTCTGGTTGAAGCCTTTCGTTGATACCGGCAGGGGTTTGTTGACATTCAAACCTTGGATGCATGGAGCGATCTGGGATGGTCGGGGGAAGTCGGGAGGGTTTTCTTCTTGAGCCGGAAGGCGAACTGAGAGAACGGTGGCGGCTCCCATGTGCTCCGGCGTGCGGCTGAAGCGCTAACTGTCCGTTTAAAGGCCAGAGGCGATCCACCTTTGGTGAGACAGACTGGGCCGAGGCGCTGTCCCTTGCCGGTCAGGCCCAGTGGGTTGCCGTTTACCTGCCGGCGATCCTCGATGACGTCCCCTGCCTTTATGCGGCCCTGCGCAGCCCCCTCCGACTTGACAGATTGTCTTATGTATAGTAAAATACTTTACGATGCAAACCAATTTGTGGAAGGTGGACTATGCAACCCGATGAAGCGCTGGACGACCTGAGAGCCATCCGTCGGATCATGGAGCGGGCCTACCGGGCCTCCGATGGGTCCTGGGGGTGGTTCCTGGTGCTCTGGGGGGCGATCTGGGTCGTGGGGTTCCTGAGCACCGGGTGGCTGGTCAGGGCGCAGCGGGAGGCCCTGATCCCCTGGGTCTGGGGTCCCCTGAATGCGGTCGGGGTCATCGGCAGCATTGGGATCAGCCTCTGGATTGCCCGCCGGACGCGGATGAAATCCTTCACCATCTGGTGGCCTTTTATGGCGTGGTGGTTCGCCCTGGCCCTCTTTGATCTGCTGCTGATCCGGTTCTTGCCGATCCGGGAGGGTCCGCAGATCGCGATGCTTATTGTCCTCAGCATTGCCCTGGGCTATTTCCAGATGGGGTTGTTCACCCACTGGCTGCTCAGCGCCCTCGGCGCGTTCATCGGCGCGCTGGCGGTCCTGACCGCCGCCCTGTTCCCCCAGCATCTGGGCCTGGCGATGGTCGTGCTGGGGGGAGGGGCGATGATCGGCGTCGGCCTCTGGGCGCTGCGCTATGGGAACGCGCGATGACGGAACTGGATCCGGTCATCCATCAGCCCACCCGCCTCCGCATTATGGCCGCCCTGGTCGCGCGGGCGGAGGGGGATAAGGTTGAATTCTCCTTCCTGCGCGATCTCATCGGCCTGACCGACGGCAACCTCAGCGCGCACCTGCAGCGGCTGGAGGAGGCCGGGTATGTCCGCATCGAGAAGGGGTTCGTCGGGCGGCGGCCCAAAACCTGGGTCTGGGCCACGCCGGCGGGCCGGGCCGCGTTCGCTGCCTACGTGGATGCCTTGGAGCAGATCCTGGAAGGGAAGCGGGGGACTCGATGATGGCACTGAGGGAGCGACCGCTTGGGGGCACTGGTTCTGATGAGACTCGTTTGGGAGAGACTTCATGAGGCAAAAACCCGTCATACGGGTGGAACACCTGCGTAAAACCTATGGGTCCACGGTGGCCGTGGAGGTGAGGTCTATGAAGGGGAGATATTTGGGATGGTGGGTCCGAATGGGGCAGGCAAAACGACGACGATCGAGGGCATCGAGGGCTTACGCGAGCCCGATCGCGGCTCGCTCCGGGTGCCGGGTTTAGATCCCCGATGAGATGGGGATGTGCTTCGCCCGCAGATCAGGATGCAACGACAAGGCTCAGCACCACCCACTGGATGGAGGAGGCCGAGCGGCTCTGCGACCGTGTGGCGATCATGGACCCGGAATGCATCGTCGCCTTGGATACGTCGGAGCAATTGATCCAGGGTTCCAATGTGGAAAGCAAGGTGATCTTCTGTATTTCTCCTTTGCCATTTTGGATATGATTGTGGAGCCTATTGTTAGCCCCTGCGATTGGATGGGGGGTCTCCTATGCAGACCGATGGATCACACGATGGGCTCGTGCTCGATGGGCAGTGGATGGTCGTTCATTTTTGCAATCGAGGAGATTCACAAGCACTTCAACTCCTTCTGTGGTCTTAGTCCTGAACCTGCTACTGGCCATACTGGGAGAGGAAGGTTTACGCATTGGGCTCGCCGCCTTTTTGGTGTCCGGGTTGGGAATGGATTGGCTGAGCGCGCTCTTAATCGTTGGTTTCTTGTTGGGTCTCTTCCATGGATATTATGGACTGTATGCAATCCCTGCCAAAATTCTGGACAGTTTGCTAATAAGTCTGGCATTTTATTGGATCGGATGGGGCGGATCCTTGCTGTTTCATGGAGGATTAAATTTCGGTTTGATGTTTCGACTGCGCTTAGTTCCTTCTAAGACAAAATAATGCTCAATGGACCTGATTTTTATTTAACTGAGACGATAGTTCAACGGCTAATCAGAGACTATTCTATAGAGGAGGAAGTTTACCATGTCCACATCCATGCGATGGCTATCTCGTATTATTTCAGTGGTTCTGATTTTTATCATGTTAGTGCAGTTTGGGTTTCCTTTCTGGCGAACCTTTATAGTGGGGGAACTATTCGATCCCATGATGTGGCTAAGAGCCCACGGGGTTGCTCTGGGAATTGCCCTCAGCTTTTATCTAACTTGGCGAGTGCGGCGGGGTCTATTTTCGCGGACAGATCGGTTATTGCTATGGTTAGTGATCCTTTTTTTTGTTAGTCTGGCGGGCACCACGATCTTGAATGTGATGCAAGGAATGCCGCTTGTGGAGTATAAGCAAGGAGTTTATCATTTGCGATTTTTAGCACCTATGATTGGGATTCTGGTAGGTTTGAACATCTGGCTGGCTTGGCAGGAGGTTCGCTGATGTCTATGATCTCTATTGAGCGATTCTCTCCATATAGAGGTCATCCGAAGACGAAGCAGTCAACGAGATTATGATCCAGAGATTCCGCCAGAAGAGCATGATCTGGGACTGCTATTGACACTCACAGCAGGGAGAAGAGCACAAGTTACTGCCTATGGGCGAAGAGGCTTCCCACTGTTCTATTTCTCTTGATGACCTATAGGAGGATCGTCGTGAAGGCGTTTCGGGTCTCAGGACTGGTTAAGCGATATGGTGCCAAGTTGGCCCTTGATCATGTCTCCATGGATCTGGAGTGGGGACAAGTCGGCTGCCTGGTGGGCCCGAACGGGGCAGGAAAGACCACCTTGATCGAGTGCCTGTTGGGTCTACGGGGCCCCGATGAGGGAGAGATCGAACTGCTTGGCCATCCAGTGCGAGGGCCTTTGCCGCCGGCGCTGGCGCGCCGGATCGGCCCTTTGCTGGAAGATGCCCATCTGCATCCATGGGTTCCGGTGGTCAACAGCCTCTCCATGATCGCGGAGCTCTATGGATGCACGCTCTCGAGGGATCGGGCCGTCGAGCTGCTGCGGCAGGTGGGCCTTGAGCCGGAGGTGGCCTCTCATCCCTATGGGCAGCTTTCCTATGGCCAGCGGCGTAAGGTGGATCTGGCAGCCGCCCTGGTTACAGAGCCGGATTTCCTGGTTCTGGATGATCCCTTCGCCGGCGTGGATCCGATCGCCCGGATCGAGATCCTCAACACCCTGCGTCAGTTGCGGGCGGGACGCACGATCTTCTACGCCACGCATCTTCTGGATGTCGCGGCCCGCTTTGCGGATCGGGTATACGTGTTGATCGGCGGTCGGGTGCGTGCCGTCGGCTCTCCTGTGGAGCTGATCCGACGTTACGGGGGGGCATGGCGAATCCGAGCGGTGGTCTCCGGCCCAACAGTGCCCGATGGTTTCCACCGGGATCCCTCCGGGTCTCTCGAAGCGACAGCCTCCGGGGTCCAGGAGCTGGCCGAGCGCATGGAGATGTTGCTTCGCTTTCAAGAGGTCCTCGAAGTGTCTGTAGATCCTCCCGATCTGTATCGGGTCTTTGAGCACTTCGTTCAGGAGGAAACATAGAATGAGGCGGATGTTGGCACTGCTCAAGACACAGACCCAGGTTATATTTCGAGACCCGATACTGATTTTCTTTGATTTGGTATTACCCGCTGCCCTGTTTTTGTTCTTTGCCAGTGTCTTTGCCCCCTCTCCATCATCCGGGGTTACCGATGTCTATCTGATTGCTGCGGAAGGTGATCCCCGGCTGGAAGAGGCCCTTCGGTCCATCGAGGGAGCGATTCGGGTGCATCGTGCGAATTCCAGTGATGTATCAGCGGCCCTGCAAGATGCCTTGAGTCGTTATCGGGACCCCTTGATTGTGCGACTGCCTTCGGACTGGGCGGATCAGCTGAAAAGCAGTGGTGTGTTCACGATGGAAATATGGGCAAGTCGCGGTAACCCGATGGCAGCGTTCATCGGTCAGGCGATTGGTGAATCGCTGGCCCACCAATTGGGGTACGCGATTCACCATCCCGTTCATCTGGTTCTTCAGCCCTTAGAGCGGGCTCGCTCCGGTGTGGATGGCGTGCTCCTGACCACCCTGATTACGGCTTGGTTGATGGTAGGCGGGATGCATGCGGTTACTCAATATGCGTATCTTCGAGAAAGTGGGTTGAGCAAGCGCTTGCGGATCTCCCCTTTACGTCGACATGAGTTTATTCTGGCATTAATTGCCGAATCGTGGCTAATTAGCTTGGCGGTTTCGGCGGAACTGATGTTCTTGGGGATAGTGTTATATCGATCGAATTTGATCCGTGTCCCGGTTGATGGCCTATGGCTGCTGGCAGGCTGTGGGTTGCTGGTTTGTATATCAGCATCCATTGGGTTGTTAGTTGCCTCCATATCTCGAGAGCCCAGTTATAGTATTTTGGGTCCTTTGGTGATCTATATGAGCCTGATGTTTTTATCAGGCCTTGCGATCCCGGTGATGTTCTTCCCTGAGATTCTGCAGCAAATCGCCTCATGGCTTCCTCCCCGTCGGCTTCACGTGATCTTAGGGGCTGTGCTGCTCTTCCGTGAGCCTTCCCCCGCCATGTCCGCACTGCTGTGGATGGGGGCATTGGCCGTTGTGCTCTTGGTGGCCGCCGTGCGATTCACGCCGTGGCGGACCTCACGCCGCTAAGTCTTTCATGGCAGGTTGGCCGGTGAATCTCTGATCCGGGAGGCCAAAAGATGCAGTTCGTTCCCAATCCTCTGTGGGTCCCGATTCCAATTGCTCCTAAGGAAATCCTCCTCACCCGTGGGCCTTTCTCAGGGACTTATGTGCGTGTTGTGTTCGATGATCCGACCCATGCCCAGGAGCTGGTAACTCGATTCGTGAACGGCGAAGAGTGGTCTGATGAATCCTGGGCCCAGTGGCTTGAGTAAGCAGGGTGCGCAGAGCCTCGGCGTGAGTTGGAGCGGTGGCTTTCGTTGGGCATTCTCACACCAGCCAGCACGCCCTCCGTCCGATGGATTGTTGGAAACGACCTCCAGCCCCAATATGAGGGCTGTATCCTCTGTGCAGATGATGGTCCACTGGGTCACATTCTACTCGAAGATCTGCAAGATTTTGGCTTCGATGTAGGTCCACCCATCTCGCCGCAGGAACTATTGCGGGGGCAACCCAGGCGGTCGCGGACCTTGGTGGTGCTTTGCCTGAACGAGTGGAGCCCGCAGTGGATTGCTGAGGTGGAGAGATATTCCCGTGCTGCTGATTGGAGTCTCTTGCCGGTTTTCTTAGTCGCAGACGGTGGGGTGATCGGCCCGTTGACCCGCAAGGGCCTGCCAGGCTATCGCAGCTTTGAGCGACAATGGGAGGCTCGGATGTCGCTCTGGTTTGCCTGGCGGGCGTGGCGGGCCATGGCCCGTGATGAGCAAGCGAAATCCTTATTCCCCCGGTGGCCGAAAGCGTTCATCGAGTGGTTCGGCCATCTTGCCTCGATCTTGGTGGGGCATGTTCTTTGTGGGGATGAGCGGCCTTTGCTTGCTCGATGCGTCCTCGTTGATTTTGCCTCTATTTTCATCGAATCCAGCCGCGTGTATCTCCATCCAGCGGAGTGCGATGCAGGAACACCACGGATGGAATTCTAAGATTGGGGTTCCCATCCCTGCTTAGCCTTATCCATCGAGGGAAGAGTCCATGGAGACATGGATTCGATGGGATCGGCTTGAAGAGATCGGTCAAGTAGGCGGGTCGCTTCTGTCTCCGGAAATGCTCCGGTTCCTTGAAGAGGCGATGTTGCACGTTGGCCGTAAGGCCTCGATCCTGGAGCGAATCCAGATCCATTTCCCTCACCGGGGGGATCTTCCGTGGTGTGCTGGAGGGGTGATGCACGCTCCGATGAACCACCTGCCTTCCATTTATCCCAACAGGAGGCAAGGGATCTTCATCTCTTCGCTCTTTCCTCTCGTCCATCGGAGAGGCAATGGAGCGAGTGATCCCCATCTATATCGGGATGCGCCTTCTGAGGGAGCCAATCGGGTTATGGGCTCAGGGGACGGCTGAGGCCCTGGAGCGTGCGGGCCAGCGCGTCCTAGGGCCCACGGATTTACCACTGTTTCATGAACGCCAATACCAGAGTCCGGATTTCCCATTCGTGCCCTTTGAGCGAACGCAGCGGTTGACATGGATCCGCGGTTACGATTTCTTGACAGGAGAATCAGTCTGGGGACCTGCTCAGGTCATTGTGATGGGATTTCTGCCCGTGGACGAGCCGCGAATTGGGTATGCCTCAAGCGCGGGACTTGCCGCAGGTTCCACTTGGGAAGATGCATTCGTGCATGGGTATCTGGAGTTCATCGAGCGGGATGCCAACAATCTCTTCTGGGTCTGCCAAATTCCACCTCTTCGGCTTAACTTAACACTAACGGATGCGTTTCGATTGTTGAGACTTCCTCAGCCAGATCTTCCATCCTCCATGCGTTTCGAGGTGTTTATATGGCCCGCCGGAGTTCGCGGTGTGTGCGTGGTCACCATTCATCTGATCCACGAGGGATTTTATCTTTATCGCTATTTTCCAGGCGTCGGGGTAGGATTCGATTTGATCACTGCACTGCGAGGTGCCCTCGGCGAATCCGCGCAAGCCCTCCTTTTTATTACGGTCATGTACGAATAATCCAATTGAGCGAATCCGAGACATCTCAAACGAAAACTGATTACATTCTGTATGGTTTGATCTTATCACATCTGAAATTTCGGATTCATTGTGAGGCGTTGCGAAATGTCCGCGGGGTTGGATATCAATGGTCCATCCAGGAGTCGTGCCTGAATAAGGGCTGAAGGTAAGCTCACTGACGCGATGCCACCGGCATCCCCCGGCGGGCCAGGCGCTCGGCCCGGCGCCGGTCGGCCTCCTCGGCCTTGCGGCGCTCCTCCTCGGTCTCCAGGATCAGCGGGGGCACCGGGGTGGGCCGCCCATCCCGGTCCAGGGCGACGTAGACGAAGTAGGCGGTCGCCGTCACCCGTCGCTCCCCCGTGAGCAGGTCCTCCGCCTCCACCTCGATCTCCACTTCCATCGAGGTCCGCCACGCCCGGGTCATCCGGGCCCGCACGTGCACCAGGTCCCCCACGTGGACCGGGGCGCAGAACTGGATGGAGTCCACGACCACGGTCACCGTCGGACGGCGGGCGTGGCGGGCGGCGACGATGGCCCCGGCCTCGTCCATGAGTTTCATGATCCAGCCGCCGTGGACGTTCCCCACAGTGTTGGCGTATTCAGGCAGCATGATCTGGGCCAGCACCACCTCGCTGTCCTGAACCCGCTTCCCTTCCATCCGCGAGCGCCTCCTCGTAAGGATCTTACCAGGGGAACGGACGCGGGCCCCCTCATTGCGCTCCCGACGGCACCAGGCGGACGAAGCGACGGCGGCCCACCTGCAGCACCCGTGGACGGTCAATCTCCAACACCGCCTCGATGTCGGAGATCGTCTCCCCGTCCAGCCGGACCCCGCCCTGGCGGATGAGGCGGCGGGCCTCGCTCCGGCTGGGGGCCAGCCCGGCGGCCACCAGCACTTCCACCAGCGGTTGAGGGCCCGCGAGGGAGAAGGCCGGCATCTCCTCTGGGAAAGCCCGCTCCTGGAATACTGTTCGGAAATGGTCCTCTGCCCGCCCCGCCGCCTCCTCCCCGAAGAAGATGGCGACGATCTCCCGGGCCAGCTCCATCTTGACATCCCGCGGGTGGAGGGTTCCCGCCCGCAGCCCCTCCTCGATCGCCGCGATCCGCTGCGGCGGATAACGGGTGAGGAGCTTGAAGTAGAGGGGCATCACCTCGTCCGGGATGCTCATGATCTTGCCGAACATGTCCTCGGGCGTCGTGTTCAGCGGGATGTGGTTGCCCAGGGACTTGGACATCTTGCGGACGCCGTCGGTGCCCGGCAGCAGCGGGAGCAGGATGGCGACCTGGGGCCGCTGGCCGAAGACTTCCTGCAGCTTCCGGCCGGCCACCACGATGTTGAACAGCTGATCAATGCCCCCGATCTGCACGTCGGCTTGCAGGGCCACGGCGTCGTAACCCTGCATCAAAGGGTAGAACGTCTCGTGGAGGAAGATCGGGTCGCCGGCCTTCAGGCGCTCGGCGAAGGATTCCCGGGCCAGGAACTGCTGCACCGTGAAGTGAGAGGCCAGACGGATGAGGTCGGCGAAGGTGAGCCGGGAGAGCCACTCCGCGTTGTAGCGGATGATCGTCCGCTCCGGATCCAACACCCGGAAGGCCTGCTCGGCGTAGGTCCGCGCGTTGGCCTCCACCTCCTCCGGGGACATCAGGGCCCGCCCCCGCAGCTGATCCGAGGGGTCCCCCACCAGGGCCGTGAAGGTGCCGATCACCAGGATCGTCTCGTGCCCCAGGTCCTGGAACTGGCGCAGCTTCCGCAGGGGCACCGTGTGCCCCAGGTGCAGATCGCTGGTCCGCGGATCCACCCCGAGGTAAACCCGCAAGGGGCGCCCCTCCCGCAGACGCCCCCGCAGCTCCGCTTCCATGGCTTGACGCAGGGCCTCGTCTCCATACTCCGTGCCCTGCATTAGGAGGGCGACCTGTTCCTCCAGCGACATCGGCATCGCGGGACCTCCCGGACCCGATGGCGTGTTCGGGGGGCGAAAAGGGAAATCCACCTCTCGGCGGCGCCTACGGATGAGAACGCGTCCCCCTCCGTCCGCATCGCGGGGTCCGATCTCACGTCCCCAGCCGATGGACCTCGATCGGTTGCGGAGGGAGCCCGGATCGGGCAGCGATTTTAAGTATGCCATCGGGGAAGCGTCCCGCCAAGCCGG
>FWWM01001053.1_pt1 | contig 72666 bp, 59 predicted proteins | sample 2228351 | NCBI WGS metagenome assembly FWWM01 (sample SAMEA103939774, study PRJEB20133) | metagenome | reverse complement strand
AAGTTGACCCTCAAATTATATAGTGTGGGGCAAGGCCATTCAAGTGTTGTTTCTCAGCAAAAATTGGCCAATAGCCTGCCTTGTAGTAAAATATATACATTCCCCCGGCGAAAAATTCCCGCCTGGAATACATGTTGATAATCACGCGGCAGTCAACAGGAACAGACGATGAACCAGCGGTAAGCGTTATAATTTGCCCGTGAGGATTCTGGTGACCGGAGGCGCGGGCTACATCGGCTCGGTCCTGTGTAGAAGGCTCCTGGCAAAGGGCCACGAGCTGACCGTCCTGGACGCGTTGTTCTTCGGGGACAGGGGGATAAGGGAGCTGGCTGGACATCCGGGTTTCAGGCTCGTAGAGGGGGACATCCGCAGGAAAAAGGACATAAATAAAGCGCTCGGGGGGGCCGAGGCGATAATCCACCTGGCCGCGCTGGTTGGAGAGCCGGCCGCGGAACGCTGGCCAGAGCTCAACCGGAGCATAAACCTGGATGGGACCAGGAACCTGCTGGAGCTGACCACTGACAGGCTGTTCGTCTACGCCTCAAGTTGTTCTGTCTATGGCAATCAGGATGGAATCGTTGACGAGGAAAGCCCCGTCATGGCCCTCGGGCCATACGCTGAGTCCAGGATATTGGGCGAGGAGATGGTCAGGGAAATGGCTGAGCAATACCTGATACTGCGCTTCGCGACCGTGTTCGGGCTATCGCGGAGAATGCGCTTTGACCTCCTGGTGAACGAGTTCGCGCTTTCCGCGTGGCGAAGCCGCGTCATAGAGATATACAACCCCGGAATAATCAGGCCGTTTGTGCACCTCTCTGACCTGGCAAACGCCATAGCGGTCGCTGTATCAAAACCGGAGGCCCGAGGCCAAACGATAAATATGGGCATGGGTAATTTCTCAAAGGCTGAGATCGCCGGGGAAATAGCCGGCCTGGCAGGGGCCGAAGTGAAGGAAGTGAAAGCGGGGCCGGACCTGAGAAACTACACCATATCCTTTGAGAGAATGGAAAAACTCCTGGGTGTGAGGGCAAAAGTTGGCATAAGGGAGGGGGCGAGGGAGATATTGGCCGCTTTGAAAAACGGGGAATTCCCTGATCCGGACGACCCGGTTTATCACAACCACAGCCCGGTCTATCATTAGTTGCTCGTCAGAGGGAGGGAATTGATCCGGGTCATAAGTCAACGGATAGTGTGAGTTTTTGTGCTTTCCGGAGAACTGACCGGCAAATTCCCGAAAAGATCACCCAAGGCTAACCATCAGTGCTCCAGCAAACATTATGCCCGCGGCAATCAGCCTCCTCAGGAGCTTTTTCTCCCCGAAGAAAAGCCTCCCGTATATGACCCCGAAGAGACCAGCGAGCCTCTTGAGGGCTATCATGTAGGATGCCTGCGTAAGGACTATGGCCATGATGTGGGTGATCACCATGCCAGCGTGAAAGAAGCCGGCGAAAAAGACATTCCGCGAGAACCGGAGCCTCCGGTCCTTTCTGAGCAGGGCTATGGGCGAAAAAAGCAGGGTGATCGCCGCGAGGTAATAGGCTGGGAAAAAAGTGGGTGAGGACTCGTTTATGAGCATTTTGCCAAGAGCCGCGGTAAAAGCGTAGATGAGGGAAACCGCGATCATGAGCCAGGAACCAGGTTCCTTTCTCATGGCAACCAGAGGAACCCAGCCCTCCCCGGAGAGCAAATAGCCCCCGAACACCACCAGCAGAACGCCCGCGACCTGGATGGGGCCGGGTATCTCACGCAGGAACAAAAACCCAACGACCAGGAGAAACGCCGGGGTCAGGGAAAGAAATGGTAGGGTAAGGGATAGAGGCGATAACCTGATGGCGCGCATGTAAAGAAGAAGGGCGAATATCTCCAGGGGAAAGGCTATTGCCTGGAGCCAGAAGAACCTGGCGGATAGGTGGGGAATCCCGAAAAAGAGGAGGGGCAGGGCAAAGGGAAGCGCCAGCAGGTATTTTGCCCAGACAATGGTGGCCTCGTCGGCCTCCCCGCGGACCATGGCCCTCTTTGAGAAAAGGTCAGAGCTTGCCCAGGCAAGCGCGCAGAGGACAGAGAGGCCGATCCACACGCCGAAAGCATAAGTCCTGGGTAATTGAAGGGTCAAATACAGGTCAAGCGTGCTTGCACGCCCTTGACCCTTGACCTTACACTATGTGAACAGCTTTTTTAGGAGGAAAGCTATGAAAAACATAACCCAAACCCAGAAGTCAGGATGGACGGGGGCCATTACTCTCTCTCGTTATGGCCCTGAGCTTGACCGCTCCTGAGCTCCGGGCCCAGGACACCATGAGCTTCACCCTCATGTTCAAGGAGGCTGACTGTGAGATCACCACATACATGGGCTACGACAGGATAATACCTAAAAGGGACAGGCTCTCTCCGTGCGGAAATCCAGGTGAACCCGAGCTCCTATCGTATTCCGCGAACTTCATCATCCCGCCGGGCAAGGTGGTGACCGAGGTAATCCTCCAAGACATCAACATGAAGCAGATTTCGGGAACCTACAACATATGCCCGGTAGGGTTTGATTCGCTGGACAAAGGAGGGCCGCCAGAACCACCAGGCCCATATGTCTTGGAAGGGGAGCGGTTCCAGGAGCCCGTGAGCATTAAGTTCAGGGACCCTGACTCCTCCATCTATGGCTCAGATAGCCTCTGGCCAGGGATTTACCTCTCGGACTCAGCCAACGATGGGTTCTTTGACGGCGCGACAATAGCCTCGGTAGTAGCTTATCCGTTTCAATACAGGCCTCTGTCCGGCAGGCTTTATCTTGTCAAGAAAATAGACATCGGTCTCGTCATTACGGACGCGAGCGTCTTCCCGGATCGTCCGGCCATAAGGGCTGATCACATCCAGCCTCTTTACCTCGCGGCCATGAGAATGCTCGTTGACAACCCGGAGGATGTTCCTGCCTGGTATATTCAGCCCGCGTCATCAGAGAACACCTGGGACTGCGTCATAGTGGCCTCCGGTTGTGTCCTTGAAGCGAACGCTCTTGACCCCTACATAGAGTGGCTCTGGGAAAAGGGTTATAGGACAAAAGTGGTGAATGTTCAGGATCTGAACCTGGGAGGCAGTGGAGAAATCCTTCAGTCCCACATCCGGGACTGGTGGCGGAACGAGGGAACGAGCTTCGTCCAGTTGGTTGGCATCTCAGTAGGCCCTGATGAGATACCCGCGGAGACGCTTTGGCTATGCAAGATAGACAGTAGCATCATCAACGCTGGTTGGGGCGTTCCATTCGCGGACATACTTTACTCCTCTTTGTGCGACTGGGACTACAACAACGATGGCATACTTGGCACCCTTTATGGAACCACTGACGGAGGTGGAAGCTGGGGTATAGGCCCTGACTACAAGAGTGTGGACTTCTTCCCCGAGGTTTTTGTCGGTAGGGTTCCGATCATGAACTGCGATATCGGCCCTTCCCAGGTGGGCAACTGGGTAGAAAGAGTAATGACATACGAGCGGAACCCTGGAAACGCAAACAGGTTAACATGACTCAAGGCTATAGAACGAGGTGACCAAACCTGGTTCTACGACACCTATGTCCAGGACTATCTGCTCTGGCCTGACCATTTTCAAGAGAACATCAACGGTATGCCCCAGGAAATAATGACCGAGATGAACACAGAGGACTGGGGCTGGATAGACATCCACTGTAAGGGGGGCATACCCGGATTTGGACCTACGGCTTTTGAGGTAAACACCTTCAGCGATTTGCCACAGGAAGAGAGGTTGATAACCTCTTATCCGTGGACAGGATATGAGGATTATGTTGACCTGGACGAGCTTATCAACACTAACAAATACTTCGTCGTCTATAGCATCGCCGACTACAACGCTTATTACGGATGGGGCCTTGAAGACCCCTTGAACCCGTCCATCATGGAGGGGTTCGCAACCTACTATGCCAGCAAAGGAGCCGCGGCCTTTCTGGGTCTTATAAGGGAAAGCAGGGTATATGTTGGTGGTGTCGGCCTTACCGAAGCCGCCAGACAGCATGGCAGGTTTTATCAGTGGCTTTATGGCCTCACTGATGTGTGTCGCACTGTTTGGCGACTCCTAGGACCACCTGAGTCCTTTTCAAAGCAGAAAGGACATGTTCCTCTTGATCTATACAAGGTGTACATGAGCTATATGGCTTACTCCCACAACCTCTTTGGCTCTCCTTTAACCCCTGTTTGGACAAAGGACAACCCCAAGCCATTGACCGCCGAACATCCGATCTCTTGGGCTGAGGGAATCGGGGCACCCTTTAGAGTAAAGGTAAAGGAGGGAAACCAGCCCGTCCGGAACGCCATGGTCACGCTTCTATTGTACTCCGGGGATTATCCAACCGGGGAGAATGTGAATGTGTATGCCAGGGCCCTGACCGGACCAAATGGCGTGGCCACTTTCAGGATAGCTCCGACCATGTCCGGCCAGATGAAGGTCACGGCAACGAAACACGACTATCTGCCATACATGGGAACCTGTCAAGTTTCTATCGGAGGAGCGAAAAGGGACAGGGGCCAAGAGCTTTTGCCCGAGAATCTGGGAATAACCGCGCCGACCGTATCCAGCGGAAATTGCTTTATCTTGCTGGCCATTCCTTTGGAGAACGAAGGCCAGGCGAGCCTTGATCTTTATGACGCTACCGGAAGGCTAAGCACCAGGGTCTATGACGGCTATCTTGAGGCCGGATACCATGAGTTCAACCTGGATAAAAAGCTTGCCTCGGGAGTATATTTCCTGAGGCTGGAAACCGGGCCATGTGGTCTTAGTCGCAAGCTTGTTGTGAAATAAGGAGGTCTACCAATGGAGGTAGGATTGTTTGTGACCGTGTTGTTTTCACGGGTTCTTTTCGCGAGGTCATTTGACTTTGATCTCGTGGGAGAGTTTGACGAGGCGGCTTACTCCATAACCCAGACCACGGAGGGCGGCTACGCTGTCGCGGGCTTATTATACATGTCTGCGCTCATCTTCAGGCTGGACTCCTCAGGAAATCTGGTTTGGGCTTACAGCCTAAAGCCTCCCAACTTCTGGGAAGGCGCTTCTTTTCGTTCCGTAACCCAGACCGCAGACAGGGGCTACGCGGTCGCGGGATCGCATAGCTATGCCCCCACCCATGCCGAAATCCTCGTCCTCAAGATGGACTCATCTGGAAACCTTTCATGGGCGAGAGAGTTCGGGTTAGCGACATCCTATGAGGTGGCCCATTCCATTGTCCAGACCACGGATGGGGGTTATGCTGTCGCGGGAATGATCATTGTTCCGGATAGCGTCGGTCCGTGGCCGGACTCCATGGATTTTTTCGTCCTCAAAACAGATCCCTCAGGGAATCCCTTATGGGCCAGGAAATTTGGAAGAATATGGGATGATGAAATGGTTTGCTATGTGGCCCAGACCACGGATGGAGGCCTTGTTGTCGCGGGGCATGAAAAAGAATCCATGTCCGATGCGCTGGGCATTACTGTCATCAAGATGGATGAAGAAGGGAATCTGATCTGGGCAAGGGGTTTTGGATGGGGGATGGCAATCACCTCAATAACCAGGACCGCGGATGGAGGGGTTGCGCTATTGGGATTTGCAAACGAAGGCGCTCTTGTCCTCATGTTGGACTCCTATGGGAACCTGTCATGGGCTAGAACCTTTAGCGTATCAGGCAATGACCGGGCCCAGTCCGCAGTCCAAACCTCGGATGAGGGGTTCGTGGTCGCGGGAGTGACGGCAAACTTTCAAGATCTCCTGCTCATCAAGATAGACCCCTCCGGGAACCTACTATGGGCCAGGACTTTCAGGGAGTGGGGAAATGGCTACCCCTACGCGACACTTCAAGTAACCCGAACCATGGACGGAGGCCACGCGATCGCGGGATACTCATTCCCCATCAAAGTCCTTAAACTGGATGAGAACGGAGATTATCCTGGCTGTGTTGATACCTGCTGGCCTATAGTGGACACGCCGGAGATTGAACTCTTCACGCCAGCGTATTTCGCGCAGTGGACGCCGGACACCTCACTCGTGAGCCTCGCGGTGATTACCCCTGGCTTTACCGTAACCGATCTCTGTCCTCCTGCTGTTGCTGAGAAAAACATAGGCGAACCGAGGGGCCAGATAAAACTCCTTCCCGGACCCGGAGGTTTCTACATAGCCGGATATGAAGGGCCAGCTCAGATCTACAACCCCGCTGGCCGCCTGGTTCTCGCAAGGGAAATAAAGGGCAAAACCCTGATAAGTCCGCTGAGGCCAGGGGTCTATTTCGTGGTCGCGGGAAACCAGAGATCAAGGGTCGCGGTAAGGTAAAGGTAGGGTTGTTCGCCCCTACCAGCGAGACACGGTGGGGTTAGCTATGCTTCCTGAACGAGCAATTGATCCAAGTTGAAACGGCCCGCCCCGTTGTTTTAAGCTTTTCAGACAACAAAAAGGGGATAGGAATTGGACGAGATAGTCTTGCTGAGCGGAACGGCCTGCGTTCCGCTGATGAACAGGATGGCCCGGCAGTTGGATGTTGAGCCGGGGGACTTCCTGATAGGTCGGTTTTCCGACGGCGAGATCAGGGTCCAGATAAAGAAGAACATTCGCGGGAGGGATGTGTATGTAATCCAGTCAACTGGCGCGCCAGCGGAGAACCTGATGGAGCTCCTCCTGCTCACTGACGCGGCGAAGAGGGCCTCCGCGGCCAGGGTGACCGCGGTTATCCCGTATTTCGGCTACGCCAGACAGGACAGAAAAGCCGAGCCCCGCGTCCCAATATCCGCGAAGCTGGTCGCGAACTTCATTGAGGCCGCGGGCGCGGACAGGGTTCTCACGGTTGACCTGCACGCCGACCAGATCCAGGGATTCTTTGATGTGCCGGTGGACAACCTATACGCTACACCGATATTCAAACCCTACATTGACCAGCTCATCTCGGAGGGCCAGTGGATGGTGGTCGCGCCAGATGTCGGAAGCTCCAAGAGGGCATACAGGTTCGCGGAGATACTGGGCAACCTGCCCATAGCGCTGGTTGACAAGCGCAGGGTTAGGCCCAACGAGATAGAGTCCGTCAGGGTCATAGGCGATGTTGAGGGGATGAACTGCCTGATGGTTGATGACATAATTGATTCCGGCGGCTCACTGAGAAAAGCGTCCGGCGCGCTCATGGAAATGGGTGCGAAGAGGATCTTCGCGGCGGCCACACACGGGGTTTTCTCCGGAAACGCAAAAGAGACCCTATCTGAAAGCCCCCTGGAAGGAATATGGGTGACGAACACCCTGCCCCCGCAGGACGACAGGCTCCCCTCCAACGCGAGGGTCCTGGATATATCCCCGCTCCTCTCCGAGGCGGTGAGGAGGATACACGAGAACCGCTCCGTTTCGGAGCTGTTCATTGGAAAGGAAACATGGAAAACCTTAGGCTTGTGGCAGAACCTAGAGAAGGAATAGGCAAGGGTCCGGCCCGGCGCTCCAGGCGCGATGGCTGGATTCCCGGCGTGATGTATGGCTCAGGCGAAGAAAGCGTGGCAGTGAGAATACCAACGCGGGAGCTTCTTGAGCTCGTAAGGAAGACCGGCGGCGAGAAGATCCTGATTGACCTGAAGATAGGCGCTGAATCAAAGCTGGCAACCATTCAGGATATCCAGCGGCACCCGGTCACCGGAGAGATCATACATGTTGACCTGCTGATACTGCAGAAGGGCAAGGAAGTTGAGATAGAGATACCCATCAGAATAACGGGCACGGCACCAGGCGTAAAGAAAGGTGGTATACTGGATGTGATAGCTCACTCCCTGCGCGTCAAGGCCCTGCCAAAGGACCTGCCCCCCCACATAGAAATTGATGTCTCCGGGCTTGATGTCGGTAGCGTCGTTCATGTCAGGGACATCTCCCTGCCCGGAGTTCACATAATGAACCCCCCTGACCAACCAGTGGTATCGGTCCTCACGCCCAGGGTGGTTGTTGAAAAGGAGGAGGTCCCGGCAGAGGGAGCTGAGGCTGAGGGCGAGAAACCCGAGGGAGAAGCAGGGGCCGAGGGAGAAACCGAGTCCAAACCCAAATGAAAGCCCTTGTGGGCCTGGGCAACCCCGGGCCCCTTTATTCCATGACCAGGCACAACATGGGCCACCTGCTCGTTGAGCTATATGCTCGCAGGGATGGCGTGAAACTTTTGCCGGGCAGGGGGGATTTCCTCGCGGGAAATAGGGAAAACCTCTGGCTCGTGAAAACGACCTGCTACATGAACATATCCGGCCACGCCGTCGCTCAATTCCTGGAAGAAACCAGGCTTGCCCCCGCGGATATTCTCGTTGTATACGACGATGCGGCCCTACCCTTTGGAAAGCTGAGGCTCAGACTATCCGGAAGCCACGGCGGTCACCACGGCATGGAATCCGTGATATACTGCCTGGGGACGGAGGAGATCCCGAGGCTCAGGATGGGGATAGGGCCGCGGCCAGAAGGGATTCCTCTCAGGGATTTCGTCCTGTCCAGGTTCTCCGGAGAGGAAGAAGAACAACTGCCGGCTCTTCTTGAATCAGCGGCCAGGTGCGTGGACGCGTGGCTGGATGACCCGGAGCGAGCCCCGGGGAGGTGCGGGGAGTATTCTCTGGGCAACCTGCCCGATTACGAATAGGGACGGGAGCTATCACATGAGCGCTACTGATCGGGGCCGGTAAAAAGCTTTAGAATTTTCACTCCCACGGAGGCTGAAACATGTCTGCACTGATAGCGATCTGCTGTGGAGCCGCATCATTGGTCGCGGCTGGGTTGGTAGCACTGATGGTTCTCAGGAAGGACCCGGGTAACGAGGCCGTTCAAAGGATCTCCGGCTACATACACGAGGGAGCGATGGCTTTCCTGAAGAGGGAATACATGACAATAGCCTGGTTCATCCTGGCTGTGATAATCCTTCTTCTTGTCGGGCTTTTCCTCCAGGCTGGCCTCGCCTACGCGATTTACACCGCGGTCTCATACCTGATAGGCGCTGTGTTCTCGTTGGCCGCTGGCTGGCTGGGCATGCAGATAGACACCCGGTCAAATGGCAGGACTGCCACTGCCGCTACGAGGAGCTTCGCGGAGGCACTCTCGGTCGCCTTCTTCGGCGGCTCGGTCATGGGCCTGATGGTCGTGGGCCTGGGACTTATAGGTCTGGCTGGACTTTACGCGATATTCTACGCGATAACCGGTGATATAGCTTTAACCACATCTGTCCTTGCCGGCTTCTCAATGGGCGCGTCGTCGGTTGCCCTGTTTGCAAGGGTTGGAGGCGGAATCTACACAAAGGCCGCTGATGTCGGGGCTGACCTGGTTGGAAAGGTTGAGGCCGGGATACCGGAGGATGACCCGCGCAACCCCGCTGTAATCGCTGACAATGTCGGTGACAATGTCGGAGACTGCGCAGGCATGGGCGCTGACCTTTACGAATCCTATGTGGGATCAATTCTTTCCGCGCTGGTCATAGCGGCCGCTGTCGGAAGGCCTGACGGAGTAGCGCTTGCCTTCTGGCTTGCTGGTATAGGGATAGTGGCGTCAATACTGGGCATCTTCTTCATAAAGGCCTTCAGGAGAGGGAGGCCGGAAAGGGCGCTTACCACTGGCATCCTGGGCACTGCTGTTCTTTTCGCGATTGGCGCGTTCCTGGCGATATGGTTCCTCAAGATTGACATAAGGATGTTCCTCGCGGTGCTCTTGGGCCTGGTCTCCGGGGTTGTCATAGGCTATGTGGCGGAGTTCTACTCCACGGGAAAGAGGATCCATCTCATAGCCCGGGCCGCGGAATCCGGGGTTGCCACGAACATACTTGAGGGCCTGGCAACCGGCATGATGAGCACTGTCCTGCCGCTGGTTTTCATAGCCATAACCATAGTGGTCGCGTTCTGGGCCGGGGAGGCTTGCGGCTTCTCTGGTTTCTACGGGATCGCCCTGGCAGGCGTGGGTATGCTGTCAATAACGGGAATAACCGTAGCGGTTGACGCCTATGGCCCCGTCGCGGACAACGCGGGCGGAATAGCCGAGATGGCCGGACTGGGCCCAGATGTGCGAAAGATAACGGACTCGCTTGACGCGGCCGGGAACACGACCGCGGCAATAGGCAAAGGCTTCGCGATAGGCTCCGCCGCGCTGACCGCGCTCGCGCTGTTCTCCGCTTTCGCGCACGCTGGAGGTAAGGGTGGACTGGTCCTGGACATACTCAATCCACGGGTGATAGCCGGCCTCTTCGTTGGCGGGATAGTCCCGTTTTTCTTCGCGTCCTCAACCATGAGGGCTGTTGGCAGGGCCGCACAGAAGGTCGTTCAGGAAGTCAGGCGCCAGTGGAGGGAGATACCGGGACTCCTTGAGGGCAAACCGGATGTCAAGGCTGACTACGCGCGCGCGGTTGACATAACCACCCGCGGCGCGATAAGGGAGATGCTTCTGCCCGGCATAATAGCCTTCGTTTCTCCGATAATCCTGGGCTCGCTATTTGGAATGGAGGCCCTCGGTGGATTCCTCGCTGGCTCGCTGATAACGGGCGTTCCGCTAGCGGTCTTCATGGCCAACGCGGGCGCCGCGTGGGACAACGCCAAGAAGTGGATAGAGGCGGGAAACCTGGGCGGCAAGGGCGGAAAGGTGCACAAGGCCTCTGTTGAGGGCGACACTGTCGGTGATCCCTTCAAGGATACCGCGGGGCCTTCGCTGAACATCCTCCTGAAGCTCATGGCAATAGCCTCCCTGGTGTTCACGCCACTGGTCATCTTCGTGAACAAACTGTTGCCCTGGTGAGGTTGGTCGCCGGTTCCTGGTTGTTGGTTGAAACCAATGCCCTTCGCCTATCAAATATACTTTGATAGCGCAGGCGCCTGTGCGTTGGGTAGTCCGGGGAGTAGCCCTGGGCCTTTGTGCCGGGTAGCCATGGGCCTTTGTGCCCAGGGCCGGTGAAACCATGGAACTGAGAGCCTTCGCCAAGATAAACCTGGGCCTCTGGGTCCTGGGCCAGAGGGAGGATGGGTATCACGAGGTGATAACGGTCCTTCACCTGATTAACCTCTCTGACGAGCTAAGCATCAGCCCCTCCCCCACCCTATCCGTGGAGTGCGACGCGTGCCCCGGAGGGCCGGAGAACCTCGCGTGGAAGGCGGCTGAGGCAATAGGCCGGCGAGATGTTGCCATACGAATAAAAAAGGGCATACCCGTCGGCGGGGGCCTTGGGGGAGGCAGTGCTGACGCCGGTGCGGTCATGAGGGCGCTGAGGGGCGATCTTTCTGACGAGGATCTGATTGGAATCTCGGCCAGGCTTGGATCGGATGTGCCTTTTTTCGCTTCGGGCTGGACGGCCGCGCTGGCAAGGGAAAAGGGTGAAAAAATCACGCCGCTGGGGTCAAAACTGAGGGCAAAGATCGTGCTGTTCGTGCCGTGCAGGGGAGTTGACACGGGGTGGGCTTACGGCCTCCTGAGGCAAGAAGGGGCATATGAGGATCGCGAGGAATCAGGGCGCGCCTCGGCCGAGGTGGTGAGGGCCGTTGAGACCGGGGACCTGGGCGCGCTCAGCGGAAACCTCTTTAACTCGTTTGAGAGGGTCATCTTCAGGGCAAAGCCCCGGCTCGGAAAGGCGAAAGAGGCCCTGGTGGCCGCTGGGGCAACCGTGGCCCTTCTGTCAGGTTCAGGGGGCGTTGTCTACGGGATATTCCGGGAGGATGAGCCCCTGCCGGAAATGCCGGACATCGGAGGGAAGTGGGTAAAAACGAGCCTGAGATGCGAACATGAACTGCCTGGCGCTTGACCTGGGCGCTACCAGGGTAAAATGGGCCGTGTTCCAGAACGGCCAGAAGAAGGATTCCGGCTCGTTTCAGACCCCTTCTGACCCGAAAGAACTGACCCCGCGCCTTCCAAAAGGGAGATTCTCAAAGATAGCGGTGGCCTTCGCGGGGTTCGCGCACCAGGGCAGGATAGCGTTTTCGCCCAACCTGCCGGGATACCAGGGGTTTCCCCTGTCTGAATTCCTATCAAAGGAAACGGGCGCTATAACGATCCTTGATAACGACGCCAACTGCTTTGCCCTCGGCGAGGCCCTGGCGGGTGCGGGGAGAGGTTTCACAACTGTTTTGGGCCTCACCCTTGGGACCGGCATAGGTGGCGGCCTAGTGATCCGCGGAGAAATTTACCGGGGCGCGGGTTTCGCTCTTGAGCCAGGACACACGATCGTTGATCCGGATGGCCCGGCATGCGGGTGCGGCAAAAGGGGTTGCCTGGAGGCATTCATCGGCGAAAAGGCATTTTCCGACAGGTTCGGATACGGCTCAGCCAGGGAGGCCTGGGAAGCAAGGGACAGCGAGGCCTGGGACTTCTACGGCTACTGGCTGGGCGTGGGCCTGGCCAACCTCATCAACATCCTTGACCCTGAGATAATCGTTCTTGGCGGGGGAATAGCCGGGGCCTTTGACCTATTTGAAAAAACCTTGAGGGAAACCCTGGCCGCCGGAACCGTTGAGTGGCAGAGGAGAAAAACCGGCCTCGCCCGCTCCGAGCTCGGGGACGAAGCCGCGCTGTGGGGAGGATACTTCCTTGCCGAAAATACTGGGAATTGACTGGGGAAAAAGCCGCGTCGGCCTGGCGATCTCCGACCCCACGGGCACGATAGCGAGGCCCCTGGCCGTCCTGAACGCGAAAAAAGCTGACCCGGTAAGGGAAATATCCGCAACCGCGAGCCGGGAGCAAGTTGAGAAGATAGTGGTCGGGTATCCGCTCAGGTGGGACGACCGGGAGAGCGCGAGGTGCCGTGATGTCATGGCCTTCATACGCAGGCTCAGGAAGGTATTGGTGGGGATTCCAGTCCTGGCGGTGGACGAGTGGGGCAGTTCAAAGGGGCCAGGGTCAGACGATGTGTCAGCGGCCCGCATCCTGCAGTATTACCTGGACACAGGGGATTCGCTGGAGATATAGCTACGGCTGATCCTCATCCCGTTTGATTAACTTTTGAAGAGCTTATAGCTTGCCGATAACCAAAACCTGAATTGGGAAACATCACTCTATTGGGGTTTCCTGAGCTTTTTGGTAAAGCTCAGGCTCGGGGCCTTGACAGTCCAAGCGTAAACTGTTATATATGGGGAGGAAGGAGGTAGCTATGAGGGTTGAAATAATCAGAAGGAAGGTTAAGGATTTCAGGGCGGGGATACCGGGGATGGTAAGCATTTTGGTATTTGACAGGGGAAAAAACCTCCTCCTGTATGGGGAAAGCGATGACATAGTTTCTCCCCTTGGAGACATATCATTCTGCTACGTGAGGCTAGCCCACAAGCTGGAAAAGGCACACAGGTCCCGAAAGAACACTATAGGGAAATCATTGAAATGCCTGAACATAGTCTCGGCCAGGATGATGGTCTCAATGAGGGCGCTCTCAGAAAAACACATCGTGGTCGGAGAATGCATGAGCGAAAAAGGGGTTGGGCTTTTCGTCGCGGGGGTTTGGTCCCTGAATAAAATCTTCAGAGAGGAACAGCCATGATTGAGAACGCTCCTTGCGGGGAAAACCGGGGGGATATTTTCAGAGCATATGTCAATGAATACCAGAAGTGGAAAGCGGCCCGCGATGTCCTCGTGAAAATGGCCGCGGAATCCCCGCGGTGCGTTATGCTTGGCATATACGAGACTCAAACCGGATACCTCCTCACCCACATCACGGACGGAACGATCCTTGATCCTGAAGCCTTTTCGTCTTTTATGGCCATAATCCACAGCGCGGCTGATGAGGCAATGGCTGTCAGGTTTGATGGGCATTTGAACCCAATAAACCATGTGATGGTTGAAACCGAGAGGTTCATGATGATCTCAAGGAGAATGGACGAAAACCACTCGGTTGTTTTCGTCCTAAGGTCGCCGGTTGAGTGCCTCGGTATGCCGATTGAGCTGCTTGACCGCTGGGGAAACAGGCTCCTGGAAACGCTTGCTGGTTCCGGTAGCCCCCCGGTTTCCTGAGGCTCTTCAGGGGATACCCCCACCCCCCTCATATTGGCTTTATAATTTGGCCTCTCATGAGATTCGTTCACGCCGCTGACACGCATATAGGTTGTGCTTATCGGGGCCTCTCCGAGAGAGAGGAGGACTTCCGCGATGTCTTCACCGAGATAATTGACAGGACGCTTGAGCTGGCTCCGGACGCCTTCGTCCACGCGGGCGACCTCTTTGAGCGCTCAAGGCCTTCAAACAAGGACATCATCTTCGCGGCTACGGAGCTCATGCGCCTGATGAGAGCGGGAATAGAGGTCATACTTCTCCCCGGCAACCACGACTTCAGGATCGTGAGGGGTGAGGTCTCGCCCCAGAGGATCCTGGAACTTCTCGGTGCGAGGGTCTTCGGGCTCGGCGAGGACAAAAAGCGCTATGAGGTCAAAGGAGTGGAGTTTTGGGGCATTCCCTATATGAGTCAGAAAACCCTGCTTCTCAGGTTTCTCTCGGAAATAGGCGAGAAGGCAAGGGGCCCGGCAGTTCTCGTCCTGCACCAGTATTTCTACCCGCCGGCATCCTTCAGCCCCTTTCTTTATCCCCAGGACATACCTCCGGTTTTCTCCTACGCGGCTCTCGGCCACTTTCATATCCCCTATTACAGGAAGGAATACCGTTACGCTTATCCCGGCTCAAGCGAGGCAAGAGAGCTATCCGCTCAGGACGCGATGGTAAAAAAGAGGCTCTTTTACCTGGTTGAAGCGGACGATTCTGGAATAAAGCTGGAGCCGCATTTTCTCAGGAAAACGCGGCCCTTTTTCTACCTGGAGTGCCAGGAAGATGAACTGGCAGAGAAACTCAAGGACATCGCTGAAGAAACAGGGGGGGCAGAGAAAAAACCAATGCTCAAGGTGAAGGTCAGGGGAGGCCCCGAAATGAGGGCTGATCGGGTTGTTGATAACGCCCTGCGGGCGAGCGGGTTGAAAAGGGAGGATTTCCTTATATTAGATGTGAGCGCTGAACGAACGGAGGGGCTGGCTCCAGAAATCCAATCTGGAGAAGAACGCGCCCAGGAGGATATGCTGGAAAGGTTCTTCGGGAACCAACCGCGCCTTTTGGGCCTGGTCACGACCATGAGGGAAGCGGTGATGAGAACAGAAGCGGAGAGGGAGTTCTCCTGGACACAGGCCAGAAGGGACAGACAGATATTAATTGAGGCCGCGAAGTCTGCGGCATTACAATACATGGAGGAATCAAACGATGAGGTTGACCAGGCTAAAGCTTAGGAATTTTCTGAGCCATCGCGAGACCGAGGTGGAATTCCCGGAAACGGGCATAACCCTGATATCTGGGGAAAACGCGATGGGAAAGAGCTCCCTGTTTGACGCCCTGCGTTTTGCCCTCTTTGGCAAAAGCTTCCAGAGGGCCGGGGACCTGGTGACCAGGGGGGAAAAAAGCCTGGGCGTGGAGGCGGAATTCACCCATCGTGGCCACAAATACAGGGTAATAAGGGAATACGCGGCCACCAAGAAAGAGCTGAAACCCACGAAGGCCGAGCTGTGGAAAGACGACAGGCCGGCCGCGGCCGGCGGAATCAGCGACCTTAATCCGCTCATCGTTCGCGAGCTGGGCATGAACCACGAGATGTTCAGGTATTCGGTTATGGCGGTCCAGGGGGAGATAATGGGGGTTCTGGGCCTCTCGCCATCGGACAGAAGGGTTGTCTTTGAGCGCATGTTCGGGTATCATCATCTCCAGCTGGTCGCGGAGGCCGCGTCGTCCCTCGCCTCAGAAAAGGAAAAAGAGCTCGGGCTGATCCTCAAAACAACGGGGCGCGCGAGCCCGGAAGAACTTGAGAGGGACATAGAAGAAAGGAAAAATGCCTTGGCGGAGAAGGTGGGTTTGCTCTCAGGGGTAATCGCTGACAAGAAAAATCTCCTGGCCGAGGAGGAGAGCCTATCGCGGGAGGCCCGGGAGCTGGAAACGCAGGAGAGCGAGCTGAACGAGCAGGAAAAAGAGCGCGCCGCGTTGGAGAGGGAGATAAGGGTGATGGAGGATGAAATAGACAGGCTGGAAGAACAAAAACTTGAGAACGAGGAAAAGCTCCGCAATCTTCCCCATCTCAAGGAAACTCTGAAAACGCTTGAGGGCGAACTCGCTGAGCTTTTTGCCCTGAGAGCGGAGGCGGAGGTCCTTACGGCCGTGGAGAAAAAGGGTGTGGAGGCTACCGAAACAGCGAAAAGGCTTGATGAGGCGAGGGGCTACGAGAAGGCGCTGAGAGAGCTATTGCCAGCACACGAGAGGTTCAAGCGACTCAAGGAGGAGGAAGAGGCCTTGATGGCTGAGATAGAGAATCTCAATGTCCGGCTCGGCGCGAATGAGGAACTCCGCAAAACCCTCTCGGTAAAACAGAAAGAGAAAGAGCAATTGGAGCAAAGGCTTGGGGCGTTTTCCGGGATAACCGAATCAAGGGAACGAATAAGGTCAAGGATTGAGGAGAAAGAGGTCGCGGCGAAGGGAGTAGAGGCAGAGAGGGGCGGGGCTGAGGGGAGAATAAAGGGCCTCCAGAAAGACATAAAGGAACTTAAAGGACTGGGGGATACCTGTCCCCTCTGCAAGCAGAAACTGACGCCGGAACACAAATCGGATGTCCTCAGGCAACTGGAGGAAGAGCTGGCTGAAGCGAAAAGGCAGGCCGAGGAGCTTTACGGGAGGTCAAGGGCCATAGCTGAGGAACTCTCCGCGCTGAAAAAACTGGAAAAAAGCGCTGAGGAGAAGGAAAAAATTGAGGACCTGCTCTCCAGGTGCTTGGCGGAGATGGGCGAAACCCAGAAACGCCTGGACGAGGCACCGGAAATTGGCGAGAAACACAAAGCCCTGAAGAAAAACCTTGAGATGGTGCGGGATGAATTGCGAGGCCTTGAACCGGCCGAAAGAAAGTTCTCGCTGGCCGCAGAGTTCATCGCCAGGAATCCGCCGGAGCGGCTTGGGGCGGCACTCGCTGACATACAACGGGAGATGGAGGATCTCAAGGGGAAAAGGCGTTTCCCTGGAATGGGCCTGGATGAGGTAAAATCAAGGATAAAGGAGCTCTCGGAAACGGAGAGGAGATACGGAAAACTGGACGCGGAGATAAAGAACCTGGAAAGGCTCGGGCTTGAGGTGGAAAAGCAGGCCAGGCTTCTTGAAGAGAAAAGGGCAACGCTGGCAGAAAAGGGGGCAAGGCTTAACTCTCTCGTCGGGCTAGAAACCAAAAGGGCGATGTTGGAGGAGCGGAAAAAGTCCCATTCCGATGCCAGGGAAAACCTTCGGGCCAGGAAGGAGGCGTTGAGCGAGAAGGAGATCAACCTGCGCAGGGACATCCAGGCGATAGAATCCGAGATGTCAAGCCTGTCAAGCTCGCTTGAAAGCATAAAGAGAACCGGAGAAAAAATGGCCGTCTTCGCGGAGATAAAGGACAAGCTCCTCTCGCCGCAGGGAATAGAGAGGGAATTCATGACAACCATGAGAAGGCTTGAGGATAATCTGAACGCGTGTTTCCAGGATTTCTCATTCTCCGATCTTCAGGCAGTCCGCTTGGACGAGGACCTGGTTCCAGTGAAGGTTGACGAGATGGGGCGAGAGATGGAGCGGCTCTCCGGCGGGGAACAGGTTGCTATGGGAATAGCCATGCGGTTTGCCATAGCCAGGGCACTCCTTGGCGGTGAGAGCGAATCTTTGTTCCTGGACGAACCAACCCACAACCTTGATTTTGAGAGAATATCCTCCCTCCAGAACCTGTTAGCGGAGTTCAAAATGCATTCCACCGCGCCTCAGGTGGTGATAATAACCCACGACGAGGACATGAAGGTCATAGCGGACACGGTCATAGAGGTGGTCAAGGAAGGGGGGATCTCAAGGGTTCTCAGCGGAGGAGAATTGTCCCAGTCCAAGCTTATTGGATAAACCGGTATATGGTCTGCCGCACCCGAAAAAATCACCCCATCGCGTCCCTGAACGCATCCTTCATCTTGCTCGCGTATAGCTCAGGGCTGAAGACCTCCCTGGCCCTGCCAGCGCCCTTCTGGCCGAGATCGCGGCGGAGCGGCTCATCCCTCAGGAGACGCAGGATAGCAGAGGCCAGCGCCTCGGAGTCAAACGGGGGAACGAATATCCCGGCGTCCCCCAGGGCCTCAACCGCGCCCCCCGTGTCGGTTGAGACCACCGGAACGCCCAGGGCCATTGCCTCAAGGATGGTCATGCCGAGGCCCTCCCTAACCCCGCCCCTCGGCACCGTGGTGTGCAGAACAAGCGCGGCGCCGGAAGCAAAGGCCATGGTCTTCTCCCAGGGAAGGTTTCCGAGGAACCGAACATTTCTGAGGCCGCGCCCTTGCACGAGTTCCGTCAGCGCAAGCTCCATGGGGCCTGTCCCGGCAATATAGAAATAGACGCCCGGAAGATCCTTCTCAACAAGGTTCCAGGCCTCAATCGCCAGGTCCACGCCCTTTTCCGGCGTAAGCCTGGCAGGCAGGAAAACATAGGGCCCTTCCGCCTCAACCGGTGGCAGTTCGGGAACGAAGATGGGATTGTGAACCACCCTGACCCCTGAAACATCAATGCCCAGGGCCCTTATCCTCTCAAGCAGGTTGTTTGAGATGGCGCAGGCCACGGGCGCGGCCGCGATGGACTTCCTGAGAAGGTGATCGGAAAAGATGACCAGGGGATGATCCGGGGCAAGCCCCTCTGCCCTGATGAGTTCGGAATCAATGCTGTGAAGGTGCAGAACCCATGGGGGGCGCTCTTCTGCCAGGAAATCAAGGATGAGTCCGGCCGCGAGACTGCCCTGTATGTGCAGGACATCCGGGTTATACGAGCGACTTTCCCTCCTGGCTATGCCGGACAGGGCGGGGCCGATCAGCTTTTTCCTGATGTTTATCTCGTATGGGGCTCCCGCGAGCCAGGACAGGGTTTTGATAAGGGCGCGCAGGGGCCTCCTGGGCTGTCTGTGATTGAGCCAGTGGTCCGGAATCCGGTATTCAATCCCGACCGGCTCCAAAGCCCTTTTGGTTATCTCAAGGAATGTCCATATCCCTGTGACCCAGTTCCTCTTTGCCATGGTCAGGGCCATCACTTTCATCTCAGGTAGCTCCACGGCAGGACTCCTGTTGGTTTTGAAAGGGGCGCCGGCATCGCTGGCAGGTGGCTGACTGTCTCAACGAACAGGTCAAAATCCCTCTCCCAGTTAGCCCATTTTTGGACCAGGGACTTGTTGAGCTCTCGCGCTTTCAGGATGAGGTCTGGCCTGGCAAAACATTCCCGCAGTTTTTTCGCAAGATCAAGAGGATCAGTTGGATTGAAAAGCATTCCGTTCAGGCCGTCAACGACCCACTCGGCCTTTGCCGGGAGGTCAGAGACAACCGGAAAAGCGCCCAGGGCCATGGCTTCAAGAAGCGAGACCGGGGTTGAATCGGAAAGAGAGGCCGAGATGAAGATGTGCGAACCGGCCAACCGATCGTATAGCTCGTGTTCCGGGAGCCATCCGGTAACCTCTCCGGAGATGCCGCGCTGGGCCATCCTGTCCCGGAGCTCTGCTTCAAGCGAGCCACCGGAAGCGAAGCACATCGTGAACTCGTGGCCGGCAGACTTCAGGGCAGTAAGGGCATCAATTATGAGGAAAGGAGAATAGAGGGGTTCAAGCTTGCGGTGGCTGATTATCCTCCAGGGGGGGCCTGGATTGAATTCTGGGAGTGGCATTGAAAGCAGGTCCGGCGAAAGCCCGTATGGCATGAAAAATATCTTCTGGCTGGGGACACCGAAATCCTCGGTCAGGATCCTGTCCATCACCCGCGCGTCGGTCTGCAATAAGTGAGCTCTCCTGAAGACGAAACGAAGGGCCGCGCGGTGCAATGGGCTTCTCCTGGGGCTTTCAAGCACATCAGGGCCCCAGAGGGAAACGACCAATTTCCCCTTTTTCAGGGCCAGTGCGGCCAGAAGACCATAGCCTGTTGCCATGTGCGCGTTGACCAGGTCTGGCTTGAAATCAGAGATCAGGGATTTTATCCCGCCAATAGCCGAAAGATACCGGAACGGCCTCGGCCCGGCCGGGATGTTTATGAAAACGCAGGCATCAGCGAGCTCGTCCCTGGGAGGCTCAAGGCTGGCCAAAAGGACATCCGCTCCCCTGGCCCTGTAGGCCCGGAACCACTTCAGGGTGTGAAAGGACGAGGCGTCAGCCAGAACGAGAACCCGCAAGTGATTAATTATATTGTCAGGGAACGGCCCAGTGCCTGTCCGCTTAATAATTAACCAGGTAGCCCCGGCTCTTTGGGTAGCCCTGGCTCTTTGTAGCCAGGGGCCCATAAAAATAAGCCCCATCCACCGCAAAATATCAAATTGAAATCCTTCCGCGGCCCGACCATTTAACCCATCATACCTTCAGCTTTATCCGCCGGTTCAGGTCCCTTGTCCTAAGGGTCTTCCTCTTGCCCATGTAAGAGACCTCTATGGCTATCTCGTTCCGCCAGGGGCCGAGGCCAAACTGAAGGACGCGCGAGCTCTGGGATGTCGTTCCCTTTGCAAACTCAACCTGCCTGGTCATCAGGGCGTCCCCGGCCACGAGCCTCACGACTGCTCCCGGAGGCAGGCCCTCTATCTCTATCCAGGTGTTGTTGTTCTCGGTCTCGTTGACCAGGAAACGAAAACCAGAGCCGGAGCCTATTGCTATATCCAGATCACCGTCCCGGTCAAAGTCCAGGGCCGCGGTTCCCCAACCGTTCAGAACGCGAGCACCAGATAGGTATGTTATATCCTGGAAACGAGGCTCCCCGGTCTCATAGAGCATGTTCTGGTAAAGATAGCTCCTCTCCTTCTCATAGACAGAGGTTATAAAGAGGTCAAGGTCCCCGTCGTTGTCAAAATCCCCCCAGAGTGGTTCTGAGTGGCACTCGTCATAGGTTATGCCAACATCCTCCCGGACATCCTGGAAAGGCGCGTCCCGGTTGCCGGTTGCCTGGTATAAGACCGTTTTCTCGGAGAAATCTATGTATCTTGGGTGAGCGAGGTTGCAGACCAGGAGATCAAAATCCCCGTCGTTGTCAAAGTCAGCCCACGCGGGGCCGATGGAGTGGCCGAACCGGCCCTCCCTGTCCCTCCCCGCAACGCCATACTGGAAGGCCGAGTCCGAAAGCATGCCACCTTGATTCATGTAAAAGAAGTTCCTCTGGAGCCTGTAGTTGGCAACATAGAGATCGCAATCCCCATCCATGTCAAAATCGCACGCCGCGACTCCCCTGCCACAGAGGGTCTCAGGGGCAACCTCAACCGGCCTGAACCTGCCCCTTTCGTTCAGGTAAAGGACATCGGGCGTTCCCTTTCCAAGGCCCCCTGACTCGTAGTTCGCCAGGTATATCTCCTGAAAGCCATCTCCGTTAAGATCAAACGATGATGCGCCCTCTGTGGGAAATGTATCGGAAAGGCCAGCGTCGGTTTCCACGAATCTCTTTCCCTTCTCGTTCCTGAAGAGCCTTTCTGCCTTCCCGATGACCAGGATGTCTTCCCAGCCATCATTATCGTAGTCAATGAAAAGCGCTCCGGAGCCGGAAACCCCAGAAAGCCCAACCCTCTCGGTTACCTCGGTGAATCCCTTGCCCTTCTGGTTTTCAAAGAACCTGCCCTGCAGAAGGAGATCATCCCACCCGTCCCTGTTGTAATCCCCAACAGCGACACGAGAAGCCCTAAGATCAGCGGGAAAACCAATTTGGGCCGTCCTCTCAGAGAAAATGATCCCGGAGTAATCAAACATGTCCCTGGCCTCTGCGAGCGGGTCAGCAATCCCCATATCAGACAGGGCATTCAAAGATTTCTCCGGCCAGGTGTTCCTGGGCGAACCGGCGATCACTGAAAACAGGAAGTGCTCCTTTGCCTGGGCAGTGTTGCCCCTCCCGCGCTCCAGGACGCCCATGGTGTAGTGATAAAGGGAGGCCAGGCCAAGGTCATTGTTCGCCGGGGGAAGTTTAGCGTCCCCCCAGAGTTCATCATCCTGCCTGCCAGAAAGCAACGCGTGGTAGAATAATACCCTGAGCCTCCGCTCCTCAGGGGATTCCAGGCCATCGTCCTCAAGGGGATTTTTCCCGGCCAGGACGAAAGCGGCCTTTGCCCAATCAGCCGCCTCAGGGACATCCAGGCCTAAACTCGCGACCAGGCTAGCTGATCCGAGAAGGAGCTCGGGGTCATCCGGCTTTTTCTTGGCCCAGCTCCTGAGCTCGGCTATCGCGCGGGCCGTGTCGCCTGATGAGATCATGGCAACGACCTTCACGCGCAGGGGCCAGGTAAAAGCGGGAGACTTCCATATCCTTTCCTCAAGCGAGGCTATCCTTTTTATGCGTTCGGAATCCGTAAGCACAAGCGCGTTGTTCGCGAGCTCTTTGACATAGAGTCTGGAGCCGGAGGAACCAGGGGCCAGAGCAACGAGCCTCAGGCCAACCGAGTCTGCCCTGGCCTCATCATTTGAAAACCATATTCCGGCGAGCGCGACTCTGAGGCCAAAGGTGTCATTCTGGCCAGCCAGCGAATCAACGAGCATAGAAAAACGGACCGTGTCGGTCTCGTGAAGGCACGACAGGTAATAGGCCCACATCTCGTAGTTGAGGATGTTGTGTAGCTCAGAAAACAGCGCAACGGCTTCGGAGTATTTCTTCCATTTGTAGTAGGTTATGGCCAGCTCCGCTTTTGCCCGGAGGGTATCCTCGCCAACATAAATCGCCCTCTTCAAGGCGTGCTCCGCGTCCGCGAACATATGGCGCTGGCGGAACATGATCCCTTCCTCTATGTCGCCCGCAACGAAAAACAGGCTGAGTATCATCATGTTAATATGATAAGGGTTCGGCCGGACGCAGGGCAAAATGGGCAAGAGATCGCTCCCTGCGGCCATTGTTTCGCGCAAACAGCTTATCGGCCGGATATCCCATGAGAAATTTCAATCCTCCGCAAAAACAGGATGAGCGGGAATCAGTAGCCCGCAGGGCCAAACGCGAGCCGGAGGCCGGAGATGAACTCCTCCATGTCCCTGACATCCTCGGACAGGAAATAGACCGAGTTTTCCTTGCCAATGGCGAGGATGACCGCCTTGTCCTCCCGCGCGAGGGAGATTATCCTGGTAACGCCCACATACTCGCCCTCGTCCATCTTGCCCCGGAGGGTGGTCTGGCAACCCACCAGGCCAGCAACCGTTATCTGGGTAAGCGGGTCAATCTTGATGTCCCCGCCCTCCATCTCCGCAAGGAACATGCTCAAGAGGAACCGTGGCGGATCAGGCTGGCCCAAGAGATCAGGGACGATCCCGTAAATCAACATGGCTTTCAGCCATTCCTTTTCCAGGTGGACAAGGACCATATGGTCGTCTTCCCTCTTCTCGGTCACGGTCCATGCCGGAGAGATGAACAGCCGGATGCCAAAGCCCTCGTCAGCGTAAACGAGGCTCTGGCTCACGAGGCTAATGAACACGAGGCTGATCATGTCTTTATTCTAAGGGTATGGAAGGGAGGGTTTCAGCCTATAAGGAAATCTAAGTCAAGGCCCCACTCAAACCCTTTGGCCATCATGGGTTCTGAGCTTCTGCTGATGTAGCAAGGGTTTTGGAGGGATCAAAAGTGGGTCAGGGCAGAAGAACCCGCACAAAAATGAAAGTGGCTCCCGGTGAGGTTTTCAGGATTGACAAATGGTTTATCTCCCTTATACGCATAAGGGCCAGCACATTATTGAGATTCATTCGCGCGGGATCCGGGTCCAACCCGCTTATGGACTGTTCCAAACGAGATTTTCCGGCCCGCGGGCAGCTACAGGCTCAGGATTATGTTGTCTATGAGCCTGGTATTTCCCAGAAACGCCGCAATGGCTACGAGGACTTCTCCCCTTATCTCGGAGACCGGCGCAAGTCTTTCGGTGTCAACGATTTCAATGTATTGAACCCGGATCAAACTGGACTCCTCTGATATGAAGCGCTCCATCTCCTTTATTACCGCAAGGGGATCGCGAATTCCGGCCTGTTCAACCAGGTCCTTCGCGACCAGAAGGGCCCTGTAGATTACAGGGGCCTCGGCCCTTTCTTCGGGGCTTAGATAACGGTTCCGACTGCTCATGGCCAGTCCGTCCGGCTCGCGGATCGTGGGCCCTGGGACGATCTCTATCCCGAAATCAAGGTCACGGGTCATGCGCTTTATCACGAAGAACTGCTGGGCGTCCTTCATGCCGAATACAGCAAAATGGGGCCTTGTCGCGTTGAAGAGCTTGGTGACCACGGTGGCAACGCCCCTGAAGTGGCCTGGCCTGTGCCGGCCGCACAGGCCTTCGGTTAAACCCTCAACCTCCACATGGGTTGAGTAGCCCTCAGGATACATCTCCTGGACGGAGGGAGCGAAGATCGCGTCCGCGCCCTCTGCCTCGCACATGGCAATGTCCCCGTCAGGGTTCCGGGGATACCGGGAGTAATCCTCCGATGGCCCGAACTGGGTTGGGTTGACGAACACCGAAACAATGACCCTGTCTGCCCTTGCTCTCGCTATTCGTATAAGCGAGAGGTGTCCCTCGTGGAGCGCGCCCATGGTTGGCACGAAGCCGATGACCAGGCCTTCCCTGCGCCATGAATCGGACAAAGCCTGCATTTCAGCGATTTTCCCGATTACCTGCACGATTTAAATTATAGCATCCGCGCTTGAACCGGCTCAATCAGCGCATCTATAATTATGGCAGACGGGAGGCATTCATGATTATTGCCCTTTTGATCTGCGCTATTGATCCCAGCACGGGAGGGGAGGCCACAACTGTCAACAGGGAACCGGCCGAACTGGCTACAAACCCAAGCCAAAAGGCCACACCGGTTCTCTGGGACTACACCCACGGCGTGTTCTGTCCCGGCTACTGTTACAGCCTGACGAGTCAGTATTCGCTCCTGGCAAGCATGCTTACCTCAAACGGGTATGCGCTGGATACCACGAAAGACGGTGTTGACCATGTGAATCTCAGCGCCTACAAGATCGTGGTGATATGCCTGGGATCAAACTGGTATTCGGCATACACCGCGGCCGAAGCGGACAGCCTGGCCGCGTTCGTGGCCAGGGGAGGTTCCCTGCTCATAATGTCCGAGAATACCGCATGTCCAAACGGCAACCTGGCCCAGGTTGTCAGCAGGTTCGGGATGACCGTTGGCCTGGGCGATCCGCAATCCTGCTACTCGTCCTTTACCGCAAACCCGACCTACGCGTCCATATTCGCAGGAATAACCCCGGGCAATGTGTGCACCGCCGCGCCCGGAGCGGTTGGAGCGTCTTCGCCATCAGAAACCATCGGTTGGATGGGAAGCCCTGCTGGAATGGCCGGGCGTTGCGTGGACAACCAGGGAGGGGTGATACTGGTCTCGGATATAAACCTGTGGGATAATGATTACATGTCCTATGGTTCCAACAACGACGAGCTCCTCCTGAATGTCTTTGCCTGGCTCACAAACCCGCCTTGCAATCCAACCGAAACCGAGGAAACTCCCGCGCCGGTCAAGAAACTGACGGTCTCGCCGAACCCGGCAGGGGATTTCCTTATGGTGAGCCTGCCATCAGGAATCACCGAGGCAACGCTCTGTGACATCACCGGCGCGCCCGTGCTGCAGGTAAGGGACGGAAAGAACGACATCGCCGGCCTGAAACCAGGGGTATATATCCTCAGGGCCGGGGACAGGGTGAGGAGATTGATAAAGCTGTAAAGGAGGAACTCTCATGATCTTTTTGCTAATGTGTGCGGTTGACCTGACGACCGGTGCCGAGGCCGTGGCAACGACCGTGGCTCCGGCTCAGCCGGTTGCCATGCCAGAAAACAAGGCCGGCGCTGTCCTTTGGGACTACACCCACGGACCCTACTGTCCGGGCTACTGTTACACCCTGGAAGACAGGTATGTCACATTCGTGAGCCTGATGAACGCAAACGGCTACACCTTTACCACCACGGCCGGGGTGAACAACATAGACCTGAGCCCCTTCAGGATAATAGTCATAAACCTGCCCTCCAACTGGAACTCGGCTTACACAGCGGCCGAGGCCGAGAGCCTGGTGGCCTTCGTCAACAGGGGAGGTTCCCTGCTTATAATATCCGAGAACACCTCGTGTCCGAACGGAAACCTCACGCAAATAACGAACCGGTTCAATTTCACGGTCGGCCTTGGAAATCCGCAATCCTGCTACTCGTCTTTTACTTCAAACCCGACATACTCGTCAATCTTCGCGGGAATATCCTCTGGAAATCTCTGCACGGATGCGCCCGGAGCGGTTGGAGCGTCTTCGCCATCGGAAACCATCGGCTGGATGGGAGGCCCCGCGGGCGCGGCTGGCAGGTGCGAAAGTGGCAAGGGCGGGGTTTTGCTCATCTCGGACGCGAACCACTGGGACATAAACAACCTCTACGACGGAACGCAGAACGACCAGTTCGCGCTTCAGGTGTTCGCCTGGCTATCGTCCCCGCCGTGTAATCCAACCGAAACCGAGGAAACTCCCGCGCCGGTCAAGAAACTGACGGTCTCGCCGAACCCGGCAGGGGATTTCCTTATGGTGAGCCTGCCATCCGGCGTGAGCGAGGCAACGCTCTATGACATCACCGGCGCGCCCGTTATGAAAATAAAGGACGGGAAGAACGACCTCAGAGATCTCAAGCCTGGCGTGTATCTTCTGAAGGCCGGGGACAGGGTGAGGAGACTGATAAAGCTCTGATAAAAGCCTACCGCCGGAACGATCACCGATCGTTGATCACTGCCTTCAGCGTCCTGGTTTCGGACCCAGCGCTCAGCCGCAGGAACCAGACTCCCTTTTTCAGCTCAAGGAAGACCTGGTGCCGGCCGGGCGGCATTTTGCCCATGTCTCTGGTCAAAGCGAGCCTGCCGGCGGCATCGTAGGCACTGAGGAGCACCGGGGATTCCTCTCCAAGTGTGAGATCAAGCGTGATTCCTCCCTTGCCAGGACTTCTCAGGAGTCCCACCCGGAAATCCGGCTGTGAATCAGCGCTCTCGGCAATCCCAACATTCCCTATCTTCGTGTATGAACGGATAGCGTCAAGGTCAAATCCAGCCAGAGAATCGGTGTCAGGGGTGGCCGAAGAGACTATCCGAACATATCGGTAGGCCCCGCCGGAGCCGGGAACCTCAAAGTCGTGGGAGCCTGAGCCGGAGCCGCATGAAACCCAGCCTCCCTTCCAATCAAGCGAGACATAGGCCGTGTAGGACTCAGCGGAGGCGTCGCCCTCGTGGACCCTGAAGTCGGGATCAGAGTCGTCATCAACGATGGCTGAATCAAGGCCCATGTCAATCACTATCTCTCCGCCGCCTCCAAGGGATTGATAAACCCCATCAGGAGGGCCGAGGGTCTCCCATGTCCTTGACCTGATGTCCGGTTCCCAGGAATCATCCTCCGTGTATGTGATGTAAATGACCCTGAACCCGTAGTTATATTCGGTGTCTGGCGCGAGCGCCGCGTCAACCCTGACCGAGCCGGACGAGGGGACCACGACCCCGGAAACCTCCTTCGGCCTGTAGCCCTGCGCGCAGAACCGGATGGTATAGGTTCCCGGAGAAAGGAGTTTGTGGTAGTCCCCGCTGGCGGAATCCGTGAAAACCGTTATCCTGTCGGGCGAGATGAACTCAACCCTGGCCTTCAGAGGCGCGCCTGTGAGGCTATCGGTAACTACACCCCAAACGCCCCAGTTAGCCCTCGCTATGAGGCCGCGCAGGGCCTTCGTGCTCCTCGCGCATATTGAGTCTATCTGCGCGGAACCGTTGGACGGCTGGTCGGTCTCTATGGTGATGAAATAGCCGCCAACAATGCCCTGGCCAGCGTCCTGGACAGAGCCGCAAACCTGATACCAGTCAAACCCGTTCGTGACAACCTGCATGTAGTCAGAATCCGCGTATATCTGGCAGAGGGTTATTATCAGGCCGGAATCCGGAGGGTCCTTCGGCGAGTAGTCCCACGGGTAGTTGACATACCAGGCCGCGGAGTGATAGACCCACTCCATTGCAGGCTCGTTCTCAAGGAGATGGGTGAGGTAGAGCTTTGACTCCTTCTCGCCAAATGGAGCTGAGGAGCCTCCCCACCCGTCCCAGTAATAGCCCGCGTCCCGGTTCAGGTCAACCCCGCCTGCGTTCTCTCGGTAGCCGTGGTAGTGGCCATCCGGGTTCATCATGGGGACCACCCATATCTCGGTTGAGTCAACCAGCCGGGTGACGACGGGGTCAGAGCCGTAGTTTTTCAAAAGGTGCAATCCAAAGTAAAGGGGAACCTCGCAACCTATGACCTCGTCCCCGTGGATGTTGCCCATCACCCTGACCTCTGGCTCGGCCTCCTCAACAAGGGGATTGTCTGTTATGCGCCAAGCAAGGATGAGCCTGTTCTCAATGGACAGGCCAATTGTGTCCAGTCTGCAAATGTTCGGATGCGCGGCCGCGGAGTCGGTCATGATGCTAACAACCTGCGCGTATGTGTGGTAGGTTCCCTTGTCAAAAAGGTCTTTCGTGTAGACCCTGATGTCCGGGATGATGACCTGTGGGGTAAGGCCCAGGGAAATGAGTTTCTGTAAGCCTCCCTGGCTCACATAGGCCAGGACGGTGTCGTCCCTGAAGGACTCTATGGATATGCCTCCCAGGCGCTCAAGGGGCCCGGGGTTCGTCCCGTAGAAGGGGAATTTCACCACGATGGTGTTGAAGGAAACAAGGCCAAATACGAGAAACCAGCTCATCTTTTGCCTCCTCTGAAATTATAAAGCCGGGAACGGGAAACGAGCAATGAGTGAACAACAACAGGTTTCTAATCGCAGGCCCCGCACATCCCGCAACCCGGAAAACACGGCGGCGTGGCCTCGCCCTTCATGGACCTTTCCCACTCCGCGTCCAGGAAATTCGCGGAAGCGCCGGATCTCACCCGGAGAAATGGCGCTGAAAGGGGATAGCCGGGGTCGTCCAGGTATAACGAGGGGATGACGCCCGCTTTTCTCATCCCGGAGGCGAGGCTTAGACCCTCCTGGGCCGCGATCATAAGCGCGGCCGAGACAGAAACATCACCTCGCGAGAGAATCGCCTCCTCCCTTGCCTTCCGGTAGCCGTGGATCCTGGAGAGGACATCCCTGGGGAACCCTAACAGGGAAACCTTTCTCCTGTAATCGGCCTCGGACAGGAACGGCGCGCGGTAAAACGGGGTTCCGGCCTTTGGAACGAACGGGGAAACGCTAACGCGGAGCCTCTTCTTGAAGATTCGCTTTATTTCTCTGACCTGATCGGATATGGCCTGGACATCTTCATCCGTCTCACCCGGCAAACCGATCATGTAATACAGCTTCAGGGAGCCGAAACCAGCGTCCCTTGCCCAGGTGGCAACATCAACAACCCTTTGGTTACCGAACGGTTTGTTCAGGGACATCCGGAGGGGATCCGCCGCAGTCTCCGGGGCCAGCGTAAGGGTCTTCGCGCCGCGCCTTGCCAGGAGCCGGAGCATTTCCGGGTCAAGCGCGGAGGCATTCACTGAGCTGGGGTTGAGCAAAAGGTGTTGTGGAGCGGCTGATAGTATCTCGCGGATTTCCGGATGCTCCGCAACCGCGGAACCAACCATCCCAACCTGTTTCACGAGGCCAACGGGCAACTGGGCCAGTAAATCCAAAACGATGTCGGCCGGCAGGAACCTTGGCGGCAGGCCGGAGAAGCCCAGGAGGCAGAACCTGCACCGGTTCGGACAACCTCTGGATACCTCAACCAGGAACTCGCCCCTGAAAAACGAGTCCTTTTCCACAAACGCGGAGAAAGCGTCGGACTGGGTTATGTCCAGCAACCGTGCTCTTTCTGCTCTCTCTTTTTGCTCCGGTAGCCATGCCCAGGGTTTATCCGAAAGAGACGCGATGAAATCCTGTCTATCCCGATATATTCCCGTTTCTAAAAATGGGATAATGGCCTCCGCGTCGCCAACCAGGGCAGCGTCAAATGTGTGCCAGAGCGGAAAAGGGTTTGCCGAAGGCGCTATTCCTCCGGCAAAAAGAAGGTGAAGTGCCCTCTTTCTCCTGTCCAGCTCTATTCCCTCGGACTTCAGGAACCTGAGCGCGGGAAGGTAGTCTGGCTCGTATGAGAAGGAAAAAAATATCAGGGGAAACTCGTAGAGAGATTTGCCAGAGCGAATACCGCCAGGGGTGTCCGTGAAAAATATGTCCGTGAAGGAGAGCCTGTTGAGTCCGCGGAAGGCCGAGTGAAGGCCGAGGTTCTCAGCCCCTATGCGCCTGGGGCCGGGATACACAAGAGCTATTTCCGGCTGTCCCCCTCCTAGGCCTTCGAGCCAAACTCTCGCCAATCATCCTCCTCGTCAGGGTCCATTGAAGTCCTCCTGAACTCAAGGCCGGAGTAAAGGCCGCCATCCAGGATGATGTGGTCCTTGTTCTTGTCTGGCGTCCTGGATGTCCTGGCAGGGCGCGCGCCAGCGTAGCGGTAGCCGGACATGAACCCGCGCTTTTCCTTTATGCCGGTCGCTATCACGGTGACCCGGATGGTCTCGGTCAGCTCACGGTCTATAACCATCCCAACTATCATCTCCGGGGAGCCGGACTGGGCCATTGCCTCCTGGCTTATGGTGTTCAGGATGGCCTCCATCTCTTCCATCCTGAGGCAGAAGTCCGGGTTGTCCGGGAACTGGATGTTAACCAGTATCCTGTCCGCGCCGGATATGCTCTCAACCCCTTCCAGCAGGGGTGCGCTCAGGGCCATCTTGGTCGCGCTCACGGCCCTGTTCTCGCCCTTGGCCTCGCCTATTCCGATGAGCGACCAGCCGCCATTTTTCATCACCGTCCTGACATCCGCGAAATCCACATTCACATAGCCGGGGTTCCTTATGATGTCAACAACCGACCTGGCCGCGTGGTAGAGTATATCGTCCGCCTGCGCGAAGGCCTGGGGCATGGGCAACTCCCTCGTGATCTCCGCGAGCTTCGTGTTGCTTATCACCAGGAGAACATTCACATGTTCTCTGAGCTCGTTGAGGCCCGCCTCGGCCTTGTCGTGCTTGGCCTGGCCCTCAAACCTGAAGGGTTTTGTCACGATCGCGACCACCAGGAGTCCCTCTTCCTTGGCGATTCTGGCCACTACAGGGCTTGCGCCTGTTCCGGTCCCACCTCCCATGCCAGCGGCTATAAAGACCATGTCGTAGCCTTCCAGGGCCTTTTTTATCTCCTCCTGGGACTCCTCCGCGGCCATCCTCCCTACCTCCGGGTCAGCTCCAGCACCCAGGCCCCTGGTCACGGTATCCCCCAGGGGTATCTTGATGTCAGCGAGGCAGGTCTCCAGAGCCTGCCTGTCCGTGTTGGCCGCGGCTATGGCCGCTCCGGTGAGCCCTTTTCTTACCATGTGGTTCACCGCGTTGCACCCAGCCCCGCCAACGCCTATGACCAGTATCCTAGCCGGATCTGTTCTTTCGTCGTAATAGAATTTCATGTTAAGCTCTCCTTGGTTCTCTAAAACATATCCTTTATGTTCTCCCAGAATTGCTTGAAAGCCATGCGCGGTCTGGGCTTCAATGCGCTCTGGCTCGCCATCTTGACCAGCCCAACAGCGACCGCGAAGTCCGCGGTCGTGACGGCTTCGGAAAATGACTCAACGCCCCTCGGTATCCCTATGGTGACCGGGAGATTGAATATCTCCTCCGCCATCTCCCTCGCGCCCGGAAGGGCTGATGTGCCACCAACAAGAAGGATTGGGGTCCCGGCCCTGGTGACCCGGTAAAGCCCCGCTCGCTCCAGCTCAGCCCTTATCCGGGTGAAGAGCTCGCCGAGGGCCTGGGCTATCACCTGGGAGAGCCTCTTCCTGTCAACGGCGTATTCCAGGCCCCTCTTTGAGTCCTGGACGGTTATGGTCTCCGCGTGGTCAATCGTGTAGTAGTCTCCGACGACCCCGTATCTCTCCTTCAGGTGGGCCGCAGTGGCCTGGCTCATCAGGAACTCCGCGGCAACTGCCTCGGTTATGTAGTCCCCTCCCCACTCCATCACATCCACATTAAGGAGCATCTCGTCCTGCCAGACCGCGACATCCGTGGTTGTTCTCCCGACATCAAGCAGGATTGCGCCTTCCTCAAAGTCCTCCTCGTCCATCACGCCATAGGAACCGGCTATTGGCTGGAAGAAAAACAAAGGCCGGTGTATCCCCGCGCTGGACAGACAAGCGGTTATGTTCTCAAGGAAGACCTTGTCCGCGGTCACTATGTATGCCTCCAGCTCAAGCCTGACACCAGCGAGGCCAACCGGATTCTTTATGCCCCTGGTAGAGTCAACCACGAACTGGTTGGGATGGACATAGATTATCTCGTGGTTGGCCGGCAAGGAGATGGACTTTGCCTGCTCAAAGACGCGCTTTACATCCTCCTGCGTTATGGGCTTGCCCTTCTTCACAGTGACCAAGCCAGACGAGCCTTTTGAGTATATCTGACGGCCGGTTATCCCGGCCGCTGGGATGAGGTTCTCAGGTTTCAGATCGGCCATCCTGCATGTCTCGGCAACAGCGGCCTTTATGACCTCGGTCGCCCTGTCCATGTTGACTATCAAGCCCCCCCTTATTCCCCTTGAGGGAACCTGGGCCGCTCCGTTTATGAAAACCCTTCCCTCCCTTAGCTCTCCGGCGACACAACGGATGAAGCCGGATCCCAGGTCCAGTCCCAGAATACCTTCTTGCGCTTTCATATGTCGCCTCCCGGCAGAAACTCTATCTCGGTTTCCAGGGCAATACCTTGAGCCTCAAGAACCCTGGCCTTGACCAGTTCTATGAGCTCTCGGACATCCCTGGCGCTTGCCTGTCCAAGGTTGACTATGAAGTTCGCGTGAACAGGAGAAACCATCGCGTCGCCAACGCGGAGGCCCTTCAGGCCTGTTGATTCAATGAGCGCACCCGCATGGCCTCCCGGCGGATTCTTGAAAATACAACCAGCAGAGCGCTGGCCTATGGGCTGGTGGCGTTTTCTCTTCTCGTTGTAATAATACATCGCGTTCCTGAGCTTGGCGGGATCGCTCCTTCCAAGGCTCATGGCGACCCGTATGAGAATACCCGCGGCCGGAAGAACCGAAGACCTGTATGTCATGGCCAGCTCGTCCTTTGAGAACCTTCGGAGGCCCTCGCTCGTCATAACCTCGGCCCATGCCACAACATCAGCCATCTCCCTGCCATACGCTCCCGCGTTCTTCGCCACCGCGCCGCCCATCGCTCCCGGGATGCCGTAGAGCTCCTCCAGGCCAGAGAGCCCGAGCTCGGCCGCGGACAGGCATACCTTTGCAAGGCCCTCGCCCGCGCCGGCTATCAGGAGTCCCTCCTCAACGGATATGCCCTTCAACCTCCTGGCCGAAACCAGGAGTCCAGGGATACCATCGTCAGCCACGAGCACATCCGTGCCGGCAGAGAGAACAAAAACAGGGGTTCCTTCGGCCTTGGCAAAAACCAGGCACTCGGAGACCTCTTCGGCCGTTGCTGGCTCCGCGTAGAGGCGCGCCGGGCCGCCTATGCCGAAGCTGGTCATCGGCCCCACTATTACATCGCGTTTTATCTCAACCATGGATCCGGTTCTCCAGTTAAACCGGGGAGCAGTTTGATGGATCGGATCTCCGAAAAGAAGCCCCCCTGATTTCTGGCCTCTGATGAGCAACTATTCATTCAGGAACTCCTCCCCTATTTTCCATACATTTCCCGCGCCCACGGTCAGGAGCAGGTCTCCGGGGCGAAGGGCCTCCTTCAAGATCGTCAAGGCAGATTCGCCTTCCTCTATCAGGTGGGCATCCTTGTGCCCTGCCTCCTTTACCGCGTCGTAGATGAGCCTGGAGCTGACCCCCTCTATGGGTTTCTCGCCAGCAGGGTATATGGGAAGGATGAAGAGGAGATCGGAATCAAGGAATGCGCCGCCGAACTCAGCGTGCAGGTAAAGGGTCCGGGTGAACCTGTGGGGCTGAAACAGGACCACTATCCTGCCATCCTTCCAGTAGTTGCGAGCGGCCGCGAGGGTCGCCCTTATCTCGGTGGGGTGGTGGCCGTAATCGTCAATGACCCGGACGCCATCGCGCTCGCCCTTTATCTCAAACCTCCGCTCCACGCCAGAGAACGAGGCCAGGCCCTCGGCTATGCTATTGTGGGGTATCTCCAGCTCAAGGGCAACCGCTATGGTCGCCAGGGCATTGGAGACATTGTGCATGCCCGGAACCGAGAGCGAAACACCCATTATCTCCTCACCATCCCAGAAGACCAGAAACTCCGAACCCAGGTCCTTGAGAACCACCTCCCTCGCTGATACATCGGCCTGCCTGGCCATCCCGTATGTTATGACCCTGCGCTCAATCAGGGGCATGAGCTTGCGCACCGGGTCAGAGTCCAGGTTGAGCACACCCGCTCCGTAAAAGGGGACTCGCGAGACGAACCTGAGGAATGCCTCTGAGATGTCCTCCATGCCGGAGTATGTGTCAAGGTGCTCGGGGTCAAGGTTGGTGACAACGGCTATGGTGGGGAACAGCTCAAGGAAGCTCCTGTCGGATTCGTCAGCCTCCGCGACGAGATACGGGCCCTGGCCGAGCCGCGCGCCTGTCCTCGCGCCCCTGAACCTTCCGCCTATGACAACGGTGGGGTCAAGTCCAGCGTGAGCGAGGACCTGGGCGACCATGGACGAGGTGGTTGACTTGCCGTGCATTCCAGCTATGGCTATGGAAAACTTCACCCGCATGAGCTCCGCGAGCATCTGCGCCCTCGGTATGACAGGAATCCCCATTTCCCTTGCCGCGAGGAGCTCAGGATTATCATCCCTTATTGCTGATGAAACAACGACCAGGTCAGCGCCCACGGGGTTGGCCGGGTCATGGCCGTAGAACACCCTCGCGCCCAGCTCCTCCAGGTGCCTGGTTGTTTCCTGCCTGGCCAGGTCGGAACCAGTGACAGTAAAACCCAGGTTAAGGAGAACCTCGGCTATGCCGCTCATCCCTGACCCGCCTATGCCTATGAAGTGGACGCGTTCGTATTTCTTTTTCGGGAGGATCATGGGCCAGCCCCCCATCCATTTGAGTTATTCATCGGCAAGATCGGCATCATAGTCCTTCCAGGATCGTCCTGGCGGCTGTGAGGAATTTCCTGGATTCCAAGAGGAGCTCCGCGGCCTCCGTTTTCCTGAATTCCCTGAGCCGGAATTCAGCCTCGGTGTGCGCGTCCCGGAGCATTATCAGGGAAGTGGAAAGCTCCCGCGGCACGAGGCCGGTTTTGACGAATTTGTCCATGAACATGTCCAGGCACCTCCGGGCATCCGATGGCTCGTCCCCGCTCATGATTAGGAGGGCCTTCGCGGCCAGGTATGCCGAGTAGTAGGCCGAGGAAACAGCTATGTTATACAGGCCCTTGTCCACAAGCGCGTCCGCGGCCATCAGGTTCTTCTCTGCCCTGGCTAAGAGGGTTTTCATGCGCCTGGCCTGGTAATCGTTCCGGCCGCGCTCGGCCTTGTGCCTTACTCCTCCCATCAGGGCTATTCGCTTTTTCCTCTCCTCTGCTTCGTGTTTGGGCATCGCGAGGGTGACCACATGCACTCCGGTTTCCTGGAGTATGGATGTCTCCAGCTCCGAGAGCGCCCTCCGGGTTTCCGTATCAAGGCTAGCCTCGCCATCTAGGACAAGGACACCAACCAGTCCGCCATCATCTCTCCACATCATCAGGTCAACCAGGGAGTCCCCCAGGAGCTGGGATATTCCTCCCCGGTATGCGTTGTAAGCCTCGTTCATTTAAGAGCCTCCTTCTGTTTCTCTCAAAACCATGTCAAGAACCACGGCCGCGGCGCGGGGTTTCGCGAATTTCCTTATGGCCCTGGCCATGGCAGAAAGCCTGTTTTTGTCTTCCATGAGCTCGCGCAGGAGAACGGGCAATTCATCAAGCCGGTCCTCCGGCAGGACAACAACCCCACCAGTCCTCGCGAGGGCCTCCGCGTTTGCCCTCTGGTGATCGTCAGCGGCGTGCGGGAACGGAACGAGAACAGCGGGCAGGCCGAAAAACGCTATCTCCTGCGAGACCCCTCCGCCTGCTCTCGCTATGGCTATGTCAGCCGCTGAATAAGCGCATGAGACATCCGGAAGGTAATCAACCAGGAGGAAATTCTCCCCCTTTTCGGGATAATCCTTCCTGAAGATCGGGTAATCCCTCTTGCCGGCTATCACGAGAAACTGGGCCTCAGGCATGCGACCAGCTATCTCAAGGGCCTTGGCCGTAAGCGCCCTTGCGCCCTGAGAGCCTCCCATAACGAATACCAGGGGCCTGTCGTCAAACCCGAGCTGGGACCTGGCGGAGGACTTCGGGATCTCTCGGAGGTTTCCGCGCAGGGGATTTCCGGAAACGAAGCAGGTGGCGCCTGGCAGGTGCTCGGATGTATCCGGGAATGTGGTGAAAACGGCTACAGCCCCGCGGGCAAAGGCGCGAACGGTCGCTCCGGGGATGACATTCTGTTCCATGAGCCAGTATTTCTTTCCCCTCATTTTAGCGGCCAAAAGGGCCGGGACAGAAGCGTATGAGCCAAAGGCTATTAAGGGACCGCGGCCGACCACGCTCAAACACCTGATCGTCCCGAATATTATCTTCATACTGGATGTGAGCCTCTTGCCGACCGGAACCCCGGACAGTGGGCCAGATGGAACCTTCAGTCCAGAGAGGCCCTCGGTGATTATGCCTTCCTTTATCTGTCCCAGGAGAAAGAGAACCTGAATGTCCCTGGACCGGGCCTCCTCCGCAAGGGCCATCGCCGGGTAGAGGTGGCCGCCGGTCCCGCCGGTCGCTATCAGGAGTTCCACGAGCGCGCCCTCCTTGAAAGGTTCAGAAGGATGCCAGCCATTCCGGAATACAGGACGAGGGAGCTCCCACCATAGCTCAGGAAGGGCAGGGCCAGACCCGTGGGCGGCATGAGGCCGAGGACAACTGAGATGTGCGCGAGGCCATAGAGGCCTATAACGCCGGAAGCGCCAAAACCCAAAAGTCCAAAAAACCTCTCGCGCTGGAGGAGCCTGTTAGAAACCACGATGCCCCTGAGAACCACGAGCATAATGAGGGCTAGAACGGCAAGGGAACCGAGGAGGCCGAGCTCCTCGCCCACAACAGCGTAGATGAAATCAGTGTGGGGTTTAGGCAGGTAGAGAAACTTCTCCTTTCCCTTTCCGGGACCAACCCCGACGAGTCCGCCCTCAGCCAGTCCTATCCTTGCCTGGGTCACCTGGTATGCGCCGCCCTGGATGAAGCTCTCAACGCGCTCTCTCGCGTGCGGGAAGAACCTTACAGCCGCCGCGAACGCTGTGGCCGCGAGCGCGCATGTCAGGAGGATGTGTCCGAGGCGGGCGCCGCCCAGGAAAAGCATCAGGATGCCCACCAGCGCGAGTATCGCTGAGGTGGAAACCGCTGGCTCCAGGAGGACGAGGCCAACCAGGATGCCGGTCGCTCCGAGCGCGGGCAAAAAGCCCCTGGTGAAGGACTTTATGTCCTTCTTCGCCATGAAACGGGCCAGGAAAACCACCAGGGCCAGCTTCGCCAGGTCAGAGGGCTGGAAGCTGAATCCACCGAATATGAACCACCTCCTGGCGCCGAAAGCGGTCTTGCCCAGGAAGAAAAGGGCGACCAGGAGCACAACCGCGACCCAGAAAACTTTGCCCGCGTGGCGCTCCCAGAACTCGGCCGGCAGGGCATACATCAGGATCATCACCAAAACAGCAACCAGGAGCCGCATGAGGTGCCTGAGGAAGAAATAAAACTGCGGGAGGTCGTTGGCCTGGGCTAGATATGAGGAGGATGTGTAGACGATGAGCGCCCCAACCGCCAGCAAAATGAAAACCGGAACAGCGATCAGGAGATCAAGGCCTCCGGAGCGCTCGGCCGCGGAGTCGCGGGTTCTGGTCTCAGAGTTGATTGACGGCATACTGGAAGTCCTCCCCTCTTTCCGCGTAGTTTCTATACATATCAAAGCTCGCGCAGGCCGGGGATAGGAGAACGACATCCCCTGGCGCCGCCATCCTTAAGGCAGACCTGACGGCCGAACCCATGCTATCGGCCGTTATTACCTCAACCAGATCAGAAAAGGTCTCGCGCACCTTCTTTCGGCACGCTCCGATAGCGACTATGCCCTTCACTTTTTCACGAACGACCTCGCGCAGGCCCGTGAATTCAACGCCCTTGTCAAGCCCTCCCATTATCAAAATCACATTGCCATCAAAACCCGACAGCGCGGCCACGACAGCGTGGGGATTCGTGCCCTTTGAATCATCGTAGAATTTGACCCCGCGGAGCTCCCGGACGAACTGGACGCGGTGCGGGAGGCCCTCAAACTCCCTGAGAACACGCCTTATTTTATCAAGCGAAACGCCCGCGAGTCGCGCCGCGAGCGCGGCGGACAGGGCGTTCGCCACATTGTGCAGGCCGACAACGCGGAGCTCGCTCCGGGCCATCAGTTTCTTTCCCTGGATGATCAGGGTATCGCCGGATAACCACGCATCCGCCTCTCTCTTCAAGCTGAAGAAATAAACGCTTGAGCTCGTTTCTTTTGAGAATTCGCTTACCACCGGGTCATCCGCGTTCAGGACCAGCTGATCCTCCTCGGTCTGGTTCGCGAATATCCTGGCCTTTGCGGCGCGATAATCCTCAATGTCAGGGTGCCAGTCCAGGTGATCAACATCAATGTTCAAGATCACCGCCACCTGCGGCTTGAACGCATCTGACTGCGCGAGCTGGAACGAGGAGCACTCCACGGCAAAACAACCGTGGCCGGGAGCGAGGTCGGATAAAGGCAATCCGACATTGCCGGAAGCGGGAACACTGAGCATCCTCGCGATCATGCCGGTCACCGTGCTCTTGCCGTTCGTCCCGGTCACGGCCACGACTGTGCCGGATATGTTCCTCCAGGCCAACTCAAGCTCCCCCATCACTGGGATTCCTATGTCAGTTGCCCTCCTGACTAGCCAGTTTGATGGGGGAACGCCGGGGCTGAGAACCAGGAGCTGGGCCGAGAGGCCGCGGAGGGTATGACCACCGTGCTCGTATTCCCGGAGCACCGAAAGGGAACACGGGGACAGGAAGGAGCTGTCGGTGAGAAAAACCTTTGCCCCGAGCCTTTGGAGGAGCCTGGCCGCGGCCAGACCAGCGGTCCCGCCGCCAACAACGGCCGCACTCAATGATCCCCAACTGTTCCAGAAACCGCTCATCCTGCACCTCCGAAACAGGCCGGGGTTCCAAGCCATCGGTTCCCGCGAGGGATAGGAACCTCTCGCCCTAATGAGCCAAGCGATGAAATAACTCTCGTCAGCCTCATCTTATCTTCAGGGTTGAAAGGGCGAGGAGCGCGAAGAGGATTGAGATTATCCAGAACCTGACCACTATGGTGGCTTCATCCCAGCCCTTGCGCTCGTAGTGATGGTGTATGGGCGCGCACAGGAACACGCGCTTGCCCCTCGTTAGCTTGAAGTATCCGACCTGGATCAGGACAGATAGAGCCTCCAGCATGAAAAGCCCGCTCGCGATGATCATCACGATCTCGTGCCTGGTGAGTATCGCTATTATCGCCATCGCGGCTCCGAGGGCCTGGCTCCCCGTGTCACCCATGAAAACCCTCGCCGGGTGCGCGTTGAACCACAGAAAGCCAAGGAGCGCACCCAGAATGGCGCCCGCTAGGACCGCGAGCTCGCCCGCGTTAGGTATGTAGAGGATGGCGAGATATGAGGAAAGCTTGATGTGGCCAGCCGCATAGGCTATCGCGGCCAAAGCCGCGAATGTCGGCAGTGCCGCGCCCGCGGCGAGCCCGTCCAGGCCATCTGTGAGATTGACCGCGTTGGTCGTCCAGACAAACAACAACATGGCAAAAAGCACATAGAAATAACCTATGTTCAGGAGAATGTTCTTGGCAAAGGGCAACTGAACGAGGAACGCGCCATCGGGATACGCCCAGGCCAGGCCCAGGACCACCAGGACGCTCAGCACAAACTGGAAGAGTAGTTTCCACCACTTGCCCATGCCTTTTTTCTTTTTGCCCCTGCGCTTTATTATATCGTCCGCGAGGCCGACAATCCCCATGTATATGATTGAGAACAGAGCTATGCCAACAAGGGCAACTGGCCTTGCCCAGAGAAACGACGAGAGGATTATGCCGATGAGCATCATTATCCCGCCGGACGATGGGGTTCCCTCCTTGCGCATGTGGTTTTGGGGGACATCCTCGGATATGCGCTCTTGTAGGCTGAATCTCTTTATGAAAAGGGGCATGAACAGGAACACGAGCGCGCCGGAGGTCAGAGCGGACATCGCGGTCCGGAATGTTATGTAGTAGAAGAGGTTGAACGGGGTAAAATGCGGGGTCAGTGGATAAAAGAGTTCATAGAGCATTTCCCAGAACCTCCAGTATTCTCTCAAGGCCGACGAGCCTTGAACCCTTCAGAACCAGAGTGTCGCCGGGCTTCAGGATCTCTACAAGGCGCGCCGCGGCGCCCTCTGGGTTGGGGAACCATTCGCCCCGCGAGGCCCTGGCTGTTTCTTTTGCCTCCTGGCCGACGCAGAGTATTGCCTTGAAACCCCTCGCGCCAGCGATCTCGCCCAGCTCTTTATGCATGGCAGGAGAAGCTTCCCCGAGCTCAAGCATCTCCCCCAGGACCAGGACGGTTCTCTCCGGAGCCGAAAGGGAGAGAACGAGCGCCTCAGCGGAATCCGGGTTTGAGTTGTAGGCATCGTTTATAACCTTTATGCCGCGCATTTCCTCAATTCTCATGCGCATCCCGGTTGGTGAATATGAAGAGAGGACGGATTGAGCTTCCTCGGGGCTAACGCCAAACTCAAACGCTATAGCCAGCGCGCACGCCGCGTCGTGCGCGTAGCCGGGATGAGGGACAGGGACGCGAAACTCTTGTCCCCGGAATACGAAGGAGACAGCGTCCTGTTCAAGTCTTGGGTTCTCAGCGGAGAAGCGGATCAGCCTGATATCTGGCCTCAGGGCCGAGAGAACTATGTCCTCGTGGGGAAGAACCTGGGGCAAAAAGGCAAGCCCGTTCCTCTCAATGCACGATAACAGAGAGGATTTTTCCCTGGCAACGCCCTCGGTGCTTCCGAAGGCCTGAAGGTGGCTCCTCCCTATTGCCGTTATCGCGGCCATGTGAGGCCTCGCAAGACCACCAAGCGCCCTTATCTCTCCGTGGTGATTGGTCCCTATCTCAAGGACAAGGAAATCGTGATCGTCGGAGGCGAGTATGGACAAAGGAACGCCTATGTTGTTGTTGAAGCTCTTCGGGCTCGCGGAAACCGAGAACCTGGCCGAAAGGATGAGCGAAAGCATGTCCTTCGTCGCGGTCTTGCCAAAGGAACCTGTAATGGCTATAACGCGAGAACGGAGCCGATTCCTGTGGAAGAAGGCGAGCCTTCCCAGCGCGGGAAGGGTCTCCTCCACGACGATAATTGGGCGTTCTCGCCCCTTGAAGTAGACGGGGACGACCGCGCCGGCCGCGCCGCGAGCAAAAGCGTCCGGAACGAACTCAACGCCATCCCTGGCGCCGCGGAGCGCGAAAAACAGATCGCCCTGTCGGATGGTCCGGCTGTCAACCGAGACCCCCGTAGCCAGGGTATCAGGGCCCCTGAGCTCGCCCATCAGGGCTTTCTCAATCTCAGCCAGCATGTATCTCACCTATAATCTCCTCCGCGACAACCCTGTCCGAGAAGGGCACGCGTGTGCCCCTTATTTCCATGTAATCCTCGTGGCCCTTTCCAGCTATCAGAAGGACATCTCCGGGCGCGAGGCCGGCTATGGCCGTCCTGATGGCCTCTCGCCTGTCCGGCACGACCAGGGGTGAGGTCTCCATTCCGGAGAGTATCTCCCGGATTATGTCAGCTGGTTCCTCGTCCCTCGGGTTATCCGTGGTCAGAATTACTCTATCAGCTTCTTGTTCAGCGACCCTGCCCATCATGGGCCTTTTTCCCCTGTCCCTGTTGCCGCCGCAACCGAAAACCAGGTGAAGCTTTCTCTTTGTCAGGAGTCGCGCGGCCCTGAGCGCGCGCGAGAGGGACTCCGGAGTGTGGGCGTAATCAACTATGATGAGGAAATCTTTCGTATCACCAATCTTCTCAAAGCGTCCTGGAGGGCCTTTTGCGGATCTAAGTGCAGAGGCTATCGTTGGTAATTCAAAGCCAAGTCCAGCGAGGACAGCGGCCGCGGCCCCAGCGTTAGCGGCATTGTGGAGGCCAACCAGAGGCAGGTGTGTCTTTACGGACTGGCCGGCCATCTCAATCTCAAGCGCGAGCCCGGCCGCATCGGAGGTCAGGATCTTCACCCTCAATTCCCCCTTCCCGTTCAAGCTAAAAAGGATAACCCTGGCAGGGGTCTCCTCAACGAACCTGTGCGCCCAAGGGTCATCAGCGTTGACAACCGCGACCGCAGAGGCCGGGAGCATTCGGAAGAACTCCAGCTTCGCTTCCGCGTATGCCTCCTGGGTTCCGTGGTAATCAAGGTGATCCCGGCCAAGGTTGGTGAAAACCCCAGCGGAAAACTCAAGGCCGAGGATTCTCCTTTCCGCTACACCGTGAGATGAGACCTCCATCACGCCGAATCCCGCGCCCTCCTCTATCGCCCTGGCGAGTAGTCTCTGTATGTCAGGGGACTCCGGAGTAGTCCTCTCGGCTGGCCAGGATGATTTTGGGGTGGAATACTGGACGGTGGTGAGGAGGGCTGAGGGGTGGCCCATGGCCCGAAGAACGGAGTGGATTATGAAAGCAGTGGTTGATTTTCCGGCTGTCCCGGTTATGCCCACGAGCTTCATCCTGCCGGAGGGATGTCCGAAAAACCTGTCCGAGAGGAGGGCCATGGCCTCGCGGGCATCAGACGCTATAACCTGGGGAAGGGTGGAATCAACTGGCCTGGCCGTCAAGAGGGCCGAGGCCCCGCCCCTTTCCGCATCAGGAACGAAACGGTGTCCATCTGTATTTCTGCCGTAAAGCGCGCAGTATAACGCGCCTGGAACTATGTTCCTGGAATCGTATGCGATGTCGGTTATCTCCGGGTCGCCTGTCCCGATTATCGTGAATCCCTCTGCCAGCTCGCGTAATCTCATTTTTTCCCCATGGCAAGAAGGCCATAGCCCCTGTTTATTATGAAAAGGGCTATCCTTCTAAAACAAGGCGCGGCGACATCCCCGCCGTAGTGAGCGTTTTTCGGCTCATCAACAACCACATATATCAAGTATTCTGGGGAATACGCGGGGAAGAAACCCGCGAAAGAGGCAACTACCCGGCTCTGGCTGTATCCGCCGGATATCGTGTCCGGCTTCTGCGCGGTGCCGGTCTTGCCCGCTATCATCATGCCATCTATTCTCGCTTTTTTACCGGTCCCCTCCTCCACCACGCCTATCATGAGTTCCCGAAGGGTGTCCGCGATCTCCGGCGAGAGGACCCTGCGGATAGGGATCCTGTCCGGAAACTCGCGAAGCCCCCCCTCTATAACCATCCTTTTGATTAATCTCGGCGCGAGCAGTTCCCCGCCGTTGGCTATCGCGCACAGGGCCATGGCCATCCCTATACCGGTGACCATTATCCCCTGGCCCATGCCGGCGTTCGCTGTCCTTATGCGCGGCCACCGGGAGGGCCTATCTGGCCTCCGCGACCACTCGCCCGGAAGGCATATTCCCGTCGGCGAGAAAAGGCCGAACCTCATGAGAACCTCGTAGATGTTTTGTGGGCCAATCTGCAAGCCGAGATAGGCCATGCTCCTGTTTGAGGAGTGCACGAGCGCGTCGCGCCATGTAAGACCGCCGGGGAATATCTCCACATCGCCGATGAGGTGCTTGCCTACCTGGAGCTTGCCCTGGCCGATCGGGACGGAATCTGAGAGACAGAGGCCCTGCTCCAAAGCCTTAGCCATTATAAAGGGCTTAAGTGTTGAGCCCGGCTCGTAGGGGTCCGTGAGCGCGTATATCCTTTCGGAGGGCGGATACTGCGCTATGGCGAGAATCTCCCCGGTTCTTGGATCAACGATGATCACGAAACCTTTGTTGGCCTGGGTCTCTTCCACTGTATTTTTTATCGCTGAGTAGGCGAAGTCCTGCAGGTCAGAATCAATGGTGAGATAAACATCACAGCCGTGCTCCGGAAGCTTCTTTTCTGACCCTGGAACCGCTATGCGCTCGCCGTCAGCCGTTCTCAGGTAGACCTCATAGCCTGATTTCCCGGCAAGGTATTCCTCCAGGACCATCTCTGCGCCGGAAAGACCCACACCATCGTAGCCCACCTTTCCCACAACGCCCCTTGTGGCATCACCCATGGGACAGAAGCGCGGACTGCCAGGCCTGAGGAATATTCCCTTGACGCTGGACAGCCTGGCAGTATCCTCCGGCGAAAGACCCCTCGCCAGGAGAACTGCCTTCTTGTCCCCCATGGATACCGGGGAAACGCCAAGCCTGGCAAGCGCGCCCTTTGGGTCCGATACAGCGCTGGACTGGTAGAGGTTGAAACCAAGGCTGTTTCCAGCCAACAAAGCGCCGCGCCTGTCGTATATTATCCCCCTTTCCCCGGGGAGCTCCATCCGGGTAAGGAACTGCTTTGTCCCCAGCTCCTTGTATTTACTGGCGTTCAGCCACTGGACCCACACCAAGCGCAAGGCTATCGCGACGGCCCATAGAAGGAGCAGGAGAACCAGGGTCCTTGTTCTTGTCAACTGCCATGACCTCCGGGTAAGTCATTCCTATGCTTTTTGCCTTCTGTTCTATGACCAGGAGCCTTTCCTCCTGAGCTAGCCGTGACCTGACCAGGTTGTATTCTCTCCTGGCTGAGGCAAGCCGGGACTCCATTTCAGCGAGGCCCCTTGCCTCCGAATACACCATGCTGTTAGCCCAGGCCAAAGGAAACAGCAGGACAAACAGCAAAAAGAATGCCAAAAGAGACTTCTTCATCAATCTCTCCTTTTTTCATCGTGACGCGAAGCTTCGCGGAGCGAGACCTCGGGTTTTCGGCCCTCTCCTGTGGGGAAGGGCATACGGGTTTTCTGGTAAGGGGTTCGGCTCCGGGGATCCGCCCGGAGAACTTGACGAGCCTATCCTCTATGGAGTGATAGGAGATCACGGCGAGCCTGCCGCCCTCTCGGAGGCACGAGAGGCCGTGGATTATGCCGCGCGTTAATAAACGAGGCTCATCGTTGACGAACATCCGAAGGGCCTGGAAAACCCTGTGGAGCGCCTTTCCCCTCCTGCCGGGCGGGATGGCCCTCTCCACGCAGGAGACCAGGTCACCAACCCTCCGTAGGGGCCGGGAAGAGACTATTCGCCTCGCTATGGAGGCGGCAGAGGGCTCTTCGCCGTATTCGCGAAAGAGCTCGGTCAGCCGGTCGGCCGGGAGAGCGTTCAGAACCTCGCTCGCTGGAACGCCCTCGCCAGGATCATAGCGCATGTCCAGGGGTTCGTCCTCTCTTTTGAACGAGAAACCGAGTCCGGATGACTCAAGCAAGAAGGACGAGAGGCCGAGATCAAGGAAAATAGCCTGCGGCTGGGGAAACATCCCTCCATCCAGGATTTCCTTTATCATGCTAAAATCCCCTTGCATAACCCTTATGCCCGCTTTGGCCAGCGCCGGACCAGCGCGCCGAATGGTTAAAGGATTTTTTTCTATGCCAAGGACGAGGCCTCGTGGGCCAACTGCCTCCAGGAACCTGAGAGCGTGTCCGCCAAAGCCGACCGTGCCATCAACCACGAAATCCCCTGGCTGGAGTTCCAGGAGGGCGAGTGTCTCCGCCACCATGACCGGCTGGTGCATCATAGTCTCAGGCCCTGGGGCAGTTTCACATCCTCCGAGTATTCCTGATATTTCTCCGGCGACCATATCTCAAATCCTCTTGGCAGTTTCACGAAAAGCGCTTTGTCCTTTATTCCAGCGTGCTCCGCGAGGTGTCCCGGAATCACGACCCTGCCGGCGGAGTCAACATCAACCGTCTCCGCGAAACCCTGGATCAGCCTGGCCGCGGCCCTGCCGGGCCCTGGCCTGGAATCAAGGTCCCTGAGTTGCTCTTCAACCTTCTCCCACTCTGGCTCCGGATAGACCACGATGCACGGCTCGCCCAGGTGGGTCATCACGAGCCTGCGCGATGGCCTCGCCATGGCCCTTTTCGTTACCCTGATGAGGTGGTCCCTGACGCCTCCGGGAATGACCACCCGGCCCTTGGGATCCACGGCCGCAATGGCGTTATTCCTGTTCTTAGGCATCTTAGCCACTTTATACCACCTTATGCCAGGCGTAAAGTATATAGCATTGTCAAGGCCTGATCCGAACAATTATTTTTCCTGTAATCATGCGGGTTTCAGAGATTATCCGGCTAAGTTGGCTCTACGCAAGGACTTAGCTTATAAGTTCTTGATAATAAAGGACTTACAGGATCGGGTTTGGCCAAAGTAAGGCCGGAGGCCGCAATCTCCCACCGACAGGGTTCTTCCGGTCCTGTTTCATCGTGAAGATCCCGTTCAATCCCGGTTGGAGGCCACGGAGCGCTCTGGCCACGGCAGGCTTATTGTGAAACCATGGCGGCAAAGAGCGTTCTATCATCGGTGATTATCTCTCCGGGAAAGCCTTCGCCTGTCCGTTCTTGTTCTGGCTGGCCCTGCAGGGGACTGGAATATTCGTTTTTCCAGGGACCGGTGGCGCACAGTGGCTTTCCGGGTGTATAATCTTAATCTACAGACAGATGAAAAGGATCCTCTTATCCGTATTCGTTCTGGCGGGGATGGCATGGGCCCAGGCCGACGCGGACTCGCTGATGAGGGCCGCTCAGAACCAGGACAGGGCAGGAAAATACGACGAAGCCGTGATGACTTATGGCATGGCGGCCAACATGTTTTATCAATACGGCGAGACAGACCGGGCCCTGGCGGTTGTCTCATCCCTGAAGGAGCTCGCGACCAGGGCAGAAAGGGCAAACCAATACGGGCCTGCCGCGAGCTCTTTCGGCCTCGCGGCAAGCATCCTGAGAAAGACCGGCAAGCCGAACGAGGCTCTGGCGATGGTCTCGGCCCTGAAGGAGCTCGGAGGGAAGGCTGAGAAAGCGGGGGACATCAGCTCGGCCGGCACCGCATACGGCATAGCGGGTGACATACTAATGGAAGCCGGAAGATCTCTTGAGGCCGCGGAGCTATATACCAGGTCGGGCGAATTCTACGAGAAGGCCGGGCAATACAGGCTCGCGTCCTACGCATACGGCGACGCGGCCGATCTCCTGGAGGGAGCCGGCAAGACAGAAGGGGCAAACGCTCTACGCAAAAGGGCCGTGGAGGTGAAGAACAAGGCAGGTGGAAACTAGTGGGAGCCGTTTCCCGCGCGAGGGGATCAGGGCGGGGGATCAGAATCCGAACCGCCAGGGTTGATTCCCCTCATGAACAAAGCTAGAGCCCCAGCGTGGCACCTGGCGAGCGCCCTCTCGTGTGAGCCTGTCTTGGCGTGTATCAGGGTGTATGCCTTCTGGATGTAGGCCTGGCGCTCCTGGCGTGGAAGGGACGAGAAAGCGTGTCTGGCGCGAGCGATCTCCTCGTCCTGGTATCCCTTGACCTTATCCTGCTTCACATAACCAGGTGGGTATCGCAGGTTGTCCCTCGCGAGGACAGCCTTCAGGATGGCCAGCGGACAGCGGGGCTGTGTTTTGCTCAGCGCGTATGTGTATTCAAGGACGCGGATGGCCTCGTCAACCTTGTCCTGGCCGTATATCCGGTAGAGTCCGAGGAGATCATCCTCCCGGATGTCAAACCTCCTTTCCGATGTAAGGCGTTCCCCAGGCACGAGGCGCCGAAAGGGGCCACGAATGCCCCTGGCTACATATCCCGCTGAGACAAGGGATTTCATGGCCCTCTGGACGGTTCTCACGGAATATCCGGTTGCCCTGGCTATCTCATGGTTGGAGGCCGATCCCATGTTGATTATGGCTACGAGGACAGCGGCATCTCGCCTTCCCAGGGCCTCGGTTATCCTTCTCTGGGTTTCCCATCTCATGCCGGTAATAGTGCTCAGTTCCGGCAGGATGTCACGCTCTCTACCAGTAAGAAGCTTTTATTTATAAAAAAATCTTCTTACCCGTATAGAGGGTGACAGCGCGGCGTGGCAAGGCGCGGCTTTTTGAATTCACACGCTGACAAGGCACATAATATCAGCATGAACGATAAACAGGTTCGGGTTCGTTTCGCGCCGAGCCCAACGGGCTACCTACACCTGGGAGGCGCGAGGACTGCCCTTTACAACTGGCTCTTTGCCAGGAAAACAGGCGGAGTCTTCATCCTGAGGATTGAGGACACGGACAGGGCCAGGTTTGTGCCGGACTCGGTCCAGGACATCACGGAGAGCCTATCCTGGCTGGGCATACCACCGGACGAGGGCCCTCACTACCAGTCCGACAGAAGGGACATATACCTGGAAAAAGCGCGCGAGCTCGTGGAGCGCGGCGCGGCGTATCCGTGCTTCTGCACGCCGGAAAGGCTTGACCGGGTCAGAGAGGAGCGCAGGAGAGCAGGCCTGAAGGTTGGATACGACAGGGCCTGCAGGAACCTCTCGCCTGAGGAGACCGAAGCAAGGATAAAAGAAGGACTGCCACATGTCATAAGGCTTAAGGTTCCTCTTTCCGGAGAGACGAGCTTCACGGATGTCCTGAGAGGAAAAATAGCCTATGATAACCGAGAGCTTGAGGATATAGTGCTTCTGAAATCGGACGGCTGGCCAACATACCACCTGGCGAATGTGGTTGATGACCACGACATGGGGATAACGCACATCATGCGCGCGGACGAGTGGCTTCCCTCGGTTCCCTACCATGTGATAATGTATAACGCGTTCGGTTGGGAACCACCGGCTTTCGTCCACCTGCCGGTCATCCTTTCGCCGGACGGCAAGGGCAAGATGTCAAAAAGGGCCGGCGCTTTCGCGATAAGGGAAGTCAGGGCCGAGGGGTATCTCCCGGAGGCCGTTGTGAATTACCTGGCCCTTTTGGGCTGGTCACCAGGGGATGACAGGGAGATAATGAGCCTCCAAGAGATGGCAGAGGCGTTCAGCCTCCAGAGGCTTTCTGTCAGGGGCGCGGTTTTCAGCTACGAGAAATTGCTCTGGATGAACGGCGAGTATATGAGGGCAACCCCAGACCAGAGGCTCGCGGAGATGGCCATACCGTTCTTCAAGGAAAAAGGATACGAGGACACGGAAACCATACGAAAGATAATCCCGCTTTTCAAGGACAGGGCAAAGACCCTCAGGGAACTGCCGGAGATATCCGGCTATTTCTTCGGGGAACCAGAGGGATACGACGAGGCCGGGGTCAAAAAACACTTCAAGGGGTCGGAAACCGCAAACATTCTCGTGGAACTCGCGGAGAGGCTCTCCGGCATTCAGGAATGGAAACCCGAAAACACGGAATCAGTCCTCCGCGCTCTGGCCGAGGAAAAGGGGATCCCTGCCGGGAAACTCATTCACCCAACCAGGCTGGCCTTATCTGGCATGACATTCGGGCCTGGACTCTTTGAGATGATGGGGGTCCTGGGAAAAGAAACCTGCATTCACAGGCTGAAAAGGGCCGCGGAGTGGATGGAGAGGAACCTTGAGGAGGTCGGGAAATGACCAGGTTTGAGAGATCCGCGGGCATAATAGTTTTCAGGGTAGAGAACGGAAAGCCCATGTATCTCCTCCTGAAGCATCCCTCATACTGGGGATTCCCGAAAGGCCACCTTGAGGACGGCGAGACCGAGGAGGACACCGCGCGCAGGGAGCTCGCGGAGGAAACGGGCCTTACAGGGGTGGAGATAGTCCCGGATTTTCGGGAGGTGATTGAATACTGGTTCAAGAGAGGGGGCGACTCAATCCACAAGAAGGTCATATTCTTCCTGGCGAAAACGGATAACCCGGAGCTCAAGCTCTCGTCTGAACACGAAGAAGCCGGATGGTTTGACTTTCACGAAGCAGAACGGAGGGCGAGATACAGGAGCCAGCGCGCGCTCCTCAAAAAGGCACATGAGAAGGTCAAGGGGATGATCGGGGGCGAGTAAGATCCGCAGTGGCGCGGAGAGCACTATTGCCTGATGAAAGTGGTGGTTTCGGTTTAAATAAGGAACGCCTTATAATATGATACTTAAAGGAGAGAACATGATAAGGGTTAGCCATCTTTGAGCACCTCCGAACGCCTTATAATATGATACTTAAAGGAGGCTAAGAAGGCAGAGGAGAGAGATCCTGAAGGAGGAACTGGAGACCTCTGAGCGGCACAGGGATAAACTGCTCAAGGAGCAGCAGGGGAGTTTGTGCTCATCAAGGGCAGGGAGGTAATGAATACCTTCGAATCGGAAAGGGATGCTCTCAAGGAAGGCTACAGGCGATTGGGGGGAGCCTTTTCTGGTCAAGCGGGTTCTTCAATTTGACCCCCCTGGATTTCACCCTAAATATACCGGGAGGCTGCTTTGCCAGCACCGACTAATCGGCTTCAGAATATCAGCGCCACGGGTCCGGTTCTGGAGACTTTGATCGGGCCATCTTCTACATACCTCAACACGGTTCAACCAACCCGGGTTCGTCCACCGGTAAAGGTGCTGGGCTTGATTGACACCGGAGCTAGCATGACTGTTATCAGAACCAGAATAGCTCACCAGCTAGGAATCAGCCCGACGGGCATGATAAACATCCATACACCTTCCCATGTTCCCATACCTATATTCCATGTTATCAATACGATATCGGGCTTAACATTCCCCTGTTCAACATAAATTTTGAGCTGGTGGCGACGGAGGCCCCTCTACAGGGACAGCCATTCGGTTGCCTCATTGGTCGCTACATTCTATCCAGGGCTATCTTTATATACACCGGCTACGATAACTCCTTCACCCTGGCCGTATAGCTGATCCTGTCCGTTTCCGCCAGGTGATCGCGCCTTCCCTTAAATTCTTTCTCACCCTCTCCCATCCTGCTCTCGCGATGCATATTACCCTCTCGCCTTTGTTGGCTCCGGCGCGCCAGGCAAGCCTGAGTTTTCTTAGCCTGCCCGGATTTCTCTTTCCCATGAGGATTTCCTCGTCCCGCGCGCGGAGAAACCGCACCAGGCATGACTCAAGGCCCACCGCTCTGGCGAGCTCAAATGCTTTCCGCAAATTAACCAGGGGCAATATCCGCTCCGCGTCAATCTTCCAGATGAGCCTTGGCCCAAAGGTAAAGGAGCTTGCGCTCGCGTGGACCGCTATGACCAGGAGCTCGTCCTCGGGAGAAAGGAACCCGCTATCCGACCGATCCCAGAGCTTTGCCGGAGGAATGAAGAGCTCCCGCGCGACCGGATACGCGTGCAGATCAACATTGATCCTGCCCTTGTGCACGACGGTTCCCTTCTGTCTTGAGACGACCTCGGAGAAACCCTGCCTGAGAAGTATCTCCGAGAATACCGGGATATCGCGCGGGCGGATCAAGATATCTATGTCCAGGAGGGGCCTTTCCTGGGGATGATAAAGGCCGCGAGCGAGAAGGGATGAGCCTTTAATCGGGAGGAAACCGGGCGCGTTATCCCTGAGAAACGAAAGGACCGCCATGTGCGCCATGGTGTTTGAGGCCTGGAGCGCGTAATCCCGGAAAAGGGCCTTTTTTCCATCGTCCGATTTTATCCGTGGATAAACGAGGCCGAGAACACCGTGGCGGGCCGCCAGATCGCGGAAGGATTGCCAGTCGCGAACATCAACGGCTTCCCCCCTGAGGAGCGAGATCAGGGCTCCAGCGAGATCATCGGGGTCGTGTGCCAACTTCGGCTATCTCCTGGATTGCTCTCAGGCCCTCATCCCTTGAGGGGAAAACGAGGGACAGCATGCCCTCATCGGCAAGGCGTGCCACAAAAGCAAGACCGGATTTTCCGGTGGCCCGAAGGTTGAAGTTTTCCCGAAGGAGCTCGGCCGCGGCGGCCCTGCCCTTGATCGTTCCGAGCGAGGTGGGCGAACCCGGAGAGTATCTTATGCTAACTATCCTGAATAAAGGAGTGGGTCCCGCGATCTTTTCGGGTAAAAAAGACATCGGCATGGAGGGGAAAACTATCCTGCCGTCAAGGCTCAAGGGCGCGCCGTCCTCAGCCAGAAAATCGTATCCGGCATCGCACAGAGCCGCCGAAAGGGTGGTCTTGCCCGAACCCCTGGGCCCCATCATCAGTATGGCACCCTGCCGGACCCGGACCGCTGAGGCGTGCAGGACCAGAGCGTCAGCGAGCCTATGGGCAAGGGTTCTCCTCACCCAGTAGGAAAGAACATTGATGAAGTCCAGCTCCGAGGGAATCTCTCGGAAAAAACAGGCGTTATCCTCTATCTCAAAAGAATCCTCCTGGTCCCTCAATCCCACTGAGAGAAGAAGATCAGGGGGGCCGGAGTCCTGGAACCTGGATATGAAGCCACCGAAAAGGGGTGCGAGTTCGGCCGGGTAATCCCAGGCCACCCTCCTGCCAAAATGAAGCGTGATGAGGCCTCCAGGAGACTTCCCCATTTTCAGACGAGAAGACCCTTTTCCGCGAGCTCGCGCAGGAAAGCTCTGGCATCCTGGAGGGCCTGATCCTCACTTATCTCATAATGATCCGCCAGGAGCCTTGCTATCCCGGATTCCGGAAGCTCCGCGTTTTCCCAGACCAGCGCCGCGGTTTCGTTGAGGATATAGGCTTCATCAACATCGGGGTCGTAAACTATGAGGCCATCCTCTATTCGCTGTGTTAAAAGCCCTTCTTTTTTCCTCATTTGGTCATTAAAAGGTAGATGGTGAAAAACATCAGGCCGGTGCTGAGGAGGTTCATCACGAAATTGAAGTTCTCCATCGTGCAGAGCCGAAAGGCCTTGGGCACGATTATGACCTGGCCGGGGGAAACCGGCTCGTCCGGCTTATTGCCGGAGAGGATGGCACCGAGGTCAACGCGCCTGGTCTCCCATTTGTCCCCTGTCTTTGTCCTGACTATCACGCCGGAGAGCCTGGCGTCGGGCATGGCACCGCCAGCGGCCTGAACCGCGTCCGAGATGGTCATCCCCTTCCTGAACTGGATGGGGCCGGCAGTATAGACCCTGCCGGTAACCATGACCTGGGGCGGCATCAGATTCTCTATGGAGAGCAGGATGAGCGGATCCCTGTAATACGGGGCGAGATGCACTCTCAGGGTGTCCTTGAACTCGTCAAAGCTCAGCCCCCCGGCCCTTACTTTACCGGTGAGCCTGAGATACAGATAACCAGAATCGTCAATTGCCCCGGTCTCGGAGAAACCGGAGCTTCCCGGAACCTCAACCTTCAGGATGTCCCCGGGTCTCAGAGTATCCTGGGGGGCCGCCATCAAGAATACAAAACCGATCACGGGGAAAGTTTAATGGCGAGGGCCATTGTTGTGCAATAAAAGGCCCCGGCGAAACAGGGCCATTGTTTTTCTGTAATCGTTTCTATTCGCTAAGCAGGGGGGCCTTTGCAGTGGCTGTCCCTGTTGATGACGAGAGGACGAAGTAATAGATACCATCGGACAGGCCTGCCGTGGAGACCGTTGCCCTGTGGTATCCCGCGGCCACCTCGTCCCTGAAGGCCTCCTTTACCAGCTTTCCAGAGGGATCGTATAGCGCAACCGAAACATATCCATCCTTCGGAACGGAGAACAGGAGTTCAAACCTGCCCATGTGAGGAACAGCCACCAAGGAGATCCCCGGTGGCGAAGCGGTGCCCTCGGATATTTCCAACTGCGGCCTTATGCAGACCCACCTGTAGAACATGTCCGCGTCCGTGATGAGAAAGTCCATGTCGGACCAGACAACGCAAGCGCAGGTATCCCTCGCGGCCGTGGACGGCAGGATTGACCAGTGCCTGGTGTTGTTGGAGGCGTTCACCGCGGGGAAGGACCAGTTCTGGCCCCAGTCAAAGGAATACTGATACATTATCTCGCCGTTGAACATGGCCGTGTTCCTGAACCACCAGAAGATGTGGACATACCGGCCGGTCGGGTCGCAGGCCACGGATGGCGCGGCGGCCCAGCCGCCCCCGTGGGCCATCGCGGAGTCTATGGTCACGGCCGCGCCGGAGCCAGAGGGTATCCAGTTCGCGCCGTTGTCCGTGGAGCGCTTGAACCTTATGTAGTAAGCGTCGTCCCAAGCCGCGTAGACATAGTTGCCCGCGGCGGCTATGCTCGGGTAGCCGTAGAAGGATATGAGGGTGGAGGTGGTGAAAAGGGTTGAGCTGGTCCAGCTCGCGCCGTTGTCCGTTGACCTGAGATAGATCTTGTCTATGGATGTGAGCTGCCAGTAAAGGAATACCACATGGACATAGCTCCCCGATGCGGCTATATCCGGCCACATGAGGGGATATGGAATCGCACCGCCTGCCTCATATATCCTGGGCTGCTCCGCCTGCCAGGTCGCGCCGTTATCCAGGGACCTCCTCAGGCTTATGTCCATCCAGGTATCATTGTCAGAGTCGTCAAGCCAGATGACATAGACATTGTTCCCGGCCGCGGCAACAACGGGGCCATACGCGACGGAGTCCAGGCCGTGCAGGAGAACAGGGGAAGACCAGCTGACCCCAGCGTTCGTGCTCCTGGCGTAGTAGATCCAGTAGTGGTCCCTGGTAACCGTGTCCGTGTCCCCTCCGCCAAGGTTTATGTAGTATGTCCAGACCGAGTCTATGTCCCATACCGCGTGGACATAGTTGCCGTTCGCGCACAGGGAGGTCTGGCTCGGCCCCATGCCTATCTCAAAGATGGTGTCGCCGTGTGGTGGGGGATCCGGGGGATCAACAACCGTCATCAGGGTGACGAGCGGTCCCCATGTTGAGCCGAAGTCCGTGGAGCGCCGGTAGACCACCGAGCCACCGGAGTAGTAGTCGGTCCGGTTGTTCTCTGACCAGAGGACATGAACCACATCCCCAACAGCGGCAGAGTTGTGCTGTGTCCCGTGGCAGGATATTGAGCAGTTGTTCGGGGTGTTGGATATGTTGGTCACGGGACCCCAGGTTTGGGCAATGAGCGCCGGGGCAAAAACCAAGATCCCAGCCCACAGCTTGATCAGGTCTTGCCTTTTCATAAATGCACCTCCTTTCATCGTGGGAGAAATTATAGTGGGTGCGACGGGATGGTTCAAGTAGGGAGCCGACAGGGAAATTGTCGGGCTGTTCACTGTATAATTTTCCAATATGAAAACCCTGCTGATGTTTCCGGGCCAGGCATCCCAGTATGTCGGGATGGGAAAGGCGCTCTATGAAACGAACGAAGGGGCCCGCTCGGTAATGGATATGGCCGAGGAAATAACGGGCCTGCCGATAAAAAGCCTGTGCTTTGAGGGGCCGGAGGAGCTCCTGACAAGGACAGACAACGCCCAGCCGTGCATAGTCGCGTGTTCGCTTGCCGCGCTGGCCGCGTGGGAGGGTGAGTTTCACATGGCAACCGGCCACAGCCTCGGGGAGTATTCCGCGCTCGCGGCCGCGGGCGCGATATCGTTTGAGGATGCCCTCAGGCTGGTAAAAAAACGGGGGGAGCTCATGGCCAGGGCGGACGAGGCAAGGCCAGGAACCATGGCCGCGGTCGTTGGCCTGGACGAGCGCTCCATACAGGAGGTCCTTGACCAGGCCGGGGGTATCGTGATCATAGCGAACATAAACTCGCCCGACCAGATCGTGATCTCAGGGGAGACGGACGCGGTGGCGAGAGGAGCCGAGCTCTTGACCGCGAAGGGCGCGAAGAGGGTCATTCCTCTGAAGGTCTCAGCGGCTTTTCACTCGCCACTGATGGAGCCGGCTTCCGAGGCCCTGGCCCCTGAGATTGAGAGAACCGAGTTCAGAAAGCCAAAAGTGCCTGTGATCCCCTGCGCGACGGCAAAGGCCACAGCTGATCCTGATGAGCTGAAAAGGGCCCTTCTGGTTCAGCTACTGAGCCCGGTCAGGTGGACGGATATGCTGGCCGAGGCAAGGGATCAGGGCGCGGGGAGATTCCTTGAAATGGGGCCGGGAAAGGTTTTGCAGGGCCTGGCGAAAAGGACTATACAGGATGCGACAATAGAAGGGTTTGGAAGCTAAATCAACCCAGGCTTGCCTCCTGAACTATCTTTATCCCTGATGATGTTCCTATGACATCCGCGCCCGCTAACTGCATTCTCTGGACAGCCTCAAGCGTTCTTATTCCGCCAGAGGCCTTCACACCGCAGTCCGTCCCCTCAACCGCGAAGTGAAGCAGGGCAACATCATACAGGGTCGCGCCACCCGCGAGGAAACCCGTGGAGGTCTTGACGAAGGAAACTCCAGCACCCGCGAGGGTCTTTGCCGCGCCCTCCTTCTCGTCCTCTGACAAAAGCCCGCATTCCAGGATTGCCTTAATGGGAACGCCGAACGAGAGGAGGGACTTTGCCTCTCGCTCAAGGGTTTTGAAATCCTTTGTTTTCGCCAGAGATATGTCAATCACATAATCTATCTCTGATACGCCATTCCCCAAAAGCAGTTCGGCCTCCCTCATCTTAACATCAAGGGCGTGAAATCCCATCGGGAAACCGACCACCGAGACCAGGGGCATTTTCTCATCGCCGATTGCCTCCCGGGCCACGCTCGCGAGCGTTGGGGCGACAACTATTGACCTGAAGGGATAAACGAGGCTGTTGCTGACAAACGCTCTAACCTGCTCAGGGGTTGCATCGGGATCCAGGAGGGTGTTATCTATGACCCTCGCTATTAAATCGGGCGCCACGGGCTCAAGAAAGGCCTTCCTGGCCTCCTCAGCCCAGGCCTGGGCTTTCGGGTTCATGAGGAAATTATAATGTTTCTGGTGATCCCCGTGCTCGCTTTAGTGGCCATCCAGACTATCGCCAGTCTGCCCACGGAACAGGAATGGGCCGAAAGCCTCGTGCGGAAAGGGAATGGTTCGGATCAGAAAGCTATCCCTGGTTTATTGGAGTTCTCTTGCGGCTAATATCCGGGCCCGAACTGGATGTGCGGGACCCACTTGCCGCCATCGTTGTCAAAGCCGTAACCGAGGTCAAGGCCGATTATGCCCAGGAGGGGAACCTCCACCCTGACGCCCACGCCAGCGCCCTTCTTGAGCTCAGCGAAATCAACCATGTTAAGCCGCCACCAGCTCTGGCCAGCGTCAAAGAAGGCCAGGACATACATCTGCTCGGAAATCCTGAAACGCTCCTCAAATGTCCCTATGAAAAAGTGCCTCCCGCCAATAACATTGCCGCCGGCTTCAACCCCGACTGACCTGTATTGATAGCCCCTGAGACCGTATGGGCCTATGTCTCCAAGCGCGTAATACTCGTAAAAGGGAACATCCGTCCCGGTGGTTATGCCGAAGAGAGAACCCCATTTCAGGGACAGGACCGAGACAAGCTTCTCCGACTTCAGAAACGCCTTGTAAAAAGAGGTGTTGATGGAGTGCTCGGTGTAGCTGACATCCCCACCCAAGGGGCCGCCCGTAAAACCAAAGGTGTATCCAAGGCTGTAGCCCCTGAACGCGTTGAATATCCTGTTCCGGCAGTCATAGGTTATGCCGGTTGACATGGTGGAGGAAACGAGCCTATCCCTTCCTTGCCAGAACTCGTAGAGGGGAAATCCCTGGTAGGCCGAGGAAATATTGTAGACCTTGATCCACTCCAGTCGGTAGGAGAGCGAAACGCGCCAGAGGTCTGACCAGAGCCACTGGGAATAAACCGCGTTCGCGCCCATGGAGTTCTGGTTATACTGGTATGGGTAATACCTGGTCAGGCTGTATATGGTGCCGCCCAGGGACCTGGGCCTGCCGAAAAGCCACGGCTCGGTGAAACCTATGGAATAGTTCTGCCGCCGAGAACCCCAATCAAGCATGAAAGAGGCCTGCTGGCCCCTTCCGAAAAGATTCGGCTCGGTGACCGAAGCGTTGAAGAACAGGCCCTCAATACCCGAGTATGAGGCGCCCGCGCCTATCTGGCCCGTGGGTTTCTCGCTCACCACGAAAATCACATCAACCCACTCTGAGTCAGGGACAGGCCTGAACTGCAGGTCAACCGCCTCAAAGTAGTTCAGGTAATACAGGTCACGAATGGATTTTATCGCTTTCTCCCTGTTGAAATATTCTCCTGGCATCAGGTCAAGCTCGCGCCTGACGACATAATCGTATGTCCTGGTGTTTCCTGCTATTTCTACCTTGCGAACCTTTACCTTCCAGTTTTCGCTGACGACGAATTTTACATCAATGCAACTGTCCGTCGCGCGCTCCTCCGGCACCACCTGAGCGTAGATGTAGCCGGAGTCCGCGTATATGCCGGCGATGTTAACCACCGCCATATCCAGCCTTGACTTGTTGTAGTCCTTGTCCGAGTAAGGGGTTCTCCAGAAAAGGTTGTATTTCAGCTTCTCTGTCCAGCCTCTGCTCCTGGTTAGGCCCGCGACCTTTGCCAGGAGGGAATCCGGGAAGACCGTGTTGCCCTCAAAGCTCAGGTTCCCGAACCGGTAGCGCGGGCCCTCGTTCACATATACAATGAGCCTCATCAGGCCTTCCTTCATGTATTCCGTCCGGAAGGAGTCCACCTTTGCCCTTGGGTAGCCGTGATCCTTGTAGAACTTCTCAAGGTTCGCCATGTCCTGGTACCACTTTTCCTCGTTGAACTTTCCCTGCCGGAACATCCTGCGCCACCAGTTGAGCTCCTTGTTCTGGAAGTGGCCAGCGAGCTGGTGATCCGAAAAGGCCTTGTTCCCCTCTACTTCTATCTTGCCTATCTTGTATTTTTCTCCCTCGTCAACGATAATCCTTACCTTAACCTCGCCCCTCTCGTCAGGCTCAAGCACTTGGACCTCCACCTTTGCCTTCAGGTAGCCCTTGTCCCGGTATATCTTTTCCACCATGGCCTTTATCGCGAAAAGCCTGTATCGGGTCGCGCCCTTGAGTTTATGGACTTTCAGGCTGTCCTCCAATTGCTTGGTCTTGACCTTGCGGACAAACTTGAACTCCCAGCCGGATATCCTGGGGGCCTGGTCAAGCTCCAGTCTCAGGCTGAGCTGGCCCTGGCCGACAACCGTCCCGTATATCCTGACATCGTCATACAGGCCCGTTGAGAACATTCTGATGACCGCGCTGTCAATGTTGTCGTAGCGGACCTGGTCGCCAACCTTTATCCCGAGCTGTGACATTACCTCGGTCTCCGAAAGCCCGTATTTCAGCACCGGCAGGTCAATCCTGCATACAGTATAGACCTGCGCTATGATAGCCAGAGTTATCAAGACAAACCTCCACTAGGGCTAAATTCTAAAGCTCGCGTGGGCCTGGACACCATCCGGAAACCCGCTCAGCGGCCGGGAAATGAGGCAGGAGGGCACCGCTTTGGGTTATCATCTTAGCTATGACCGAGAAAGAGATGGTAAATCTCATGTGGGACAGGCTATTATCGGATGTCCCTGGCATGGACGTTTTCATGATAAGCCAGGAAAGGGATATAATCTGGTTCAACAAGAGCGCGGAGTCATGGGCAGGGCCGGTCCGAGACGCGAGGGGGAAGAAGTGCTACGCCCACCTGGGAGGATCCGAAAGCCCTCACGAGAACTGCCCAATACCGAAGCTGATGGCCACAGGAAGGCCACAGATAGACCTGGTAACCGATGGGGATTCCCCATATCTCGTGATAACGCTTGATCTTGGAAATGGGCTTACGGGCCATCTCTACATGGATTTCAAGAGGCTAATGGCCGCTGAAAAACCTTCAGATGACCGCGTTTAAGCATCAGGGGTATAAACCATGAGGGTCCTCCAGATAGGCTACCTCCCGCTTGAGAAGGGCGGGGGATCCGCTGGAGGAATAGCCACTCACATCTGGGAGCTGTCCGAAACGCTGATGGACGCGGGCCACTGCCCTGAGATCCTGGCGCAGAACATCAAAAGGAACCTGATCGTTGAGGGTATTCCTGTTTATCGCTTCGTGACCAGGAAAGAGGCAATCCTCCTTCCTTTAAGACAAAAGCCTTCAATTAGCGTTCTGAGGGCGGCTGGCTCCGCGAGGGGCAGGTGGTTCAAGGGCGTGGGAAAGGCGCTCTGGGTCAGAAGGGTGCTGGATTCGGCGAGGCCGGACCTGATCCATTCCCACATTCCATCGTTTTTCTTCGTCCCCGTTGCCAGGGCCCTGGGATACCGGGGGCCTGTTGTCCTAACGGTCCACTCCGTCCACGACATAACATACGGCACGGCTGACCCCGTGGGCCTGGCCAGGATGAAGGCGCTTTTCCAGGACAGCATGAACCTGGCTGACGCGATAATCGCGGTTCACCCGCATGTCCTTGATGAGGCAAGGGCGCTTGGGCTTTCATGGACCGCGCCCTCCAGGGTGATAATAAACGCTGTGAACCCGCGGCTTTTCGGCATGATCCCGAGGGAAAGGGCGAGGGCGGAGCTCGGTTTTTCGGGCGAAAGGAAACTTGTCCTATTTTCCGGGATAATGACCGGACGAAAGGGGGAACAGGAACTTATCAGGGCTTTTTCTCTCCTGAAAGAGGGTATTTCGCTTGTCATGATAGGTTATGGCCCGAAGGAACAGGAGGCCAGGGCGCTGATCGCGCGGGTAGGACTTGCTGAAAGGATAATGCTGATCGGGGCAGTCCCCAGGGACCGTATGGCCATTTACTACAACGCGGCCGACCTCTTTGCACTACCGAGCCACTCCGAGGGTTTCGCGCTCTCTTACATGGAATCAATGCTTTGCGGGACCCCGTTCCTGGCGGACAGGAACATCCCGAGAGAGCTGGTCGGCCCGGATAACTGCGTTCTCGTGGATTCAAGAGATCCGGCGGACATAGCAAGGGGGATAACCGAGGCACTCGCCAGGCCATGGAACAGGGAACGCATAGCGGGTTTCGGGAAGCGCTTCGCGTGGGGGCCGGAGAAACTCTCGGAGTATCTTGAGGTTTATGGGATGGCAGAACAGGCCCGGCAGTCCGGAGGCATAAGAGGCTATAAGCCCGATTCTTGATTGGCCGTGAAGACGAACAAATCAAAACCCCCTGAAAATCCCGACTTATATCTTTCATGCTGACCATGGGGCCTCGGTGCTGTAAAATTCACCCTCCCGGAGAAAGGCTCTCGTGGCGGGATTTTCGCTGGCCCATCTTAGAGACATGATTTTCTGGGCATATAGGGGTTGGTCTGGTCCAGTAAGCTATTGCTACTTTATCAGAGCTCTCTTTATTTATTAGACGGAGCTAAGCGCATCCCCTACTCCTCTTCCCTGGGAACCAGTGAGGCGTCCACAACCCTGTCCCCATCAGCAACGGTCATTATGCCGACGCCCTGGGAGTCCCTCCTGTATTCCGGCACGCCGGAGACATCTATCCGGGCGGAAACGCCCCCCTCGGTCAGTATAACCATCTGGGCCTCGTCCTCGCAAGCGAGCAGTTTCACGAGCTTCCCCGTCTTCCTGGTCACCTTCTGGACAACAACGCCCCTGGAACCCCTGCCGAGTGGGTGAAGCTGCATGCGGCCGTTCTCCTCTTGATTCGGATCAAAGCGTTTACCATAGCCTTGTTCGGTTATGGTAAAAAGAACGGTTTTCTTCCCGACGGGCACAAGCGAGACAACAGGCGCGCCAGTGGTTCCCTTGACCGCGCCAGCCCTTCTTGACCTGGTGGTTATGTCCTTGAGCCTGAGCCGGACTGCCCTGCCATCCTCCTTCGCCATTACCACATCCTCGTCCGAGACCAGGACCGCGTCCGCGACGGAATCGCCCTCCTTCAGGATTATAACCGGCGTGCCCTTTCGTCCTCTGAGAACATCAGCGAATTTTACTTTCTTTATCAGCCCCTTCCGGGTGCCGATGACCAGGAACTTTTCCGCGTCGGTCTCCGGGTCAAAGACCAGCGCGTCAACCACATGCTCTTCCTCCTTGGTTTTAAAGAAAAGGCTCAGGGGCTTGCCCTTTGCGCCGAAACCAGCCTGGGGAACCCTGTATGTCTTCATCCAGTAGACCGCGCCGTTGTTCATTATCCACATTGTGTAGGAGTGAGTTGAGGCTATCTTGGTAGCTATAGGCCAATCGTCCTCGTAGGTGCTGAGCGCGCTCCTCCCCTGGACACGACGCCTGTATGTTCTGTATTGGCGCAGGGGAATGCGCTTTATGTAGCCTTCCTTTGTAACCAGGACAACGACATCCTCCTCCTGGATGAGCTCCTCTGCCTCAAAGTCGCCCTCCTCCGGGGCTATGGTCGTTCTCCTCTCGTCCCCGAACTTTCTCTTTATCTCAGCGATCTCGTCCTTTATTACCGAGAGGAGGAGACGCCGGTCTGCTAGCAGGGAGTTGTAGTATTCTATGTCCTTCAGGAGGCCATCGTATTCGGATTTGATCTTGTCCCCCTCAAGCCGGGTCAATTGCGAGAGCCTCATCTCCAGGATGGCCTTTGCCTGTGCCTCGGAGAAGCCAAACCCCTTCATCAGCGCGTCCCTGGCCCCGGCGGCCTCCTCGGACGCCCTTATCACTGCTATTATCTCGTCTATTATGTCCAGAGCTTTCAGGAAACCCTCAAGGATGTGGGCCCTGGCCTGAGCCTTAGCGAGTCTGAATCTGGTCCGCCTGGTTACAACCTCCTCTCTGTGCGCCAGGAACTTCGCCATCATGAGCCTGAGGGGCATGAGCTTAGGTTGGAGGCCGTCCAGGGCAAGCATTATCGCGCCAAAAGTGGTTTGGAGCGCGGTGTGCTTAAACAGCTGTCTGACAAGCACCTCTGGGTCAAAACCCTTCTTTAGTTCTACTACAATCCGTAATCCTTCCCTATCAGACTCATCCCTGAGATCCGCTATGCCCTCAATCTTTTTCTCCCGGGCGAGCGCGGCTATCTGCTCTATTATCACGGTCTTGTTGACCATGTATGGTATCTCTGTAAATACAACCTCCGGCGATTTCTTCTGTCTCTCCTCTATTTTATACCTTGCCCTGACCACTATCCTTCCCCTACCCGTTGAGTAGGCCTCCCTTATCCCTTTTTCGCCCAGGATGACACCACCCGTTGGAAAATCAGGGCCTTTCACGATGGAAAAGAGCTTTTCGTCCGGGAGGTCTGGGTCATCTATCAGGGCCATCAGGCCATCCGCGAGCTCGGATATATTGTGGGGAGGAATGTTCGTTGCCATACCAACGGCTATGCCAGACGAGCCGTTCGCCAGAAGATTCGGGAAACCTGATGGCAGGACCAGGGGTTCCTGCAATCTGCCGTCAAAGTTCGGGGTGAAGTCAACTGTCTCTTGGTCTATGTCAGTCAGGAGCTCGGTCGCAACACGGGAGAGCCTTGCCTCGGTGTAGCGGTATGCCGCGGGGGGGTCCCCGTCTATTGAGCCGAAGTTGCCCTGGCCCTGGACAAGGGGATAACGCAGGGAAAAGTCTTGGCCCATTCTAACCAAGGCATCATAGACAGCGGCGTCGCCATGAGGATGATACTTTCCTATGACCTCGCCAACGACGGTTGCGGACTTCCTGAACGGCTTGTCAGGCGTGAGTCCTAGCTCCCGGAGGGCGAACAAAATTCGCCTCTGCACGGGTTTCAGGCCATCCCGGACATCCGGGAGCGCGCGCCCCACTATCACGCTCATCGCGTAATCCAGGTAGGAGGTGCGCATCTCTTCGGTTATGGAGGAGGGGACTATCTGCTCCGGCACAGAGAGATTATAAGGCAAAACCGGGCCGCGGATCAAACGCAAATATTGGCCAGGCAAGGGATTTGCCTAGAAAAGGGACTGAATTTTCTCCTCAGGTGGCTTAACCCCCGGAAACAAAATGTTCCAAACCATCGGGATGAGCACCTCCCGGTTCTTCGGGGAGGGCTCCCTTCCCTCAACCTTTTTCCTTATTATGTCCATGGCCACCTTTCCTGGCCTGAGATCCGGGTGATCCTCCCTGAGCTCCTTTGCCAACTGCTCGGAGAAGAGCTTGTTTATGTATTCCCGCCTCCTTCGCCAGCCCATTCTCTTCAATTTCCTCCTGAACTTTCTCGGATCAGTCTCCTTCACGATCCTCCTCCTCTTCTTCCTCAAGGCTCCTGGCTTTCATAAGCCTGTCCTTTACCAAAGCAACGACCCCCTGGTATAATTCCGGAAGAATCTTTTTCCTCTCTCGTTCACTCTCAAATCCTAAAGCTTCCAGGATAGCGTCATCAAGTTCAAGTCGGTCCGGTGCAACCCTTCTCAGGGTTATTTTCTCCGGGTCTATGTTTGAGAAATCTCTTTCCGGCTTTGGAAAACCCAGCTCCTCAAAGATGGATTTTATGGGCCGGGAGGAGAGCTTCCTGAGGGCTGATTTTATTCGCTCGGTCCCCCTCTCGGGTTTCAAAACCAGAAGCCTCTTTATCTCGTGCCCGTCCATCTTCGCGACGGTTATGTCCCCTGTAAGCTGATAGGAATTCAGGGCGTGTTGGAGCATGAAGAAGGTGGAGTTTGTAAAAGCAGAAATTGAGTTGAGGTTCCTTTTGTTATTGGGCGTGATGCCGAAAAGATTGTGATCGTCATAGACCTTATCCTTGTTCATGGGTAGCAGGAACCTATCGCCATACATCATGGAGATCAAAAGCGGAGCCGGTTCCAGCTCCGGCAGTTTATACCACGGCCTCCTCGCGGAGCAGGTTTTGCTCTTGCTATACCCCTCCTGTTCCCCGAACCTGACATACTCCCTCGCGAATCTCCTCAGGGGGTCTCTCAGGAAGACTATCCTCTGATTACCTATATCCTCTTGGGTAAGGCTTATGCCGTGCACAAACCTAAGGCTCTTGACAACCGGCCTCAGATACCCCTTCTCTATGAGGTGCCACGAGCCATCCCCGGACTCAATGAGCGCGAGGCCTTTCTTCTCGAGCTCCTTCCGGGTCATTCCCGCGAAGCGCCTGATCCTTTCCTCTTCAACGAGATCGGTTATGTCCCTCGCGTAGAAGAACTTGTTCGCGCCCGTTGTCCAGCCTCGCCTTATCTTGGTCATCTCGCCCAAAGGGACAAGCCTGTCCCTCGCCCTTTCCATTATCTTGAAATAAACCATCGGGGCCCGGAGATACTTTCCCCACTTCGCGCCGATAAAATTGCCCTCGGAATCCGTGGCCTCGGCAAGAAGCTCGGATTGTTTTACCGCGAACAGCCTGTAAAACCTGTTCTCAAAAAAGCCGGGGTTCTGGTGGGCCTCAATCTCGTCGGCAAAGCTCTTTGGGGTATAGCGTTCCCAGAGCTCGTCAAGTCTGATCTTCAAATTGACGAATTTCACGAGGTTTTCGCCGTTGTCGTTGTTTTTCTTCTTTTCGGCCAGGGTTATGCAGGTGTTGACATCCGCGGCCTGAAACCAGCGCTCAACCTGGGACCCGATTATGGCGGTCAGATTGAAGTGTCTGAGAAACATCTCCTTTAGGGCTTTTCCATAGTCCACATCAAGCCACGACTCTGCTGTGATGAAACCGAGCCTGCCGCCGGGTCTGCCGTCATTTCCGTTCTTGAGCAGGGCGGCCGCGTGCATGAAGAAATAGACATAAAGGGACGCCCTTTTGCTTATTGGGATCCCCGGCCACTCCCTCTTGCATATCTCGTAGGCCCTGGCCTTTATTCCGGTCGCCACCCCCTCCATCTCTTCCTGTCTTGTATAGGGAGGATTGCTCACAACCGCGTTCATCTTTGGAAGGCCAACCTCCTCTTCCCTGCCATCAGGGTTTCTCACGGGAACCGTCGCGCCGGCGTCCAGAAGAAAAAAATCTCTGCTTATCACCCTGGGGTAGTTGGCTTCCATGCGTAGTTCCTGGATGACCATGTTGAGGGTGGTCAGGTGCGCGGGGTAAGGAGCTATCTCAACGCTCCAGATGTGCTGGAGGAGGTCAAGGTGAGATTGGGAAGGAACGAGATCCTTTTTGCGGTGATAGGCTCGGACCGAGAATGTCCCCGAGCCAGAGCCGGCGTCAAGCACATCGTCATAGCCAGAACGAATGCAATACGCGCAGATCAGGTCTGCTATGTCCGGCCTGGTGAAATACTGGCCCATCTGGTGCCGGCTATCCTCCTCAATCAGGTTTTCAAATATCTTGCCAATGATGTCGTGGGGGATCTCGGAAAAATCATACTGGGTTATCTCAGAGATGAGCTCCTCAACGAACTCCTTGCAATAAGGTAGCCTGAACGGGAATTTATCTATGAATGAAGGATGCTCCCCCAGGAGGGTCTGGTAGTCTATCCTGTTTATCACCGGATACAGGTAGTCGTTCCAGAGGTATTCCATGAGCTTCATGGAAGAAAGGGCCGCAGAGGGCATGACGAGTCTCAACAGTTCCCTGTGCTTTCCCTTGGTCCGGAGCGCGTGATAGAACACCAGCTTGGTCATCAACAGCAAGAGAGCCAACCTGGTTACCCTTTCCATCTCCTCGGGAAGGGTTTCGGAAGAGCCAGCCCATTTCCAGCCCTGTTCTTCCTGGACATACTGTTCAAGCCCTTGCCTGAAGGCGCTATCGCTTTCATAAATCTCAACGGCCTCGGCGGCCATCACATCCGAGTAGCGAAGAATGAGGGCGTTCAATCGGTCAATGAATCTCCTGTCAAGTGTATATTCAGGCACCACGCCGCGGCTGAGGTTGACGAGAAAAGAAATGGTGAACTCAATTTGTTTTTTCAGGTTTTGCTCTGCTTTCGGGGGAAGAAGCAGGTGTTTTCTGAAATACTCGCAATCGTAATAACCCAGGTTGACCAGGTTCCCTAGATCAGATTCCTGAATGGGTTTTGTTCTGTCCCACACCACAGCCCGGAGCATGTTCCAGGTTACGAAATAGGGTGCGCCAAGTTTGGCCGCGTATTTTTCAGCCTGGCTCCAAAAACTCTCATTATAGGGGACAGGAAACTCAAGATAATCCTTAAGCTCAATCACGCAAAAGGCTTGCCCCTTCTCGTCTAGAACGAGGATGTCGCTCCTGTCCTTTTCCTGAATGGGCCTCACTCGGATGGGCCAGGAAGGGTTTTCCCTGATCACCTCGCCTATGATCTGAAGAACATAACCTTGAAACTCTCTCTCAACACGCTTCTGGCGCACGATCAAATTATAGGTTAGGGACGGAGGGGTGTTCAAGTTGATCGTCCACAGCGCGCGCTTTATAATTATGGGGCACATAAGGGAGGCTACTTTGAAAAGGCTGTTTGCTGTGGCCCTGTTAGTGGCTCCGGTTTTCGGGGACGCCATAGTCAGGGTCTATGGAACCGAGAAGGAGATCATGTCCGCGATGATGGACATGGAGATAAAGGGCCTTGACAGGCTCGGCGGCAAGTTCGGACAATACACGGATTTCTGGATTCACAACGATGGCCAGATGATGGCGGTCAGGAGCCTCGGCCTGCCTCTGGAGATAATTGACCCGGACCCGGAGGCGACCATGGACAAGGCCGATGTCAGCTACATGACCTGGGCCCAGACCGTCACCTTCCTGCAGAACAAGGCAACGACTTACTCAAACATCTGCGTCCTGGACACTATAGGCTGGTCATACCAGGGAAGGCCCATATTTATGCTGAAGCTATCGGACAATCCCGCGCAGGACGAGGACGAGCCGGAGGTCCTTATAATGGGCCTTCACCACGCGAGGGAGTGGCCCGCGCTCGCTACCCCTATTTTTATAATAGACACGATGACGAAGGCCTACGGCAGTGTCTCCAACATCACGGATGTGATCAACAACCGCGAGGTCTACTTCATACCATGCGTCAACCCTGACGGTTATTATTACTGCCACGACCAGGGGAACGACTGGCGAAAGAACAGGCACTACTTCCCAACCTACAGCACCTACGGCACTGATCTGAACAGGAACTACGATGGAGCGGAGAACGGGAACGCGAATGGCGCGTGGGGAGCAGTTGACTCGTCCAAAGCGAGCCACAATCCAAGCGATGAAGTGCACACCGGGCTTCTGCCCGCTGACTCCGAGGTGCTTGCGGTGGAGCGTTTCGTCAAGGCCAGAAACCTGGACGCGTCCCTGAGCTTTCACACTTACTCCGAGCTGGTTCTGTGGCCCCTGGGCTACACGCAGGCGACCGCGCCGGACGACTCCCTGCTCAGGAGGGTTGGCCAGGCGATGGCCTCACAGATAGGCGGATACCAACCAATCCAGTCCTCTGACCTTTACCCCACATCGGGTGATGCCGACGACTGGATATACGGCTGGTATTACTACACCGGCGGCAGGATAACCCCCGCATATACCATAGAGGAAGCCTCAAGCTTCCAGCCCAACGAGACCGCGCTTGACACCATCGTGGTGGAGAACTTCCGGGGCGCGCTTTATCTCATGCAGGAGGCCGGCAACATACGGAACAACACCACGCCTTACCCCATAATAGGTTCAATAAGCGCGCCGGACACCTCGCACACTAGCACTTTCACGGTCTCCTGGACAATAAAGAACCCTAGGTCAAACCCACAGAAATACCATCTCCAGCGGCTTACGGGATACAACGAGTTTGTTGACGACTGCGAGTCTGACTACGGCTACCTTGATCTTCACTCAGGAGACTGGTCAAGGAGCACGACCAGGGCCTATTCGGGCACCTACTCCTACGCGGCCAACAACACGGCTAACAACAAGTGCAGGATGCTCTCAACCAAGTGGCCTTACTATGTCAAAAGCCCGAACGACTCGCTGACTTTCTGGGTCTGGTATAACACCGAGAATTACTACGACGCGGTGGAGGTCGCTGTCTCCGAGAACGGCAGGGACTGGGAGTTCCTGGACAAGTGGTTCGGCTCTAACAGCAACTGGGTAAGGAAGGCCTACTCGCTTGCTCCCTGGACAGGCAAGTGGCTCTATTTCGCCATTTACTACATGATTGACCCTGGGACACGAGGACAGGGCGTCTTCGTTGACGACATAAAGATAGCCTACTTCATGGACACCGTAACCATAGACACGAACATCACGGCCACAAACTACCAGGTCACCGTTCCAGGCAATGGCATCTATTACCACAGGGTAAAACCGAAGAACCAGCCTCGCGGGTGGGCTGACTGGTCAAGTCCTGTCAAGACCGTTGTTGACATAACCGCGATCTCGGAAAAAGAATCCCCGAACCAGGCGGAAATCCTCTTCCGCGCCTCAGAAGGGGGATTTGTGTTCCTCGTTCCGGAGAACGCGCGGTTCAGCCTCTCGGTCTATGATGTGGCCGGCAGGTCAGTAAAGGACATTGAGGGGCTTGGAACAGGCAGGTCAGAAAGCATCCAGGGCTTCAATCCGGGGATTTACTTCGGCATACTCAGGGTTGGGCACAAGCGCCTGGATGCCAAGGCTGTTTTGAGATAACCACGAATTTAACGGGTTGGCCCCCGGCCCAGCGCCGGGGGCTTTCGCGTGTAATCGGAGATTTAGGGGCCCGGCCCCGCTCACCGGTCATGTCTCCCCCAGACCACGACCCTGTAGTTCTTGAATGTCAAAAGGAGGTTCTTTGCCGCGAGCCTGGCCTTCATTATCTCAAGGGAGGATTGAGCGGTCTCCATTTCCGAGAGAACCTGATGGATCCCAGCGGACATAAGGAATTCGGCCTGGCTCGCGAATATCTCCTCGCGGAGACCGGAGCGCAAGGCAGTTTCCCTGAAAATGTCCCAGTCAAGGAAATATGTTATATCCTGCTCGCCGATCCGTTCAAAGGGATCGTCTGAAACCGTGTGCTTGTAATAACAGGTAAGGGTTCCGCGCGGATAAGATGAGAGAATAACGGAACGGGGATAGCCGTAGTCAACGACCAGGATGTAGCCGGAATCAAGGGAGGAAGCGCAAGCAGAGAGGAACGAAAGGGCCTCTACGGACAGATCGTAAATAAAACCCTCAGGGGCCTCGCTCGGGAGGAACGGAAGGGCATCTTCCCTCGCGGGGCCATCTGCCCAGGCAAAAGGATCACCGATATCAACCATCATCATTGACCAGCCGGTTTTCTGTCTGAGAAACCTGTCAAAACCAAAAGCATCCAGGACCTCGTTTGCCAGTATCACGCCGTTGAACGATTGCGGCAGGGAATCAATCCACTCAACGCGTTCGGAGTGGAGCGAAAGAAGCTTCTCTTGCTGGGTGCGCAGGCCGGGGCTTTTCTCCAGGATGAGATAACGGATTTCCCGATATGTATCAGGCTCCCTGGACGAAAGGTAATCCAGGATATCCGAAGCCAAAAACCCCTTTCCCGGCCCTACCTCAAGAATTAGGCCGGGAATCCCGCGCGAAACGAGGAACCTCGCCATCGTCCACCCGAAAACCGGATGAAGGGATGGCCCGGTGTAGAAATCTCCCCTGCCCCTGAACGGCTTACCGGTTGAATAATAACCCGTTTCGGGGTGATAAAGGGCTTCCTCAACAAACCTGGAAAACGGAATGGGCCCCCTGCTCCCTATCAATTCCTTTATGTGCCTCTCAGGCCCCATCTATTTCCTTCTCAGAAACTTCTTCCACCAGGGCAGTGGCTTCTCCTTGCCGTAGTAATAATAGGAGGAACGCCGGGCCTTTGACATGTTTAGTATGACGCCAGCGATCCGGGCTCCGGCGTTGACAAGTATGTCAGCGGCTTTCCTGAGATCCCGGTTGTCAGTGCTGTGGACCCTGGCCACCAGGAGCGTGACATCAACCTGGGGCGCGAGAACCCCGGCTTCCGCGAGGAGAAGGGCCGGCGGTGTATCAAATATGACTATGTCAAAGGAACCTTTTAAGCTCTCAAGGAATGAACGGAAATGGTCTTCCGAGAGGAGATTCAGGGGATCATAGACCTCCCTGCCTATTGGCATGACCATGAGGTTGGGCAGGGGGCCTTCTACCATGACATCCTCGGGCGGCGAGCCATTGACGAGTATCTCAAAGAACCCCTTCCTGTCAAGCAGGCCCAGGGAGGAGCTGATGGTCCTCTTGTTCGCGTCCGCGTCCACCAACAAAACCCGCTCACCCGAAGCGGCAAGGCTCGCGGCCAGGTTGAGGGCGATGGTGGTCTTCCCCTCTCCGGGCCCGGGACTGGTCACGCAGACTGTTCTGTTCCTTTTCAGGGGGCCAAAAAGCCCCGTGTTCAGGGCGGCTATCCTGAAAACCTCCATGAGCATGGGATCCTTGATCACCAGAGGCTGGACGCCGGGGCCGGATTCAGCGGTTTCCACCATAGGGATGGTGGCTATATACCTGAGCTCGCCTTCCTCCTTTTCGCCAAAGGGCCTCTCTGTTTCCTCCCGTATGGTGTTGTCCATATATTCGAGTATGAGAACGAGGGCTACACCCACAAGAAGCCCTATGATCATGCCCAGCATGGGTATCCTGAAAAACCGGGGTTTCGTTGTTATCGGGGACGCGGTGCTCGCTTCCTCCAAGACCGTAACATCGGGCGTGACGCTGGCCTCCTGGATCCTTATCTCCTCGTATCTCTGGGCAAGCAGGGTGTAGATGTCCTCCACGGCCTCTTTTTGCCTCTCAAGTTGCAGATACTGGAGCTCTTTTTCCATTATGTCGCCAAGGCTCGCCTTTTCCCTCTCTATCTCGGCCTGGAGGCTGGATTTCGCTATGGAAAGGGCTCTCTGCCTGTCAGATATGGCCGAGGAGAGCTCTGACTTCAGGCCCGCCAGTCTGGCCCTCATGGCCTTGACATCCGGATGGTTCTCGCCAAGGGACTTCGTGGCCTCGGCAAGCTCAAGGCTCGTAGCCCTTGCCTCAGCGAAAAGGGCGTTTATCCTGGAATCGTCAATCAGAAACTCAATGTAGCCCGGAATGCTGTCCGTGCCCTTTACCCAGCCGATTATGTTCCTGAGCTGCCGTTCCTCTGCCTCCAGAGCCGTAAGCCGCGCGTCTTTCTCGGCGAGGCGCCCGGCCACCCTGGTCTGCTCAGCGGATATATCAATTATACCCTCCCGCTCCCTGAAGTTCCTCATTTCGTCCGCCATCCTGGCAAGCTCGCGGCTGTATGTCTCCATCTGCTCGTTGATGAAGACCTTGCTCTGTTCAAACTGGGCCCTTTTCCTACTCAGGTTCTGATCCACGGCGGCCCTGGCTATACCAGTAGCAAGAATGGTTGCGGAACCCGGATCATCCCAGGTAACTGTTATATACATGACCAGCGGGCCGGTAAAACCGGGGCCTCCGGGCAGTTGTATTCCGGCCGCGCTCTCGCTTAGTTCTGATATGCTTATGCTGATGCTTCCCTGGAGCCAGAGGCCTACTTCCGCAGGGGAAACAAGGCTAAATTCCATGAAATCGCCCTCTCTGGGCCGGGAGGAAAATAAGGTAAAACGGACAAGGCTGTCAGTAAATGGCTCACCCAGTTTCCCACTGGCGGTGCCCATCGGGCCTTCCACCCGGTAATTCTCCCCTGCCTCCATTTTTATCCTGTAGACTCCCCTCGCTGTGGTGTCAGCGACGGAAAAATCCTCCAGGTAGAGGAAGGGACTGCTCCTTCTGGTCACGATATAGGTTATGCCCGTCTCTCTGGCGACCCTGGTCAGGAAATCCAGGCTCATGATGTCCGCGGCAACCCTTCCCATGCGGGATTCCTGGTCCCTGGAGCCGGAGTAAAGATAGGTGGGTATGATGTCCTGGGAGCTCTCCTCGTTTCTCTCCGCGCTGACGAGTTTTGCCGTGGCGGTGTAGACGGTAACGGTCTTCTGCCTGAATAGCCAGATAAGGCTTCCCAGGATGCCCACTGCCACAGAGGTAAGTAAAATCCAGCGCCTTCTGGAGAATGCTCGGAATATTCTTCCCAGATCTATACCCTGGTTCAACCTGATAAGGATAATACCGGAAAAGGCATTGGTTCAACCATAAGAATCTCTGCACCCCATCCATAACCCCCTGTAAGTTCTTGCCAGGCAAGGAGTTCGGTCAAACCCCTT